>JGI1358J11329_10002202_pt1 | contig 15326 bp, 8 predicted proteins | sample Subgroupgradi54m_FD_11329 | JGI IMG/M metagenome (IMG submission 11329)
ATCTTCCGTATTTGTTGCGGTGAAATAAGCTCCTTTAAGAGTTTTAAGATCAAATAGCCATTTTCCTGTTGCTTTATGATGTTCATATGACAATTCTACCCAATCAGCAACGCTTCCAAAATCTACAGCAAACGGTGATTTTATTCTTCTAATTAGATCGGAAGCATAACTACTCGCTAATTTTACCTGTTGTTCCTTAGTTTTATTTCCGCTATTTGGAATAAAAATATTATCTGGATCTATTGCGACTTGAGATCTTATAGAGGTTAATTTTAGAAGCTCTGGTTCAGCTATACCTTCTAATTTAAGACCCTTGCTAACGAAATCTCCTATTGATCTGCCAGACAAAATATAAATCTTTGATCCTGCATGCTCTAGACGTCTAGCATCTTCCGGATAAAAGTTTAGAATTTCTCTCGATCCTAAATTTTCATTTTGCTCGCCCATATGTACAAATTATAGCATGTTGGCTAATTGTGGACCCGAGGAGAATCGAACTCCTTTCTACTCCATGCCATGGAGTTATACTACCGGTGTACTACGGGCCCTCCTCACATTCGTTCGGAGTAAACTATTTAATCTTTAAGAGTTTACCTTGAGCGTTAGCGAAGGGTGGACCTACCGAGAATTGGACTCGGATCCCGGCAACCCGCCTGACTGGACTTTGTGGACCCGGGCGGACTCGAACCGCCTACCTCCTCAATGCGAATGAGGTGTTCTACCAGCTGAACTACGAGCCCAGTCAAAGTCGGGCAGGTGCGAATGCCGTGTTCTACCGTTGAACCACAGGCCCTAACTATCCAATTATTCTACCACACTGGTTTTAAATTGGACATGTACATTTTTTGCTTGACTTTTTGTTTCATATTTGGTAAATTAGATTTATCACGATGACTGGACTAGCCTAAGGTTTCGACCGACCGCGAATGCCAGTCTTTTTTATTGTCTTCATGTTCTTCATGTAATGTGTTATCAATTGTATAAAGAAACAGTTTGGTTAACAATAGTTAAAAGAGATATTGCTTTTGAAGTTAAATTTTCCGCATTAGTCCCAACGGCATTTCTGATATAATTACCTCATGAATATTTCCACAAACAGCGTTTTATTAGAGCTCCATATTCCTGATTTTAATAAAGCAAAAGAATTTTATAGCAATTTAGGATTTAAGGTTGTTTGGGAAAGAAAGCCGGAAAAGCTTAAAGGCTATCTCGTAATGAAAATGGGGAGCAACATCCTATGCTTTTGGGCTGGCAACGAATATGCCTATAAACATCCTTATTTGCAGAAATATCCGCGAGATACAAAGCGAGGGTATGCAGTCGAAATAATAATTATGGTTGAAGATATTGAGGAGTATTATAAAAAAGTCAAAGATTTTGCGAATGTGGTGGAAGAATTACAAGTGTGGCCGTGGGGATTAAAAGATTTTAGGATAGAAGATCCTTTTGGCTATTATTTAAGGTTTTCTGAACCCTACGATATTCTAGACAAAAAGAACGCTGTTGAGTAATAATCTCCAATCTCCTCCACCCTCAAAATTTTTTGGTGCTTGCTTTTTTGTTTTGGATTAAGTATAATTACTTTATTAATCCATCCTCCTTTCTCTAGATTTTCCCCCTCGGGGGACAGGTAGAAAATGGCAGGCGGGAATTTAGAGATATTTAATGAAAAGTAAAGTCCCAACAATAAAAATAACTCCAATTGTGAAGGGGGGTGAATAGTAAATGGCAAATTTTCAAGATCAAAACTTAACATGCAGAGATTGCGGTAAGCCCTTTGTATGGACAGCTTCAGAGCAAGAATTCTACCAACAGAAAGGTTTTCAAAATGCACCGGTTAGATGCCCAGCATGCCGTGCGTTAAAGAAAGCTCGTATGGATGGAAATCGCGGAGGAATGTCCTCTGGACAATCTTTCCCGATAACTTGCGCAAACTGCGGCAAGAGCGATACAGTACCTTTCGAACCGAAAGGAAATAGACCAGTCCTTTGCAAAGACTGTTTTAGAAAACAAAGAGAATCTGCATAAGATTTTTCTTTGGTATCGAAAGTATCACGGCGTTGAGATTTATCTTTTCGTGATACTTTTGCTGCTTCTTCTTGGCAAATCCGAATTTCAAAATCCGAAATCCGAAACAAATCATAATTTTCTAAATTCAAATGTTCAAAAGTTTCGAATTTCGATATTCGTGCTTCGAATTTGGAACTATCGGGAGGATTCGGTTGCGATGGATAGAGCGGGGATTTTTACAGGCGGATTTTGCAAAGGCAACTGTGCCGGCGGAGTATTTATATTAAGAGCTTGATTTGTACTGCCTGAAGTCTTGCTTCCTTTTTCGGCTTTACCCTGAAGAGCGGCTATTTCTTTGTCTATCTGTTCCAAACTTGCTTTGTCCTGAGCAACCAAGCTTTTTACAACCTGATACTGGACAAGTGCATTCTGCGAATCTCCTTTTTGTTCCAATGTGTGTCCCAAATTGTAGTGAGAGTTTGCATAATCAGGTTTCAAAGCTATGGCGATTTGGAATTGGTTTTGAGCGTTATCCCATTGTCCCAACTGATAATAAATTCCTCCAAGACTTATGTACTCCTGAGGATTATTAGGGTCAAGATTTATGCTTTGCTGTGCAGTTGCAACTGCAAAACTTTCCGCATTTTGTCCAAAACCGATAAGGCCCCTATAAATTGAGGATAAATTTTGCCAGTTAGTATAACTTTGAGGAGCAACTGTCGTAGCAGCCCGTGCGGCGTTGATAGACTGCTGTATAAGGGTTGTTATATTTTGCGAAATAGTTGCGCTTGGGGAAGAACCTTTTGGGCTCTGAGAAGCAAGAGTGTTGGCCAAAGCAAGATTTGTCTGTGAAAATACTCTATAGAAACCATCTCTATAAGGGTAGGTTGAAATTGCTTGGGCCTGCTGTTGATAAGTTAAAGATCCATTATTTTGCGCAGCGGCAACAAGAGATTTTTGAAAAGTAAGATCTGAAGTTGCGTATAGTATGCCTAAATATCCTATCCATCCAACCAAAAGAAGAATTAGTACGCCGATTGTGGAGGGAAGAATCAAGCTTTTGTCGTTTTTCGTGTGGGGAGCTTCCATTGCAATAAGTCCTTTTCTAAATGCAACCAGCTGAAGCTCAATATCAAAGAATCTGTTATTTGCTTTGGTTATCAGACCTTGATTTGCTGCAAAAAGTCCTAGGATAATGAAAAATAACGTTTGAGTAACAAAACTCAAAGGTAGAAGGAAAGAAAATATCAATAGAGCAATTAGAGAGACAAGCATTTTATTTTGAGGAACAGAACGAATTTCTTTTACAGCTCTAATTAATAAAAATATGAATGTACACAAGCCTAGCACTCCGGTTGTAGCCAATAGTTCCAATACAAAATTTGATGATCTAAAAAAGCTTAGATTCCACAGAGTTGGATCTTGATTGAATACGGCCTGCTTCCATCTCGCAAAATCAACTGCATATGTTCCAAATCCGCTACCTAAAAGAAAACCCTGCGCTATTCTCCCTGAATCAAGAGAGATTTCTGAAAAAGCAGTTTGAAATCCTGTTTCAATAGGGAGGATAAGAGGTTTGTCCAATGTAAAAAGAGCATAAGTCGTAACAATTATACCCAAAAGGATAACAAAAGATGATACGCCAAAACTAACTGCTTTTGTCATTTCCGAACTTGACATTTTATTCGCATCTTGTGAAAAAGCGTCTTGTTCTTTTGCACGAGCTTTTGATCTGAAAAATCTCCATAAGTAATAAAAAGATATACTAAATACAAGAATAAGATAAATTTCCTGTTCCAGAAGCGACCCTAGGGGGGTAAAAGTCTGGGCGTGAGTTCCCGGGAAAGGCAGAATGTAGATTTTGAAAAACGACAATACACCGGATAAAGAAAGTAAAACTGCGCCTATAATTAGAGAGAACATTAGAAAAAGGAGAGAATTTTTGTCTTTTACTATATTTACAATGAGGAAAAATCCCAATATAGCAAACAAATAAGGAACAAATGCAGTTAGAGAGTCAGCTCGGTTTACAGCAAAAATGCTTGATAATAATGAAAAAATTGCCAACAAAATAATTGGAATATCAAAAGATGTTCTTCGAAGTTTTACAGATTTTTCCGAAAGCATTTTTGCGCATTGCAGGACCAAAAGTAGAATTACGACTCCGCCTAGCAATACTTGTTTCGGAAGAACAATTGGATTGGTAGTAATTGTTGTAAAAATAACAGGAAAGGCCATGAAGAGAACCCCGAGAAGGAAGAGGGAAATATTTTGAATATAGCTGCGAAGTTCGTTCTTTTCTTCCATTAGTTTAGGTTAACAAGGTCTTCATATAATGTCAAGGAGAAAAAATTTAAATTACGGTCAATTTTTTCGACGAAGACCCCGCCTAAGCGCTCTTCGAGCCGTATTCGAATAGAATTGAAAAGGCGAGAAGTAAGCTTGTGTGGGGTCAAGAAGTAAGTTAAAAAATAAAAAATATGCCGGAACTATGGAATCAATTATAACCTGTTTTCGTCTTAGAAGATATTTATTTAACTTTTTTGTATGCATTAAGAATTTCTGGATTCCTTAAAAGAATAGTTTTATTGGTAGTATAAGCAATCCCCTTGTTTGGATTTGTTTCAAAGCCTAAATAAACGACTTCTACTTTTCTTTTCCTAAGTTCTGCAATTGCAGGTTGAAGATCGGAATCGGAACTGCAAAGAATTGCAGTATCCAGCTTTTTATCGCAAGCCATAGAGACTAAATCAACCGCTATTTTTACATCTACACCTTTTTCTCTAAAAACCACCTTACCATCCACTCTCTGAGCCCTTACGTTACCCGCAATTATAAATTCGTAACCTTGGTTAATTAGAGTATTTCTTAATTTTCTCTGTAGCCTAATTAATTCTTTTGATTTCTTTGGCGTATCTTTATGGAAATGAAGCCTTGCATTATAAAATATCTTTCTTGAAATATTAAAACCTTTTAAAGGCTCTTTGAAGATCTCGTTAAAATTCACTGAGGCAAGATCAATCTTATGTTTGCCAATTCCTTCTTCCTTCAGAGCTTCCTCAACCTTATAAATGAAGTTTTCTCCGTCAATAAACAGTATTGTTTTAGACATAGAGAAGATATTAAAAACCTCAGCGGGTCTTTTGGACACTAGCTGAGGCGTTTATAAATTCAATATACCTCAATTTTAGTCAAAAATCAAGAGGCGAAAACCTTGGGCTGCGGGGCAATGGAATCAATCAGGAATCTTAGTTAACAATGAGCCAGTTGAAGGGGATTGGGTTTTTGTTTGGAGATTCTACTCCGACTGTAAACGAGTCATTCGCGACCTGACGCATTAAAAATGGTGACTGGGCGCTGGGTGTTCCTACAGGAGTTATGTAAATCACAGATTTGTCTGTTACTAAAGTGTTTTTTATAGTTACTTCGTCCTGATAAGAACTGATATTTGCCGATCCTGCAGAAGAACTTGCAATTAATTCAGTAGATGATATTGCTAGCGCCGGCTCAACAAAGTTGAGATTGAGTTTTGCGAATGTTCCGGATCCTGAAGCAACAATATCTCCCTTTTGATTTATAGACAAGACAGCTGATCCGCTTGAATTATTTACGACTAAATTAGAAGTGGGTAAAGGAGAAATAATATTTACAGCAAGTTTTCCTGTTACTGAAAGATCGCCTTTGACTTTAATATTGCCTTGGGTATCTACATAAACCAAACCTCCCATAATTGATAATCCGCCTTGGCGTAAACTCTGAAGAGACAGATCTGTGCCAAGGGTTTCGATTGAATTTTGCGTGACAAACATTGTTCCTCCAATTGATAGTTGACCGTTAACTGAAACATCCAAGAGACTTGTAGAACCAAAAACCATGAGTCCCTGATTAAATTGCGCTCGTTCTGCCTGCAAGGCTTCAACAAAAGCCAACTGAGCAGAGTAAGAAGCAATATTTATGAAGTTTGTATTAGGTATTAAGTATTTAACTTTTGCTTCAAGACCACTGATAGAATCGGCGAAAATGTTCCTTGCCCGTAATGTTCCGCTTATCGAAGCGTCTTCAAACTGACCGCTAGAGGCTGATAGCTGACCGCTGAATGAGGCGTTACCCTTTACTTCAAGCGCTATGTCATTCTGAGCCGAATGCGAAGAATCTAGATCCTTCGTTTCACTCAGGATGACAAGTTTACCATTAACTGTTATTGCAGAGCCGGATGCAAGGGGTGAGATAATATTGGTTGAGATTTGGTCAGTTCTTATAATCGGAGAAATTATTCCTGTTTGCCTCCCAACAACGCTTACAATATAATCTTTTAAATTTTGTCCGTTGACTATTATAGAATCAGCAGTAACAACTAATGAACCTGTAACAATCTCTTGAGCATGTAAAAATCCTGCGTTGATCTGCGCTGCAGCAACTTCAAAAAATCCTCCTACATTGGTTAGAGTTTCATTTTTGGAATTAGAAATAGAATAGCCGTTTGAGCCGGTACTACTTATAATAAGATCGCCATTTGCTGCTAAATAAGACGATGGGTCCGACCAGGAAACGTTTGCAAAAGCATAGATTTTAACAATCGGGATTATATTTGGCTTTTTCGGAATATCCGTAGGCAAACTGGTTCTACTTCTGTACTCTTTATTATCAGGATCATAAAATCCCACAGCTTTTGACTCATCTATACTATATATATCTTCCAGGGCCTTACCAACAATAGGACCTGTTTTTGTTGCTTTCATTGCAACCCCTGGAATTGAGGAAGAGGTCAACAAATCTCCGGCAAGAATTGGTCCATTTTCCAAACTAATTTTTACTGGAATTCTTCCAACTAATGCCACCGGGAATGAGTATTCATTATTGCTAAAGTCTTTTCCAAATGCATCATAGGGATTGGTAGAGACAATACCAATTATCCCTCCTTGATAACTTGAATTGGATTTATTCACGTACGCTTTGCTGTTTGATCCTACATTAACTGCACCAACGGCCGCAACAACTACGTCTCCTGCCTCAATAGTTACATCTTTTGACCCGTAGTACTCTGCAATATCAGCTCCGCCTGAGGAACAATCTCCCAGAAGGACGTTTTGAGTGTTTGACACATCTGATCCGTTGTGGCAAAGCCTTTGGGAGTATTGAGTCGAAATTTCAATCTTTGTCTGTCCGCCGGCAACTTCAAACTTTGCTCCCGGAGTAACTGTTCCTATTCCCACATTTCCGCCATTAGCAGCGTAAAGAGAGGGCGTAGACGAGGCTGGAGACAGAGCGATTCCCCCTGTTGTTGTGCCTCCTATTGTCAAAACCTGAAGCTTCGTAGTTCTTATAACTCCTGTGGCATCAAGAGTAAGATCGCCGGAAATAGAGGCTGTTGGAGTTCCCGATGCAATATTTATAAAACCAATTTTCGCAGAATTTGTACTGGTTGATCCTAGTAAAAGATCGTCTGTTATATTAGTTGGGATAACAGCTCCATTTGACCTTTGCCAGTATCCGGAGGTACCGGTTAATCCAGCGTATAAATTATTAATATAAGCATTATCCCAGGGAAGATCAGATGCTCCCAGATTGTTAGTTCCGCTCGTAGTTACCGGGATAAGGCTGGAATCTTGCGCAACCCGGCCAGTAAAAGTAATAGTGTTAGTCATTGCTGCTCCAAGTGTTATATTGCCTTGTATAACTGCGCTCGCATTCCGTATAGTTATCGTGCCTGTTGAGGCTCCCAGAACAAGATTAGTTGCTGCGCCTGCAAAATTTAGCGTTGTAACAGTTGAGTTTAAAAGGTTAAAAGTTGTTGCTGTTGAGGTTAGGCTGCTGCCGTTAACTCCAACGCTTCCGGCAAAAGTTCCTGTTCCATCATTATCAACAGTGAATTTGGCAGTGCCCGAGGTGCTGGCGCTAATAAGAGGTCCTGTCGAGTTTTGATTGATATAAAAGGCTGATTGTGCACTTGTCGTTGCCAGTATTGCCACGTTGTCATCAAACTCTACCGACCCTACTGCTACGGACAGGTTGTTATTGTTTGTGCTATTCTGAATGGGTTTTGAAAGATCAATTTTGCCAATACCGTCAGGCACGATTTCAACCCTGCTGTTTGATCCTGGAATCGTAGTCAAAGACAACACGCTTCCTGAGATAACAAACTGACCTCCGATTGCTTGAAAAGTATGTGCTTTTGAGCCTGCGATACTAAGATTGCCTGAAGAGTCAAGAGCCAGAACAACATTACTTACTTTTGTACTATTGGTTATGGGTTCCAAGCCTTGCAAAGTTTCGGCATTACTTGCGAAAGGGACAGTTGCCAATTGCTGACGAGGTCTTAGCTCCGGACTATCTCCAACTGTAATTCCCAAAAATAGCTTTGGATTCTGGCTAAAAATAGTATCGGGAATAGGAGTATTCTTGCCTATAAACGTTGAGAAAACGCCATCGGAATCGGGTTTGACCGTGTCATTCTCATGCCACAAAGAAGCGGAGAATGATGCTCCATCGTCATTATAAAGAGAAAAGAGAATGTTTGCTTCTTTGTTAACTGGATTATTAGCTGAATCAGTGAGTTTTCCCTGAAAAGATAAAACATGGGGCGGAGCAAAGGATGTTGCGGCAAGTGTAGATCTTTTTTGTTCATCCGCGAAAAGTCCGTTATACATTCCAAAACCTACGGCAGAAGTTAGGATAAATAAAATTGCAAAGTGAAAGTAATGTACGATTGAATATGAATGATATCTTTTATACCAGTTTGGACGTACGTGGCGAAGATAATGCCAGATTTTTGCATGGGTTGGTAAATATCTCAAGGAAACATTTAAAGGAGCATAAAAATCCTTTTTTATGTTGGAAATTTTCGCAATGACATTTTTTTTAAATATCCTTTTGCCGGATGTTTTCCAGAATAAATATTGACCACCCTGAATAGTTTTGGCAATTGGCAGGATAAAAAGATTGTCAAAGAGTAAATTAGCTCCTTTTAGGCTTTTTTGCATCAGCCTTATTGGCGCAAAAGAAGAGTAAATAGCTTTGTCATTCTGAATGCCCTGGGCATCTTCGACTCTTTTCAGAATCTCATTTTTGATATGTTCAGGCTGAGATGCTGAAATAAATTCAGCATGACCCGAAGAAATTAGTCCTTGACTTGTCGCCCACTTTACGTAATTTCTTAATGAAGAAAGTTTCCTGTTTATTGTTCGGGGAGAGAATTTGGAAGAAAGAAGTCTTTGCTTATACTCATCAATTACGGAGAAATTGATCTTATCCAAGAGATTTCTTTCCGACACATCCCATGCGTATTTAGTAAGGGAAACTTCCGAAAACCATTGGAAAAAACTTTTTATATCATTGATGTAGTTTTTTATAGTAAGATTGGATTTTTTATATTCGTAGAGAAAATTCTTAAAGTTTCTAAGCTTCCACGGATCAGGCAGGATTTTTTCTAATGTTTTAACTGCAAATAAATCAAAGTCAATTAGCCCTTTTGTCTTTAGGAAACTTGAGAACTTACGCAAGGAAGATATGTGTCTTTCTATAGATATTGATGAGAGATTCCTCGATTTTTTATACTGCTGTAAAATTTGAGGAGTAATTTTTGAAGGATCAAAAACCAGCTTAAATTCTTTTTCAAACCAACCTATAAATTGACCTATATCCGCCTTGTAGTTTTTTACAGTTAAAAAAGACGGTTTATCTTTCTGGGTTTTAAGAAAATCAACAAATTGTTCTAGTAAGTTCATAAGATCCTTCGACTTTGCTCAGGATGACAAGTCAGCTACGAAATTATACGGATTATATAAATTATTTTTAATTGCCATGCATACAATTAGAATAAGTAATAACAGTGTTGTTGTCAATAGGCTAAATTCAAAAATAATTGATGTTTTACGATATCTTTTGATTTATTTTAAGAAGAGAGAGATTTCTGTGAAAAGTCAGTGAAAATGTTTTTTTGATCTAAACACTAATATTTTCGAGAAATATTCACATATTGTAAGATTGATTAAAAATTTTAAATATATCAGAAAGTGTCAATCTCTATAACCAGGTGTTTCAGTTTTTGCTAAGTTTTAGTTTGTTTGTTACATGTTTTTTGCAAAATAAAAGTATATAATTAGCAGTTTTTGCATGTAAGTGACAGACAATACTCAAACTTAGTTTGGATTATAAATAAAACATAATTTTGAAAAATATTCTCAGAAATAAGAGCTATGTATATAAGTTTTATGCAAGAATAAAGACGCTAAAACAGAAAAGGTCTTGTGTTATTCATGCTTTAGAATTGACTAAGACACAAGAGATTATGCAGATTATCTAGAAAAGTATGTCGGTTTAGATTTTCACGGTGATTATAGTTGTTTTGAGTGCTTCAATAAGAAGTTTTTCAAGCTCAATTATACATGCAATTATATAGCGGTTTCGACTTTTTTCCACCAGATTGGGGGATTATTTCTTCATGTAAATCTTGAGTCTATTTCTAATAACAATAACAGCAATTGCTATAATTACAATCAGGATCATGCCCTCAAAAGGAAATGCAAAGAAGTGGATAGACCTGGTAAATACGGGGCCGTTATCCGATAAGGAAAGATTAAGAGTTGCCGTGTAAAGTCCCAAAAGAAAATCTTCTTTCCACAATGCGTTTGGGATCCCGCGGGTTGAATCAGATAAGATGTTGACTCTTAGTAAATCCAGCTTTCCAATATTTTGACCAAACATATTTTTTATTAAGATTTCAGCCTTGGGTTTAATAAAGTGCGCTCCTTTATTTTTGACTCTTACGGTAAAGGGCACAGGTCCTTTTTCAAAAAAGAGTCCGGATGAGAACTCCTGAAGCACTGCGTTGGGAGCTTCCTTTGCGCCAACGGACAGGAGAACGTTGGCCGCTATTCCTAACTGATTTAAAGATGCATTTGAGGTCGGGCTAGTATTATTATCAGATACAAATATGATTGAGAAGTAATAGTCTGATATATTTGTATCTTGGGGAATACTTACATTTAAAGTTAAGTTTTTTTCTTGCGTTGGGCCCAAAGCAATACTTTCCGCCGGAACTCCATTATCCAGCATCTGAACATTTTTAAGAAGAAGTGAACTTTTCAGATATTCTCTTGATGAGCTTTCCAGATATTGCAATTCTCCGTTTTCAAGCTTTGCCTTAAAAGGAGTAATCCGTATTCTAAGTACAACTTGGCTCTCACTCTTGTTTTGAATAGCTAAATTACTTGTTACAGTTGATGGGGGAAGGGCATTTATCTCTATGATAGGTGGATTGATACTCAAGGATAAAGAGCCTGCTCTTGCCCTTGGGGCAATAAGCAAATAAGCAAATAAGCAAATAAGCAAATAAAAAATCTTCATAATCTAGAAATTTGGAACAGCAATATAGGTAACAATATTTGTATAAGTTCCTTGGGCTTGATTGCCGGAAATATTTACCTTGTAGGATAAACGAACATCTTTATTTTTCGAGCCTATTCCTAACATTACAGATTGCGGAGAAAGGCCTGCGGAAATATCGGCAAAGTGTTTAAAAAAATTAGAATTAGAAAAAGAATTGTCGCAATCAATTCCTGTAGTATTATCACAGCGATAGCCAAAACCATAAGTGAGCGTATTTGTCCATTGGCCGGAATTTTCTTGGTTACATTCGCCATTATCGCAGGTTGTATCAGGAATGCTCTCTTTCTCGCTTCTCAAAGGATGATCTTCGGATGCCAAGACAGAATATCCATACAATGAAAGACTGTACACGCTTAGATCAACAGTGCGGATTATCGGATTAGTTGGGCTAAGAGCGCCAAAATCAACAAGGTCGGAAGATAAAGAAACGGAAAAGGGAAGAGCGGATACGATATTTTCAAAGCCGGATCTTACTTTGAAATTTACTCCTTCTGAAACAATCGGGCTAAGTTCTCCGACTGTAGACCGTAATTTGTAATCTGTGCTGCTGGTTACACCTGAAATCGTATTAAGCCCCTGCGTTTTTATGATGTAGTTTTGGTTGGACATGGTTTGTCCCCAAGCGGGAGGGGGAAAAAATAACCCAATAAACAAATAAACAAATAACCCAATAGCCCAGTAGCCAATCTTAAACCTGCCCGTCCGGCAGGCGGGTCTTAAATCATTAATCATAATTCAATCGTAGATAATTTTATTTAAAAACGCAAGCTGGTATGATATACTCAATACAAATTCAAAACTCAAATGTCAAAACTCAAAAATAATAATTACAATCCGTCAGAGATTGAAAAGAAGTGGCAAACTGTTTGGGAGAAGGAAAAGATTTACTCTCCGAATTTAGATACGGCGAAAAAACCTTTTTACAACCTCATGATGTTTCCGTATCCGTCAGCCGAGGGAATGCATGTTGGAAATATGTATGCTTTCACAGGAGCGGATGTTTATGGCAGGTTTCAAAGAATGCAAGGACAGGATGTTTTTGAGCCGATTGGCTTGGATGGATTTGGAATCCACAGTGAAAACTACGCTATAAAAATTGGTAATCATCCGGTTGAGCAGGCTAAAATCTCGGAAAAGAACTTTTATAGACAGTTAAAAAGTATTGGAAATGGCTTTGATTGGACCCATTCTCTCGAAACATACAAACCCGAATATTACAAATGGACGCAGTGGTTATTTATTCAATTATTTAAAGCAGGTCTTGCATATCGAAAAAAAGCGCCGGTTAATTTTTGTCCATCTTGTAAGACTGTTTTGGCAGATGAGCAAGTAATTACGAAAGTCAAAGCTCAAAAGTCAAAACTCAAAACTTCAACTCAAAACTCAAAAGTTGAAGAATCTGTTGGTGTTTGCGAACGATGTGAAACGCCCGTTGAAAAGCGTGATCTGGAACAATGGTTCTTTAGGATTACAAAGTATGCCGACCGTTTATTAGCCAACATTGACAAGCTGGATTGGAGCGAAAAAGTCAAAATCGCCCAAAGAGAGTGGATAGGACGATCAGAGGGACAAATTATCAGTTTCCCTGTCATCCTGAATTCATTTCAGGATCCCAAAAAAGGTTCAAAAGAGATGCTGAAACAAGTCGAAGATACCCCGAGGGGCATTCAGCATGACAATGAGTATATAGATGTTTTTACAACAAGACCGGAAACTATGGACGGAGCTACATTCTTGGTTCTTTCCCCACAGCATCCAAAAGCAGGAAAGTTTAAATCGAAAGAAGTTATAGATTATATCAAACTGTCAAGTAACAAAATCGATGAGGAGAGACGAAAAGAAAAAACGGGAGTTTTCTCAGGAGAATATGTTACTAATCCTTTAACGAAAAAGAAAATTCCAGTTTGGATAGCGGATTATGTCTTAATAGGCTATGGAACAGGAGCAATCATGGCTGTGCCTGCGCAGGATGAAAGAGATAGGGAGTTTGCAGAGAAATATAAAATTCCGGTTGAAAAAACTTCACTTTCTGCAAAGCCAGTTGGTCAAAAAGTTGTGAATTATCATCTCCGGGATTGGTTGATTTCGAGGCAAAGGTATTGGGGACCGCCGATTCCAATGATTTTTTGTGGTCCGCCAGCTGGCGGATGCGGATGGCAGCCGGTCTCAGAGAAAGATTTGCCGGTTGAGCTACCATTTATCGAAGATTACAAGCCTTTGGGAATCCATTCGGCAGGCTCAGGACAAGCAGTAAAAGGCCCTCTTGCAAGCCATCCGGAATTTTATGAAACAAAATGTCCGAAATGTGGCATGAACGCGAAAAGAGAGACAGATGTTTCAGACACATTTCTTGATTCCTCATGGTATTTCTTAAGATATGTTGCGACAGAGTTTGATAAGGTTCCTTTTGATGACTCACGAGTCAGAAAATGGCTTCCGGTAAATATGTATATTGGGGGAGCGGAGCATTCGGTTTTGCACCTTTTGTATTCTCGATTTATCACAATGGTTTTAAAAGATTTAGGATTTATTAATTTTGAAGAGCCATTTGCGAAATTCCGCGCGCATGGATTGATAGTCAAAGATGGCGCAAAAATGAGCAAAAGCAAAGGCAATGTGGTTGTTCCAGATCAATATGTAAAAAAGTTTGGCGCAGATACACTTCGTACTTATCTAATGTTTATGGGTCCTTTTAGTCAAGGAGGAGATTTTAGAGATACGGGAATTGAGGGAATGCACAGATTCTTGAAAAGAATCTGGTCGTTAGTCGTTAGTCGTTTGTCTTTAGACCAAATACCAAAGACCAAAGACCAAATGCAAATGATGCATAAGACGATTAAGAAAGTGACAGAAGACATTTCAAGTCTTTCTTACAACACTGCAATTGCTGCTCTTATGGAATGGTACAATTACTTAAGTGAAAAGTTAAAAGTGAAAAGTGAAAAGTTGACGAGGGAGGAAATGGAAACTTTTGTAAAACTTATTGCGCCTTTTGCGCCACATGTTAGCGAAGAACTTTACCAACTGCTAACCCCGCCAAAGGCGAGGCAAGGTGAAAAAAAACAATTTTTTTCAATTCATAATTCTTCTTGGCCAACTTATGATTCCAAATTTTTGGTCAAAGACGAGTTTGTAATTGTAGTTCAGGTGAATGGAAAACTACGAGGAAATCTAGTCGTTGATTCTAAAACTTCAAAAAACAAGGCTAAAATTGAGGAATTAGCCAGACGAGATAGTAAAGTACAGAACCATCTAGAGGGCAAGAGTGTTAAAAAAGTAATTTACGTTGAGGGTAAAGTAGTCAATTTCGTGGCCATTTAAAATGGATACAAGTGACCTGGTTTCAAGATTTCTTCCTCTTGTAAAAAAGCACTGGCTTCCTCTGAGCTTGGGATCCTTGGGAATGATATTCTTTACGTATGGTTTGATAGGGTTATTTGTGGCTAACAAGACGAGCTCAGATAACATAGTTTTTGAAGCTTCTTCAGAGAAGAATTCCGTTGAAGCAAAAACAATAGCAATTGACATAGAAGGAGCTGTGGTAAGGCCGGGATTGTATAAATTGCCACAGGATTCAAGAATGCAAGATGCTCTTATTGTAGCTGGTGGTTTAGCTGCTTCTGCAGATCGTCAATTTATTTTCAAGAACCTTAACTTGGCAACCAAACTAACGGACGGAGCAAAAATTTATATTCCATTTGTCGGAGAATCAGTCATAGGTAGTGGAGTGCTAAATACTTCTTCTCAAGTTGGTACGGTTGGAAGTTTAGTTAATATTAATAGTTCCTCGCAATCTCAGTTGGAGGCGTTGCCCGGCATTGGTCCTGTAAGCGCTTTGAAAATCATTGGAGCTAGGCCTTATACTTCTGTAGATGAACTTCTAAAGAAGAAAATAGTAGGCGGTAAAGTATTTGATCAGATCAAGGATA
>JGI1358J11329_10002206_pt1 | contig 15322 bp, 15 predicted proteins | sample Subgroupgradi54m_FD_11329 | JGI IMG/M metagenome (IMG submission 11329)
GGTGAGAAGATTGCACAGATGTTGATTCAGCCAGTTGTGCAGATGCCGCTTGTGGAGGTTGAGGATTTGGATGCGACTTTGCGAGGGAAAGGGGGGTTTGGGAGTACGGGGTTGAAGTAGGGATTATTTTCTCCATTTCTTCCAAAATTCTTGTGAGTCGATTCTGGGGTCAACGAGTTCTCGCCAGAATAGATGGCTTTCTTGTGAATCTTCAATAATGGGCCAGAAGTTTTTTGCAAGTGGTTTGTCTTTTACTGCTTTGAGCATTTCTATGGTCGGATGCCAATCGATGTTGAGAGAGGTACAAAGATTAGCATAATTATAACAGCGTTGTTCAAGATATTTTATTTTGGCGTGTTCGAAGTCTAATGAGGTTAAGGTTTGCCAGAGATCCATGGCTTTTAATCCTATTTTTTCGGTAACGTTGTTGATAAAAGCAAGGTCATTGACCATTTCACCATTGATTTCTAGGTTGTAATATTGTAATCCGGTGAGAAGGTTGCCTTCGTAATGAGAGTGGGTGGCATTATCCATTGAAAATTTGATGTCTTTGTAGATACAATAGATGCGAATGGTTTCTAAGGAAAATTTATTTAGATTATCTTGCCATAATTTTATGGGGTGAAGATTTTGAAATTGTTTAATTATCAGGATGTGACCTTGGCCGAATTGAGCTGAAACGTCATAGGGACCGAACGTGTCATAACAGATTTGAGGGTTGATGTCGGAGTACAAACTATAGGCGAGATGATAACAGGCGTTTGAGAGTTGGCCTAATGCTTTTGCGATGTTGGGGTTGGCGGCGTGGAGGTTTGAAAGAGAGGAGTTGATTTGTTCGGAAGAATGGATGCGATTTGTACCATGCAGAGCAAAGGGGTCTTCTGGACAGATGGATTGAAGAAGGGAGTAATAAAAATGGGCGAGGGCAAGTACTTTTTCTTTGCTCATACCGGCTATTTTTGCTTTGATGAGTGAGAGCAACATTTCGGCGCGGATGACACTTGGGGAATGGAGCAGAGGGGCGATTTCTGAGGGGTTGTATGATGAGGTGAGATTGATCATTTTCAATATCCTCTCTGTTCCTTCTTTGGCATATAAAGGAAATATGTCAAAGCAGTCGATAGGCTGGAGGGTGGTGAGGTCCATATGGGACAGACCTTGCTGGACTGCATCAAGAAAATCAGGAATCCATGTTTCAGTTATCTGATTCATGTTCTTCCTCTGCTCCTTTTTCTTTCTCGATTACGTGAACTTCCCCTGATTCACCACACATTTCAATGAACATACTTTCTTGGAGAATTTGTGTAGAGGGATTATTTGTGGTTGGGCATTTTGCAGAGACGATACAGGGTGTACCCATTTCGCGGCTGACAATGGAGGGATGGGAGGTCATGCCACCAATATCGCAGATAATGCCTGCGGCTTTACCCATAAGCAGGACCATATTGGGATCGGTGATTCTTGTGACGAGAATATCGCCTTGTGAAAAGGTATTAAAATCTTCTCTAGTTCTTATTATTTTTACTTTTCCTTGGGCTTTGCCCTGACTGACGCCGAGGCCTTGGAGAATTTTTTTCATTTTATTTATACCAAATATTCTTCTATGGCTCTATCGATTGATTTTTCCACTGCTTCTTTGATTCTATCTCGTGTTTTTCTAAAGTCATCAAGCGTTCTGCCAAATGGATCGTCTATTTGCCCAGGTAGTTTGGCATATGCACGTAGACAAGCGATCTGTGGAACTTTGTTTGCTGCAGTGTAGAGTCTGCTTACATATCTTGCATGTTCTATATTTAGAAGAAGGATAAGATTGATGTCATCTCTTATTCTTGTTTGCTGATGAAAATTAGTTTGAGGAACCAAACCTATCTCCAGAAGTACTTGGTTGCGTTTTATTACTTCGTCTGCCATCAAATAACGAATACAATATTTAATGTCTTTTCTGGATTTTTGGTTAAGACACTCTTCTTTGTGTTCTACTACTCTTTTGGCAATTTCTTGAGCATTTCTTTGGTATGCACCACTGTTCAGACCTATTTTAATATTATCTAATAAAAAAGACAGGGGGAATTGCAATAAGTTAGTTTGAGCAAACTGGGCATGCGTGCCACTGGAATATATCTTTATTTTATCTTCTAATCCAGTATTTTGAACATAATTTTGAGCGATAGTGTGAGCAATAGGACTTCTGCCACCGTTACCAGTACAGATGTATTCGATTGCTAGTGTGTTTTTCATTATTTAGTTATAGAATCAGATTAACTATTTTAATATTTGTTGTAATTTTGTGACAACAAGTAGAAAAGTTTAAATAGAGTACCAAAATAGTATAGGATAAGAAAAGAAAACAAAAGTATGAAAAACGTACAAATACGTAAAGTTTATAAATGAGTAGAATATACTAGGAGTTGGTGATGTATAATGACAGAAGTAGAAACGGCAAAAATGTCGGAACGGGGACAGATAATAATTCCTAAAGAGATTAGAGATTATGTTGGAGCTGGGGAAAGTACAATTTTTACAATTATTCCTCTTGATCGAGAAACAATCATGATGAAGAAGTTGGATAAGAAGAAACTGCTTGAAGAGTTTGCCCAAGTGAGAGCGAGTGTAAAACATAAAATGAGTGAAGAAGAGGTTAAGGAAGAGATTATGCAATATAGGAAAGAAAGGAGACGGTAATTATGGAGGGGAAAAATAATTCTCCAATAAAAGTAGTTATTGATACAAACGTTCTTATTTCGGCAGCAATTTCTTTGTATGGTCATCCAGCAAAAATATTTGAGATGATGCTTCTTGAAGAAATACAGAATTTTACCAGCGAGGAGATGCTTGAAGAACTGATCGATGTTTTACATAGAAAAGAAATTGCAGAAAGAATGAGTGAATCGCAACGAGAATTTATAATACATCATGTAGAGATTTTTTCGGTTAAAATCAAACCACTGGAAAATATACAAGTGATTTTTGATGATCCTGATGATGATAAAATTGTTGAATGTGCTGTTTTTTCAGGAGCACAGTATATCATTTCAGGTGATGATCATCTTTTAAAATTAAAAGTATTTAGAGGGATAAAAATTGTAACACCTGCAGAATTTTTTAAAATAATAAATCTTGGAGGAGAACATCATGGATGAAACACTTTCAATTCTCCAAAGAATCGGACTAGAAGAACAGGAAGCGAAGACGTACATTGCGTTGTTGGATATAGGGGAAGGGGCTGCGGCCAAGATTGCAGAAAAGACAGGGATAGGCAGGGTGCATATGTACCAAATTCTGGCGAAATTGATGGACAGAGGACTTGTGTCATTTGTGATTAAGAATAATGTGAAGTATTTTATTCCGGCAAACCCGGAGGTGCTGCTTAAAGATTTAAAAGAGAAAGAGCAGGAATTGCAGAAAATTATGCCGGCATTGAAGGCGCGTTTAGAATTACCGTTTCAGGATATTAAAGTTGAGGTGTACAAAGGAGTTGAGGGGTTTAGGAGTGTATTGAAAGACCGCATTGCGTGTGGAGGAGATTTGTATTCGTTTGGAGTGGATGAGGAGATGTTTCAAGAGAAGTTTGGCACAATTGTGGAGCAGTTTTTTCGCCAAGAGAAAGAGAAAGGATTGAAAGAATATATTTTGACCAGTGATGCAGCGAAGTTTATGTATGGTGAGAAGCATGTGGAATATCGATTTATTCCTGATGAATTTTTTGATCCGACACCTACGGCGATTTACAAAGATCGAGTGTTGATGATTATTTGGGAGCCGTTGACGACGATATTAATACAGAATAAAAATCTTGCAGAAGCGTATCGCAAGCATTTTTTATTGTTGTGGAAAACAGCGAAGAAAAAGAGATGATTGGTCCCTTTCCTGATTTAATATTTTATTTTATCTTCATTTTCTTTTTAATTTTCTCTACATCTTTATGCAGATGCAATAGAATTGTGTGAGAATTCTGATCGATATTTAAATCACGCAGATCTTTTTCTAAATCTAATTCGGCTCGTGCTTGGTCTCTTTTCGCGGCGCGGTTTTGAGCCATAAGGATAACTGGTGCTTGCAGGGCAGCAACGCAGGAGAGAACTAAATTTAGGAGGATAAAAGGGAAAGGATCAAATGGTTTATTGATGATGATGTAGCTGTTAATGATGATCCAACTGAAAAGAATGATGAGAAAAGTGATGATAAAAGACCAACTACCACCAACTTCGGCGATGCGATCAGATAAACGATCAAACCATTTAAGGTCTTTTTTGTAGATTTTGTCGATGTTGTCAAGTGTTTCTTGTGCTTTACGAATTTCAGTCTCAAAAATTTGAAGGATGTCGATGTCTTCGCTAAATTTTTCTTTTCTTTTTTTTGCCATGTGATTATTTTTGAATGAAAAGAGGTTTTTGATGATTTTGTGTTTTCATAATAATATTAATGCAGACTATACCCATTATTTTCGTTAATGACTTCAAGGGTAAGGTTGAGTTTGAATTTGCTTTCGGCGTAGATAGTATATAAAGGATCGTTTTTGTTTACGAAGTCGTTGACTTTTTTATGAATAATTAAACCGGCGGCTTTGTCGTCGGGAGCACCGGCAATTCGGGCGATTTTTGCGATGATTTGGTTGTCGATTGAGGTGATGCGGCCAATTTTGGGAGCGAGGATTATAGATTTAAATGAGGCAAGTTTTAAAAGTTTTTGTTTGCCTTGGGCGTTGATAATTTGATTCATTTTTTTAAGTGCTTTGCCGCTGTCCAGAATTTCTTTAGCTACTTTAAATCCGTCTTTGTATTTCCCAGTCATTTCAAGCAAGAGGCCGGCCATTTGCAGCGCTTTTTTTCGTAAATCAGGAGGTGCTTTAGGATCATTGCGAAGGATAGCCATGACGTCTTGGGCTTCAAGTAAAGGGCCAACACCATACCCAATAGGTTGTGAGCCGTCGGTAAGAATTACTTTAATATGCATGCCGAGTTTTCGACCAATGAGTTCAAACATTTGTTTAAGATGTTTGGCTTTAGGTAAAGTATTCGCTTTTGTACTTTTACCCATGGGGATATCAATTAAAACATGAGTGGCGCCAACAGAATATTTTTTGGCCATAACGGAGGCGAGAAGTTGGCCTTCAGCGTCGATAGAAAGAGGATGTTCAACTTGGATAATTTTATCATCAGCAGGAGCAAGATTCATGGAACCGCCGTGGACAATACAGGCGCCAACGGTGCGGATGATTTGTTTTATTTTTTTTTCGGGTAATTCGACTTTGGCAAGGCATTCCATGGTGTCAGCGGTGCCAGCAGGAGAAGTTATAGCACGAGAACTTGTTTTGGGAATAGTAAAACCGGCGGCGGCAATAATGGGGACGACAATCATGGTGGTGCGATTGCCAGGGATGCCGCCAATACAATGTTTGTCTAAGACCATGCCGGGAAATTTTAATTTGGAGCCGGTTTCAACCATGGCGCGGGTGAGGTCGATAATCTCTTGAGGAGATAGACCTTTACTAAAGCAGGCGGTGACAAAATAAGTTTTTTCTATGTCTGTTAACCGGTCATTGGTGATGTCATCAACGATATGATATAATTCTTCGTAGCTGAGGTGTTTGCCATATAATTTTTCACGAATATGGATAATAGATTCTGGTTTAGCGGTGTATTTTAGGTCGATGTGGTCATTGTTTTTAACGTGCAGATGGTCAAGAACTTCTTCAAATAAACCCAATTTACCTTCGGGAACGGCTTTCTTTGTTTCGGAAATATCAAGAATACAGATGACTTCTTTGCTGTTATGTTTGACAAGTACACGATCACCAGAGCGTAAATCAAGTTTTTTGGCGTCTTTTTTGTTGAGAATAGCTATAAAAGTGCCGCCGCTGGCGATATCCATATCTTTTACTTTAAAATGCATACTTATAACCTCTTTTCAGGGGAAGGAGGAATGTTGAGTTTTTATAGCTTTGGGTGGGGTTTGTGCTCAAGAGGAGGTTTTTTAGAGGAAAATCCAGGGATTAAGGGCGAAAGGGGAAGGGGAAAACGAAACATTTATAAACCAATGCAAAGAATACTATATAAAGTTACCGTTTAGTTATACGGCTAGGGTATTATTATGATTCGCAAATCCATTAAAGAATGTCCGGAATGTGCAAGTAAGAATATTTATCGGAATGTGGAAAAAGGAGAGACAATCTGTCGTGATTGCGGTTTAGTTCTGGAAGATCGAATGATTGATTTCTCGCAAGAGTGGCGAGATTTTGAAGATGATGGTGGAGGAAGCAAGAGAAGAACGGGTGCACCAACGTCGGAAACGCAGTTTGATAAAGGATTAGGTACAGAAGTTGGGACAACATCAGATTTTTATAAGTTAGGTTCAGATAGAGAACGAGATCGATTTTTTCGTTTGCGAAAATGGAATATTAGAATTAGTACGGCAATTGAGCGAAATTTGAAAGTGGCTTTAGCAGAGTTGAAGCGAGTAAGTTCATTTTTACGGTTACCGCGCTCCGTTGAAGAGGAAGCGGCACGAGTGTATCGCTTAGCGGTGCAGAAAGGTTTAGTTCGAGGGCGCTCTATGGAGTCGGTTATTGCCGGAGCGTTATATGCAGCATGTCGACGGCATGAAATTCCACGAACGCTTGACGAGATGAGTGAAGCGTCGGGTATTGAGAAGAAAGAGATTGGACGAACGTATCGATTTGTGACACGAGAGTTAGGTATTTCAATCAAACCAAGTAATCCAGCGGATTATATCCCTCGATTTGCGTCGGCATTAAAGTTGAGTCCAGAAACGCAGTCGAAAGCAGTTGAAATTTTAGAAATGGCGCGAGATATTGAGTTGACGTCAGGCCGAGGACCTACAGGGATTGCGGCGGCGTCACTTTATGTGTCTAGTTTATTGCATGGGGAGAAACGAACGCAACGAGAAGTTGCGGATGTGGCAGGGGTTACGGAAGTTACGATTCGAAATAGATATAAAGAGTTGATTAAGAAGTTGAAGCTGGGAAAAGATGTTGAGAAGAGCAAGAAGAAGTAGTTTTTTGATTTGGTTAATTTAGATTATCTTTTTAGGTTGATTACTAAACTTTAATATACTATTGTACAAATATCTCTGCTATGAAAACGGAGAAGTCTTGTGGAGCTATAATTTTTAGGAGAAGTAAAAAGAGTATAGAATTTATTGTAATCAAACATTCACTTTCTGTGGGGGGACATTGGGATTTTCCAAAAGGACATGTAGAAGCAGGGGAAACGGAGCAGGAGACGGCTTTGCGGGAAGTGAGTGAAGAGACGGGGCTGAGAGTAAAATTAATTGAGGGATTTAGGGAAGAAATTAGGTATGTTGATCAGATTAATAATGTCAATAAAGTAGTTGTTTTCTTTGTGGGGGAGGCTATAAGTTCTGAAGCTAAAGGCGATGGGAAAGAAGTGGTTGATTTATGTTGGCTCGAGTATGATTTAGCTTTAGAAAAATTAACGTATGAGAATGCGAAACATGTATTGAAAAAAGTGGAGTTGTTTTTGAAAGAGAGATGAAAAAGTGTTTAAAGAAAATGAGATCATGAATTTATCTAAATTAAATATAATAACTTGACAACATTTCTCCTACACAATTCTGTTCCATCAGTGCTTTTGTTTGAGATATATTACCATTCGTCTGCGCCACTGCCCACCCTAATTTTGTAATCGCTTTGCTAAAGGGCATTCGTCCCAAAAATGCGGCTCCTTTGTTTAAAATAGCGTGTCCGGCGTTGTACTGTTCCAAATCCATATCAGAAGTGCTACGAATGGCGATAGGGATTCCCAGTTCGAGATGTTTTTCAATGAATGCAACTCTTTTTTTATTTCCTAACACACTCAATCCTAGATTACTATCCATTAATATTCCTTTCTCTTCTGAAAAATCTCTTCTCATCAAAATATCATCCATGACAATTGAAAATTGTGCCACTGATATAAATCCGTTTCGTAATACTGGTTTCTCAAAATTATTTTTCTTGATTGATGTATAATTCTCTGGATACTCAATCGAACCTGCACGAACAAATGCTAGAGGTTCTGCAAAAAAACTGTCAAACGCATTACTGCCTCGTGATCTTATTTTTTGGACATGGGCACCGTGATACACAGTTGTAAATGTTGACTCTTTATCTCCTGAGAAACAAACAACAACATCTTTTAGTGAAGAATACGCGACAAGACGAATACTATCTTCTAAATGTCTTTGCACATGATTTTTGTCCTGGTCTGAAGGTAGCATCGCGCCGGTCATCACGACTGGTTTATTGAGATTTTGTAACATCAACGCTAATGCCATAGAAGAGTATTCCATCGTATCAGTGCCATGTGTTACAACAACTCCAGTAATATCCGGACGTTGCACATAGTTAAATATTTTCTCTGCAAACATATTCCAGTATTGAGCGTTCATATTGACACTATCAATAATTCCTAATTCTTGTAATTCTAGACGGGCAATATCTTTTAAATGAGGAAAACGACCAAGTAGCTCTTTGCCTGACAATTCGACAATATATGGTTTTACTCTCTGTCCATTTCCTGCTGTAAGATAATCCCCGTAACTCACACCGGCAATGGTACCCCCAGTGGTTAGTATGGCTACAGTTGGTCTCATGTTGGACAAAAATGGAGGCGTATTTATTAAGTTTTCTCTTGAAAGTGGTAAAAATAACCACGAAACTATTTTAAACTATGTTTATCCTCTTCTGAATATGAACCTAACCCTTTCGAAAGAAAAAGACTTTTTATCTATCATCTCCCTCATTCAAAAAGCAAAGCAAAAAGCATTTTCAACTATAAATATTCAGCTGATCGATTTATATTGGAATATTGGTCAATATATTAGTGAAAAAATAAAAAGTACACAATGGGGGGAGTCTGTCGTAAAAGATTTAGCTAACTTTATATCCAAACTGCATCCAGATATTAAAGGCTATTCTGATAAAAATTTATGGAGAATGAAACAGTTTTATGAAGCATACGCAGATAAGCCAAAACTCTCACCAGTGGTGAGACAATTAAGCTGGACTCATAATATGATTATTCTCACGAAAACAAAATCAGTAGAAGAACAGGATTTTTATATTCACTTAAGTCTTAAAGAATTTTATTCTAAACGTGAGCTGGAAAGACAAATTGATTCCGGTTATTTTGAAAGAAGTATGGTCTCAAAAAAGAAACTCTCGCCAGTGGTGAGACAAACAAGGCCGGAATTAACCAATTTATTTAAAGATACCTATATTATTGATTTTCTAAACTTACCTGAAAATCATTCAGAAAAAGACTTTCGTTTAGCATTAATTCAAAATTTCAAAAAATTTATCTTGGAATTTGGAAAAGATTTTGCGTATGTTGGTGAAGAGTATAAAGTACAAGTGGGGAAAAATGATTATTTTATTGATCTTCTTTTTTATCATCGCGGTTTGCAATGCCTCGTGGCGTTTGAATTAAAAATAGATGATTTTAAACCGGAATTTTTAGGGAAATTAAATTTTTATCTTGAAGCATTAGATAGGGATGTAAAAAAGCAACATGAAAACCCTAGTGTAGGAATCATATTGTGCAAAAGTAAAGATGATGAAGTTGTGGAATATGCGTTAAGTCGTAATTTATCACCTGCACTCATTTCAGAATATAAACTTAAATTAATAGATAAAGAAATATTACAACAAAAATTACATGAATTATATGATCTATCATTAAAAAAAGGTGAATAAGTGATACCATGAACCTAACACCTGAAGTGAAAGCACAATTGGAGCAACAGAAGAAAGATTGTGTGTTCTGTAAGATTATTAAGAAGGAAATCCAATCGAAGATTGTGTTTGAGGATGAGAAGACATTAGGCGTACTTGATATTTATCCAGCGGTGAAAGGGCATACGCTGTATATGTTGAAAGAGCATTATCCGATTATGCCGTATTTGCCTGTTGAGGATTTTACACATTTATTTGGGTTGCTGCCACAGTTGACGAAAGCGGTGAAAGGGGCGATGGTGTCAATTGCGCTTAACATATTTATCGCGAATGGGGGGGCGGCGGGACAGCAGTATCCACATTTTTTGATTCATCTGATGCCACGAGATGAGGGAGATGGTTTTTTTCAGTTTCTGTTCAACCGTAAGGAGAAAAAGTTAGCAGAGGATAAGGTGAAGCAGTTACAGGCGACACTGATGCAGATTATGCAGAATTATTTTCTATCGTCGCCGCAGGAGTGGCATCGCGGGATTGGAACTCGACCTAGTTATTTGCAGGGGATTGAGTCAAAAGGGATGGTGTTATATGAGGATGAGAAAGTGTTGTGTTTGCTGCCGTTTTTGAATATTGCGGCAGGGCAGATGGAGTTGTATAGCAAATTAGAAGAGAGATATATTGAAAAGTTGGCGATTTGGGATGCGGTGTATTTATTTACAGTAGGGTCGTTTTGTGCGTCGTTGTTATTTCAAGTTGCAGGGGCGCAAGGAACGAATTTACTTGTGAAGTCTGGAATAACAGATGATAATAGAGATGGGCGGTTGTGTGTGCATATTCTACCGCGAGCGCAGAATGATAGTTTGCAGGGGTTGCATTGGCAGCCGGAGCAGCCCAAATATAATTTAGATGGAGTGCAGGAGAAAATTAAAGAGAAGATGTGGAATGTGAAGTTTAAAGCGGAGCAGGCGGTTGAGAAGAAAAAAGTTGTAGAAGAGAAAGTTGTGAGGAAGGAGGTCGTTATTGAGAAAGAGCCGGATTTTTTGTCGGCGAAAGATGAGATTTTGCGGGCGATACAGAGGATGCAGGGGAGGTGAATTATTTTAGAGGACAGATGTTTACATCATCGAAATCTGCACGAACGCTTATTGTGGCGAAACCTATTTTCCCGGAAGAATAGATATTCTTTTGCGTGGTGAAGACTTCTTCTCCTTCAAAATATGCTGTGAGTTTATCTCCTATTGCTTTTACTTTTATTGTGTACCAGTTATTATACATTACACCGCAATCTGTCGTACTAATGTTCGGACTACAATCCAAATTTACACCTTTTATTGGACCTTTTGGCCAGTCATGTAACGCGAAACTAAATGTATTTCCATCTGCATGCCCGATAACCAAAGCGTATCCTTTATCAGCTATAAAATCATAGCGAAAAGGAAACGCAGTATATTGATTTACTCCTATCCCGCTATCGATCATTCTAAATTTAACTGATGCCTCAAAATCAGCATAATTTGGAGTATCTACAATAGCAGTTTTATTTCCAGAACCGGACTCTTTCTGTTGTACATATCCTTTTTTATTCCAAATCCAAAAATCTGTATCAGTTATAACTTTTGTAAAATCATTTTCAGTTGTAAATGTATTATTATAGCAACCTACAAAGACATCTTCTTTATTTTCTATATCACTTACAACTGTATCTAATGATTGCGTTTCAGTTAAATCGGATATTTTTTTATCTGTGTCTAAGAATATATCTACTGGTTCTAGCGTTGGGGTGTCGTAGAGAATGTCTGTGAGTGTGTCAGTACGAGGTTTGATTGTGCTGTCGGAGGATTCGGTAACGGCATCAGGAGTATAAAATTGGTCAGAAGTGGGGAGGTCACGTACGCAGCTGAAGGTGAGAGGGGTGAGCAGTGCGGTGAGGTAGGTTTGGAGTTTGTTCATGTTTGGTGTGGATTGTTTTATTTAAAGGTTTGTGGGGTTATTTTGAGAGGTAGATGGAACCGCCGGTACTTAGGGCGATTTGTTCGAGTTGGCTTTGGTTGTCATATAATCCTAATCCAATAATAGAGATATCAATGTTCTTTTTTTGAGCGGCAGCAATAATTTCTTTAGGATTTTTTCCACCTTCTGTATCATCTCCATCTGTTAGTACGGTCATCGATTGATTTGGTTCCATAAAATCGAGTAGATTATACATTGAGAGGAATAGGGGGGTTCGTCCTAATGGTTTTTCGTTTGCTAAATGATTATAACATGCTCTTCTTTCAGTTGAAAAAGTATAGAGATACGAATCAGGAGGAAATGTATAATTTTGAATCTCACTCCATTTTGTTTTTCTTGGTGAAATTTTTTCTCCCATTGATTTAGATTGGTCAATTAAATAGAATATCGAAACAGCATTATCTAAGCCTTGTTTTATAACGCTGGCAGGAGCTGTTAAACACACTTTTCTATCTTGCTGTAGTTTTATTTCGTTGACAGTGCCTTGAACTGCTTTACTTTCTCCGTAGACTGCTTTATACGTTTCAAGTTCTGGTCTTTCTTGTTGAATTAGATTATCAATTGACTCTACTCGCTGAAGACTTAATTCTTTGTTATACATAAAATCACCGCGATAATCGGCATAGCCTTCAATAGTAATATCTGTTCCAGATGGAAGTGATTGAATATATTCTTTAATTTTGGCCTCATCTTCTGCTGTAAGGGTGTATGAATTTGATGGAAAGAATAGTTCTAATACTTTTTGTTCTATTGTTATTTTTGGAGATGCTACGGCGGTGAGAGAAGCGAGATTACTTCTATCTGATTCTACTTCACAGATATACAATGGTCTAGGAGCGTAGGGGATAGGTGCGGAGCAGGAGAGGAGTGCTATTATTGGGAAAATGGAGAGCGATTTCATTTTATCGGCATATTATAATTTCGTGTATTCCCTGGATCGTGTCTTTGCATCGGCCAAGGGTCGTTAGGGTTTAAGGAGGAGTTAGCGCAGATGCTGTATACTTTATTATCAACAGCATTGCAGAAATATAAACGACCATTTTCATCAATATTAAGATGTGTTGGTTGCAGTGGTATTTTTGTGATTCCATCTTTGGTAATATTCCACATTATTTTTCCCGTCTTAGGATCAATGGCATGCAATCCACTCTCTCCTGCTAAATAAAGTATTTCTTTTGTTATTAAAGGTTCAGAGACTTGACCAACGGTAGGATCATACGAAGTATTTTTAGCTACTGTACACGTATTATAGCCAAATAAACCACATTTCTTTTGTTCTTCAGAAACAATACCTGCCGTGGTATAAACATGTCCCTCTAAATCAATAACAGGTATATGTTTCCCAAAACCATGGTCTGTCCAGGCAATAGAATAATTGGCATCTACTTTAAGTAAATCGCCGGAGGTATTAATGGTATACATTACGCCATTTGGTCCAAAAATAGGAGGGAATTTATAACCACCACCCATATTATTTTGAGATTTGACATTGCCATTTGGATAATACACATTTATCGAAGAATCTGTTGCAACATAAATTATCTCTGCTGGTCCTATGGATGAACCCCGATTGTTTGGCCCTATATCTACTTTCCACTCTGCTGATAAAAATTGTGCATTAGATTCATTAACTATTTTTTCTACCACCTCTAATAGGCCACATGTGTCATCGTAAACCCAATCATCATCTACCAAGAATGTTGATAAGTACATTTTTCCCTCAAATCCTAAAGAAATTCCTATCGTTCCAAATTTATTGACAACTTTCCCAACTGGATCTTTGTTACAATTAGTAATATAGTACTGCCCTTCAGTTTTTCCCATGACTGTATCGAGAACTAACGCGAGATATTTCTGTTGTTCAGTTTGGGTTCCATACACCAAACTATTATAAACAATCGGATCTCTTAAATTGTTAGAATTATCTGTAAAAGTAGTATTCTTAACTCCATCTTTTGTTGATATCTTATACAATTTACCATCGTTCTTTCCACTAAAAAATACTCCATTACCATCAACGGCTAATAAACTGGTTTCATCACATGATTCTGTTGATTTCCAAATGACACTTCCGGTTTTAATTTTACTATTGCCATCATCACAATCAAAACTATTTTCTGAATAACCGGCTTTTAACTTACAAAGATCTTTTGGTACGAGTATATTTCCTTCGCCATCCCCGTCTTTATCTTCAAAATATTTCTTGGTTGCTACTCCCTCATCTGTCTTACCGTTACAATTGTTATCAATATCATCACATAATTCTATAATATCTTCAAACCCTTCATCTGTTTTTCCGTTGCAGTTGTTATCTTTGCCATCGCAAATCTCTTTATTTGGGAAAATAGCTTCACAATCTGTAAACTCACTGTATTTTCCGTTATAACAATAGCTATATGAATTGCCAGTTTTACATTCCCCTATATCATTAAACCCACAGAAACCAGTTTGTGTTAGATTGCCATCATCTACTTTTCCATTGCAATCGTTATCTTTTCCATCACATACCTCTGTTGGTACAGGTGGGGCATTACATTGTGTCCATTGGCCATTAACACAATATTCTAAACCGGTCTTGCCACAAGCATTAAAACAATCTTTGGCATTAGTATCATCAACAATTCCGTTACAATCATTATCAAGAGTGTCGCATATCTCGAGTGCTGGTTTTTTTTCAACGGCACCGCAGATTGTTTCAAGCTCATTTTTGCAGATATATTTTCCTTCACTATTACATTCGCCAATGCCTTTATTACATACAACCCCTACATTGTATTTCTCATCTATCTCTTCATTGCAATTATTATCAAGATAATCACATAATTCTTGAGCAGACGGATTAATCTTTAAATTTGCATCATCGCAGTCTCCCCCTAACAAGACGAAGCCATTTGGTTGAAAACAATTAAGTTTACTTATTAGTCCATATCCGTCACCATCTTTATCCTGAAAATATTTTTTTAGCGAAGCATCCTCAATTTGTAATGTTATTTGTTGAGATACAGTACATTCTTTATCTTTGGCATAGAGACTAATGGTGTATACTCCATCTTGATTACAGGTAGGTATCCAAGAAAAAGACTGTACATTCTGATCAAACGTTGCACCAAATGGAATATTTTCAATATAGTATTCTAAATTGTCATTATCTGCATCCGTAGCTGATACAGCAAATGATAAAGAAACACCTTCTTTTCCAAAATAATTATTAGGTGTCTTTATTTCTGGACATTTATTTGTTGGTATGTCTGCTAATAACGTATCTTTAAATATATCGCTTGAGGGAACATCTGAAGTTATACCTTCTTTTCCGGAGAATATATCTTTGGTATTATTTATTTTAGTATCATATTTGCTATCATTATCTGAGGAGTCTGTTAAATTTTTTTGAGATATATCCAACAGAGCATCATTTTGTGATTTAAGACCATCATTAAGAGCATCTTTTTGTAATGAAAAGGGATTATTTTCTGATGTACTATCTGAATAAACATTTTCTTTATTCAACTTTATATCAGCATATGCTTCAGAAGAACCAATTACAGCAGTATCCTCAGTTCCACAACTATATAATCCTGATAAAATAGCTCCTGCAACAATCGTTCTTTGTACAATCCTTTC
>JGI1358J11329_10002212_pt1 | contig 15300 bp, 5 predicted proteins | sample Subgroupgradi54m_FD_11329 | JGI IMG/M metagenome (IMG submission 11329)
TACGTCGGAAAACTCATCCGGGGCCGCAGGGCAAAGTTCAATGAACAGCTCATGGACGCTTTGATGATCATGTCCAGCTCTTTTCGGGGGGGCTTGAGCTTGATCCAGGCGGTTGAGGCGGTCACCGAGGAAATGCCAGAGCCCATCAGGCAGGAATTCGGCATCGTGCTCGGTGAGAATAAAATGGGCGTGGCGCTCGACGAGTCGCTCAATCGGCTTTACCAGCGCATGCCCTCCCCCGGCCTTCAGCAGATGATCACCGCCATTTTGCTGGCGCGCGAGACCGGCGGAAATTTGCCGCTCATTTTTTCGCGCATCGTCACCACCATACGCGAGCGCAGGAAGATCGAGCAGAACCTGCAGACCCTGACCGTTCAGGGCAAGATCCAGGCCGCGGTCATGACCGGACTGCCGGTGGTTTTCGTCTTCGGCGTTTCGGCCACCAACCGCAAATTTTTTGACCCCATGCTCCACACGCCCGACGGGCAAAAATTGGTGGCCCTCTGCTTAGTCCTGTGGTTAGTCGGGGCCCTGAGTATTTTGAAAATTTCTACGTTTAAGGACGTTTAAAGGGAGATACCGCCATGCTTGTTTTACCGCTGATGTTCGCTTTTTTCGCTGTTTTCGCCCTGGCGCTGGCTTTTATACCCGTCAGCCGTCCGACCCTGAAATTGACTCCGGCCGGCCTGAACATTGAAGGCATGGAACCGCCCGTTGTCGTCAAGCCGAAGAAGAAGAGGCCGCTGCAGGTTGTTTTCGGCATCGTCGCGAAACTCGCTTTTTTTAACAAGCCCCTGGCCGCCCTGCCGCTGGGCAGGCGCATGGCCGCGGACTTAGGGATGAGCAGGACCTCCATTTCCGTCGAGGAATTCTTTTTGGTCAAGGAGATCCTGACCCTTTTTTTCTTGTGGATGAGCGTGTCATACGCTGCTAAGGATGCCCTGCTGTTTTTTGTTCTGATGAGCATCGCGGCTGGGTATATGCTTCCCGAGTTGTGGCTGAAGGCGCGCATCAAAAAGGTCAGGGACACGATTTTGCGCGAATTGCCGGACACCGTGGACCTGCTGGGACTTTGCGTCAACGCGGGGTTGGATTTTATGATGGCGCTCAAATACGTGGTGGAACGATCTCACCCGTCCGTGATCATCGAGGAATTGAGGAGCATGATGCAGGAGATCAACGTGGGCAAGCCGCGGCGCGACGCTTTGCGTGACATGGCGCGCAAATATGAGATGCCCGACCTCTCCACCTTTTCCCGCACCCTCATTCAGGCCGACCGCATGGGGACTTCGGTGAGCGAGGCCCTCAACATCCTTTCCGAAGACATGCGCGAGGCCCGCTTCAGGCGCGGGGAAACCATGGCCTTGAAAGCCCCGTTGAAAATGCTCGTTCCCCTGTTGTTTTTCATCTTCCCGGTCGTGGCCATTTTGGTGGCCGGCCCCATTTTCCTTGACTTCATACAGAACAATCCCCTGCAGTCCTTGGGTAGCGGGAAGTAAAGATCAAGAAGCAAAGAAGCGGCTGGCAGACACTCTAAAGGCATTTTTCTTTTCCTGCACGGCGATCCCCTCCTGCCGGCAAATCTGCACGAGCGGAATTCCTCCCAAAGACCGCGCGGTCACTATATGATGGTTCTCTATGGACGCGTCGGATGATTTCGTTTCTACAAGCATCCACGGCCGGTCTTCTTTCAGAATAAGAAAATCCGTCTCCCGCTTGTTCCTGTCGCGCACATAGGACAGGCTGAAACGGACCCCGCTTAGGTCTTTCAAAGCATGCGTTAACGCGAGGAGTTCGACCGCCGCGTAATTTTCAAACCTTTTTGCCGGGTCGGTTATTTTCGTCCAATCGTATAAATAGCATTTGGACGCCTTAAGCAGCGCGCGCTTGATGTTTTTGCCGTAAGGCGGCAGCCGGAAAATAAGATAAAAGTCCTCCAGGCGTTTCAAGTAATTCTTGACAGTTACGGGGTTGCTTTCCAAATGGGACGCCAGGGAATTTTCCGACAGCGGACTCGCCGTCATGGCCGGAAGCAGACCATAGAGATCGTGCATCTTGTCCCTGTCCACGATACGCGTCAACAGCCCGATGTCCTCGGTGATCACGCGGTCCAGATAATCCTCCGACCATTTATTCCTGAAAGGGTCCGTGTGCTGCAGGAACGGTTCAGGGAACCCGCTGTAATTAAGCAAGCTGCTCAACGCTTCGGATCCGGCGGGGGCATTGTTCAACCTTTTTAAGATGAAGTCCATGGCATTTTGGGCATCTTCGTTATCGAGAACCGGGTTGCCGCAGACCTCCCGCAGCGTCAATGGAAACAGGTGAAAAGTGAAATACCTTCCCGACAGACTGTCCCCCGCTTTTTTGAACATGTCGAATTTGGCGGACCCGGTGATGATGAATTGGTAGTTGTCCTGCGTCGCGTCAAAAATGGACTTGAGGATGTTTTTCCAGCGCGGCATTTTATGGATCTCATCGAAACAGACCCAATGCTTTTTGTCTTTTTGCGGAGGAGTGTCCGCGGTAAAGAAAAGTTCATTGTCTTTGTACCGCTGACGGACAGAACGCAGGTCCCATGAGTAATAGAGATTTTCGTCCGCGGAGTGTTTTAATTGGAGTTTGGCCAAGGTGGTTTTTCCAGCCTGCCGCGGCCCTGTAATAAATCGCATCTGTCTGCCCCAGGCATTGCTGAAAACAATGGAAGAAATGGTTCGTTCGATCATGAAACTATTTTAAATGAATATTTAAGAAAGTCAATATAAAATTAAATGAATATTTAAAAAAGTCCAAACTGCGTGGAAACCACCTGCAGGCTTTGGGTGCCGGGAAATAAATGGCGTCTTTATGGTGAGCGCAAAAGATCGTGAGTTCCGATTTTGCGCAAGATGGCGGTGTCGCCGATCTTTTTGTAGGTTATGCGGTAGTTGATATTGACGCGGATCTCGTAAATATCGCCATAGCCGGCCATCTTTTTATTTTCCAGCGACGGATGCCCGGGGTTTTCTTGAAGGAATGCAATGGCCTTGCGGGCAAGAGATTGTATTTCGGCAGGCATCCGGCCATAAAGTTTAATGAATTTCTTGCTGGCCTCAATCCTCATCCCAGGGTGCCTTCTTCTTTCTATCCAGGATATCGAATAATTCGTTCAAATCTTTTGTTTTCGTCACCCGGCCGGCCTTAATGTCTTCTTCGGCCTCTTTTTCATCTTTTTGCCACTCCGGGGTGAAGAAATAGGCCTGGTCTTTTGGAATAGCCATCCTTTGTTCTACAATCAGTTTATTGTTTTCCATATGAACGTCAATGAGATCATCGTGATGGAGCCCCAGTTTTTTCATAAATTCTTTGGGAATTGTAATTTGACCATTAACTCCGATTTTTTTTAACATAATAATCACCTCCTCCTATCAACAAATATATCATATTTTACGGTTTTGTCAAATTACATCTTTAAGAAAATAACTAAGAACAAGACAGAATCACATTGTTGTGGCTATTTTTGTGGCTGGATTCATCTTTCTGGATTTCATGCAGAACAACCCTCTGCAGAGCTTGGGTACAGGCAAATAAACAAGCATTTTTTCCATTCTGATAATTTTCAATCTGAATTTTACACATAAGTTTCCATTCTGATAATTTCCAATCTGAAAAGGGGACACTGTATAGTGTCCCCTTTTCTTTGGTCATGTGGGATCCTTGTCAATGACATATAAAAACAGGAAAACGCTTTCTTAATATTTTTATTACTTGTATATGAGAACATTCTAAAACAATTTAAAAAAATTTTTGAGAAAAGACGTAACCCATTGAAAAATAAGCAAATAAATTCGTAAAAAATTTTGTAAAAATTTGCCGCCTATATATAATGTGTTATACTTCAGTTATTGACAATCCTTTATCCTAAAATAGCAAAAACCAATGAGCCAAAACGACAGAATCAACATGAATGAGTACCCCGAAAGCGGGGAAAGTTCTTCCGAAGCCATCCGCAAGGCCTCGGATACGTCTGTTTTGGCCTCCGTAGCTCTCCTCCCAGACACAGCCCCCGTTGTCAGCCGCTTCAACTCTTGGATCAAGACGGTTGCGATCGTGATTTTGACCATTTTTATCCCGGACCAGGTCAGCTGGGCCTTTGGTTATAACCCGGCCGTGCTTTGGGGTGACCGCATCCCGGCCATGCGCACGATCGAGCCGGGATTGCCCTTGTATCAGGCCTCGGCCCAGGCGTCCCAAAGCGTTGAATATTTGCTCAAGCAGATCATCAACAAACCCAATGCCCGCCTGCAGGTGAACCTTGACCCTGATAAAGGTGGATCCAATCTGCTTTTGGAAGCCAACGGCACCTTCACCAGCCAACGCATCCGCGCCATTACCGAGTGGTTGGACAAACCCGGAATTCATCCGTTTAACTGCGCGGTTTACGGCCTTAAGGATATTTTGGACCACGAAGGTGTCAAGCGTTCGGTGGAAGAACTGGCTGTGCTGGCTGTTTCGGTGGACTTAGTCAGCGATATCATCAAGGTCGGCGACCCGAAATTAAAGACATCGCTGTATGCCATGGACAAGGTGGCGCGGGCCTTGGGGGTTGAATATCAGAGTGTGAAGATAGCGCCCGCGGACATCGTGAAATTGCCGGCGCCTTTCCTGGCGCATTTGAAAGATGAACACTTCGTGACCGTGACCAAGATCGAGAAGGGCGCGGTGTACTTTAATGATATCGGTATTGCGGGTTCTTTGACGACACAGGAGTTCATCCAAAAATTTGACGGGTTCGTTTATATCAAGGATGTGAAGGCCGCTGGGGTCGCTTTTGAAGAAGTGCCGGAGCCGTTAAGGGCGTTTATCTGGGGCGACCGGTGGCGTGATAACAGCAAGAATTTGCCCGGGCTGACGAGCAAGAAAGCACTATTCGGAAGCATTGCCATGAACGTGGCAACGGCTTTTATCCCCGGCGCCAGCATCGGCGGCAGCGGGGTGAGTGGATTTTTGATCAACCAGGGTATCAATGCAGGCATCAATGCGGGTCTTTCCCTTGCAGGTATTTCGACCATCACTTCAGGATTCGTCCAGTCGGTCGGGGAGGCCTGCGTTGTTTCCGGCAAATGCAGCGCGAAGACGGGATTTATTTTAGGAATGGCGCTGGGGGCAGGCATTTCCTATGGGGTTGGATCGTCCGTTTCCGGAACGTTCAGTTATGGAGGCCTTGCCAGCCATCTTGTTTACGGTTACATCAGCGCTACGGTGATGTATGAGGTGACCAAGGCCATTGACAAAGCGATTTGCGGGGACCCCAACAAGGAATGTAGTGAAGCCCATAAGATCATCAAGGAAACGCTGATGGCTATCGTGCCCGCATTGGCCGCTGGTTTGGCGGTGGCTGGATTTGCCTCCGGGATGGACGCGTTGACCAACGGCAAGACCAATATGGCCAAAGATTTTGGGTTGGGCAAGACCAGAAAAGAAAAATTTGAAGCAGATGAATTGGACAGGCTGAACAAATTGAGCGATCCAAAAGATCCCGATAAAGTGAGGATCGAAAACGCCGGTAAAGCCGTTGAAGCCGGGGGCGGAAGCGGGGCCGACATCGAGAGGGCCAAAAATGCGGCAAAAAGCATCATTGTCAATGAGGCGTGGGGCAGGGAAATAGTGAAAGAGTTTGGGGAGAGGCCGTCTCTTGATGACCCGGAATATAATCAGAAGTCGAAAGATTACAACATAAAAGTCATCCAATTTTCCAGTGAATGGGTAGGAGCGCGTGATAGTTTGGGCAGGGCCATGTGGCGGACTTTGAAGAGTGAATTGCCGGTCATGATCGGCCAATTCTCGGCCATGGGTGTGCGCTTGGCTGCTTTGGGATTATGCGATAAAGGCGACGATACTTGCCGGTGGAAGGCGGACAGTACATTCTCCCGCGGTTTGGGCCAGATGATGAATTTGACCGGGGCAAATCTCACCCAGGGGAAAATGCAGGGGGATCTCTCCTGGCGCATGATCGGCCGCACGGCCCTCGGGGGCGCGGTGCGTTTTGGCGAGTCCATCGCGGTTGACCGGGTGGAGGAACATTTTATCGGTGAGGATAACAAATCCTACAGCTATCGCGAGAAGAAAGCAAATCTCCGCGTGGCTTTGTCGTTCGGCATGTCTTTCGGCAATGGTTTTCTTCTGACAGCCCTGAACAGAGCACCCGAAGAAGTCAGATCCATGAACATGGGCTTTTGGCAAACCACGCTCATGGCCGGCCTTGTTTATATGAAGCCGGCGACCGATGCCGTGTCCGGCAGGCCGTATCTGGAAAATTTTATCAACACCGGCAGTTGGGGGTCAGCCAGGAATTTTGTTTCTTACATGGACACGCTTAGCAGTGCCGGCGGTTTCAGCGCGCAGAACGCGCTGGCCATGGATAAATTGTATGAGAAGATGAAAGCCGACAATGCCGCGCAGACCACGGATGGCGGCTACACCCGCGTTGCCGGCGGCCTCATTGTTCCCACCTATACCCAGGGCGGCCAGCTTCCCGAACAAGATCTTAGAAGCAAATATGTACTGGCCCTTTTGCAGAACCATATGATAACGCCCGGACTGATGAACACGGAACACCTCATCAGTTCCCTGGGTAATCCTCTCGTTGGAAATTTTGAGACCTTGGTTGAGATCCCCCTGTCAGCGCCGCTGGCCAGACAGGAAAGGAAGGCGCGCGCCGGCGTGGCCGAGAAGAAGACAGGATTGACGCAAGCCGAACACAGCGAGATGGCAAGTTTGATAGTCAAACAGCAGGAGAAAAAGTCATTAACGCCGCAGGAAGAAGGGAGGCTGGACGCCCTGACCGGGAAACAGACCCCTGAATGGGAACGGTTAAAAATAGTTGAAGGCAGGATCGAGACAATGATGAATTGGGGCCTGACCTACCGCACGATCTTCCACTTGGTTGATGTGTGGGGCCGGGACACCAAGTTCATTTATTCCAAAAGCCGTGTCGGCGATGTTTATGTAGGCAATGGTGTCGGTAAATTCAACGGCTGCCTCCTGGGCAATGATTATTTGACCGAGGTCGATGCTGCCCAACATTATGCCGGCAGGGACGGCAAGCCGCGCAACTCATTGCAGATAGGGGATTTCACGGTCGAAGCCCCGAGCCATAATGACGACGCTTGGGGGATATGGGGGAAAGACGGGCAATGGATCCCGGTTTCGAGGGACGATCAGGCCGGAGATTTTATCAGTTCCAAAGACGAGCATGGGTTCTTGAAGAATGCTCCCAATGATCCATGGATCGAGGGCACTGTCATCGGCACCGGCACGGGCCTGGCAACGCAGTTGTCCGCGGACAAGGCGAACGTGAGGATCATCGGCACGCATCTTCTGGTGGACGCGGAAGGGAAAATTATCGAAGGCGCTTTTTCCAAAAAGGTTTTCTCCATGGGCCAGGTCTATCAAAAGAAACAAGAGAACGGCATGGAGGTCAATGATTACGCAAAGCCGCAGACAACGCAGTCCCTGGTTTCCTTAAATATTTATAACCCCCAAAGCAATGATTTTAATTTTGAAAGCAAAAAGGAAAATATTTGGGGCGCGACCCAGACCATCATATGGGACAAGAGCGGCCCGGAACTGCACCAGGAAGGATTTCGCGATCTGCCCCTTCTTCTATTACAGTATAGACCCGGCACGGGCTTTACAGGGAATATCGTCCAGTCCGCCATCAGATCCCTGGAACAAGGCGAGCAAGAAGAGCTGACAAATATCCAGAATAGTCTGGACACACAATGTATTGATGACAGGGACTGCCTGGCCACGATGTACAAGGTTTTGCATACGGCTTTGAACGAACGGGCATGGCAATTTGCCCAGCCGGCAGGGGAAGCAGGGGACAAAGAACAATGGGACATTTCCGTGAAGGACCATGGTCTGGGGTTTGTGCGCTTTACGCAGGCCGGCACCATCGGTACTGACGATACCACGGGAAGTTTGATCTTCAGCGGTAAAGGGTTTAAACGCGATGACTACACCGGCGCTTCCGCGGTCCTTATGACCGGCAAGGGTGTCGGTTACGGCAATATGTTCAGCGGCGATTACCGCAATAACCCCTATGCGAGAGTGGAGGCGGCGCGAAAACTTTCCGCCACCGCCACCCCCGGCCTGTATAACGCGGAAGGTGGGTTTAGGTACACATCCACCAACGGCTATGCCGTGCGGCTCACCGGTCAAGAAAAAGATGATTTGCAGAAAGCCGCGGCGGATAGACAGAGGGAGCAGACAGAGTTCGGCCGTGTCAGCCGTTTTTACAAAGACATTTTTAAGGTCAACGTGCCTTCCGGGTACAGTTTTGTCGTATCGGACCTGTTTTCCAGCTCTTCGACCACAAAAGATACGGTATGGACCAAGACCAAGTTCATTCGTCAGGAGGAGCGGACGGGCGATTCCAATTCCATTGTAAGGAGTCTTCTGCCGGAAGAGGCGCTGGGGGTCTATGCGTACAACGGCAAAGGGGACATGAGCATAGATGAAAATGGAAACATCACCGGTTACAAACATGAAGCATGGAGCAGGGCCAATGATCCGTATGGCGGGTCCATTGCTTACAATAACGGCAGCTTGCAATTGCATACAGCCGTAGAAGGCGATGTGCGGAAGATCAGCATGGAAGACATAAGGCAAACAAGGGCGGCAAAGGCCGGCGCGGATGCCATTACTACAGAAGTAGAGAATGCAATTTTCAGCATTGCCGGAGAGATCAAAGCCAGTCAGGCCCCTGCGGACAAGGCCGCGCGGAAAAATTTAACGCCGCAGGAGAAAGAAGCCGGCGATCAAGAAGTGCAAAGCAATTTGGGGACGATCGCAAAAGCCCTGCCTCAGGGGCAGAACAAGAGCTTGACGATCGAAGATGTTAAAAATGCTGTTCAAGAAACTTTGAAAGAGAAGCCGGACTCGACCCCCACAGAGATCGCCACAGCAGTGGCCGGCTGGGTCGGAAACCAGGTCAAAGAGGCGTATCTTAGGTCTGATGAGAGCCGCAAAGATTTGCTGGTCGATGAAAAAGGCCTGCCGATCAATGAACGGATGGTGCCCATGCGCATGGTGGTGGACGGCAATGACCTTGTTAGCAGGGGCGTGACTTTTTATGAGGACAATTATGGTGAGTCCTCGACATTCAGCGACGCCAATACGAATCTCGCCAGTTCCAGACGCGCTTTGCTTAAGAACATGGCCGTCGAGGTTGACGACACCGGGCATGTGAAAATGTATGTTCTTGGCAAAGCGGCGGAATTGCTGTTTGAAGGAGATCCAGAGGCAAGCCGGAGATTTAAAGCAACATGGCTGGCCCGCGCCATCGGGGGGCCTAAGGGACTGGCGGATCAACTCGCTAAGATCAACGTTGAAGTCGAAAAAGACACGACCTTTAAGTCGGTCGTTCAGGAGGACGCGTCCTTTCAGGCCGCTGTGAAGCAAAGCGGAGAGGACGTCTATCAATATGTCGAAGACCCGATGTTCTCTTTAACGAGCGAGAACACGCTTCGCAACAGGAACGGCACATTAACGACCTATATTTATGAACCCAACGGTACAATTCTCACCAAAAATAGCGCTCTGTGGGCCATGACCCCGTCGAGAATGGGCGACAAGGCCTATGTGGCCACGCTGGGCACCGAAGCCGCCGAACCGGAGTATGCCCGCGTGCCCGGCCAAAGGTATGGCAAGACATTGCCGGGGTTGAAATTAAGCGCGACCACTGCGGACGCAACCCCGATGCTCATTGCTGTTTCCGGTCTTGGCAACGGAAAATCTTCTCTTGGAAACACTCTTGATGCTCCAAGCCAAGCCGCCCAAAAGAAAGATGAACAGGAGGCCGACAACAAGGACCATGTGCCTGAAAGTAAGGTATATCTTGTCAGCGACGCTTTTCATAAGGATGCACAGAGCGGGACAAGGACATATGTTACGACCCTTAGAGAGAATGCTCAAGTTGCCGGACAAGCGGCTAACGCAGCGGATCTTAAACCGGGAGCGGCCGGGACATTAGGGTTTACAACCGGGACATCCCCTGTTCCGGTCCAGGCAGAAGCGAAGCCATCCGATGCCGGGTCCGGGATCGGATATGTGACGTGGAACGGCGGCATATCTTTTGGCGGTGATTCAAAATATTTTGGAATGCAGCAGGATTCCTTAGATGTGCAGGTGCTGTCTCACAGTTCGATCGTTTTGAATGATGAGGGGATCGGGCAGGACAGGGAAAGGTTTACGATCTATTCCGGGGATTCGAACGGGATGACAAAATTTAGCGTTATCGGCGGGCATCTGCGTATACCCGAAGGAACACCCGGCAAGATAGATCGTACCATTCGTCTTGACCCGGCCGGGCTGGCACGCATCAACGTTGTCATGCAGATGGTTTTTAACAATAAGGCCGAGCCAACAGGCGTTACCGGCCTTGATGTTGACGGGAAGATCCTTGGCGGCGCCAAGGAGGGCGAGCTTGCCATTAACACGCTGACCAGGGGCAAGATCAGGGAGATTTTGAAGAACTACTTTGGAGATCGTAAATTAAAAGCTACAGAGATCGAAGAGATCGCGGACGGTATCATGAGCGGAAAGATATCGCCTGTTAATTTTCATTTTGCTTTGGTCACCGGGAATCTGGGGGATGTCTGGGGTTACAACAAGGACACAGGCGAGATCACAGCCAAAAAGGGGCAGGTAAAGCTGGATGTGGGCCATAATGACTGGAGCCAGAATATAAACATAAATGGCACAATACTGCCGCTCACGGGCACCTTCACTGAATTTCAACTTGATGAGAAAACCGGTCTGTTTTCCAAGAGCCATTTGTTGGGCGCCGGCAGAATATTTTCGTTTAGAACGCGCGCGGTCATTTTGCCTGAAGGCGGAACAGAAAAAGGCCATGGCGGTATATACGTGGTCAATGAAGAGGCTTTTGGAACGGGATCAATTTTTACGGCCGGTGATAATGTTGCGAGCGCGTCTAAGCAGGCCTGGTCCGTTGATGCCAAGAAATTGGATGACGAGGCCTTGGAACAAGGCAAACAGGAAACAGCGCAAGGTGTGCCGCATCAGCGTACAGAAAAACAAATATGGAATGCCGCGAACAATAACGGCAGTTTTCTGCAATTCAACCTCAATCCTTCTTTGGGCATCGCTTTTGATCCGGGCGCCATCAGCGTTTCCCTTGTCCGGAAACTCGCGACCAACCCGTTGTATTTTGAAGTAAAAAGCAACAGTACGCTTGACGACAAGGCCACTGGCGGTAAGACACCATTGACCGACGAAGTTTATCGCAAAGGGTATGTGAAACTCGATCCAAACTCTGACAGCGGGCCGGTGGCCGTGATCACCATGGACAATGGCTCCCGCAGGCTTCACGGCGCGGATCGCCTGTTGGCCTTGGCGACCGTCGACGGAAGAAACGGATACACGTATCTCACCCAAGGCGAGGCGTTCGATAATATCAACAAAGCCAGAATGCAAATAGGCCAGTCGCCGGTCACAAAGGTTTTGGTTTACAGGATATATTCGCGTTCTTCCACACCAGGGCAATATGATGCCTATATAGATGAAAGCTTCAATTTGTCTCCCACAGGGGACAGCTCTTTCAACCATGGCGCCATCAAGGGGACTTTTTGGACATATCCGGGAGATCATATTGAGTCCAAACCCGGCGTTGTTATTGCCCCAACTGATGCGAAACCAGGCGATTGGTTGAAGGCTTCTGCCACCAGCGGACGGTTTGAATACACCAAGGCACAATGGGAGGCCATGGGGCAGGGGCATACGGACCGCAATCGTCCGTGGGGGCCTGTGCTGACGGAGGGCAATTTATGGACCTATATCACCCTGGGGCCTTTAGCGCAACTTGAAAACGCTTCGATCAGCATGAATGAGAAAGTCGAATGGGACAAATTGTCCCCGAATGAAAGACAGGCCCTCGCGCGGCAATATTTGGATGACAAATTCGGGGTATGGAACACAGGGCTTGGGAATATATATCCGAATCGCGGTTATGAAGCATCATTGGCCCCTAACGGTAAAATTTTGATCAGACTCCTGGCTGATAAATTGCTTGGGTCGAACGGGATGCCCGGTTTAATAATGATGGGAGCGCCGGGATCTTCCGGCAAGAACGGACAGGGGTCAAACAAATTAGGAGAGAAATATCTTCCTGCCAATGATATTACCCAGAGCATTCTTACGCCGTCAGCCAGCGGCCAAAAGATCCAGTTATCTCCCGTTGTTTTTGGGTCTAACATTCCCGCGACGCAAGATGTCGTTCAGACCATAAGCGTGGCCGGCTTCAATCAAGATAAAACAACGATGCAAGTGCATTTTGATTCGGAACACTCCATGCTGCTGATCATGAACGGCGATGGAACGCTGACTTCAACACAGGATAATCCGGGTACCAAGGTGGAAGCATTTGGGGATAAATATAAGGTCCAGGGACAAGCGCAGGATATATTGGTTGGATATGGCTACACTCGAAATATAGGCACGGGGGGGAACATCTATCAAGTTCCGGATTCCTCGCGCTCCGTTAAGGTAGCGGAGGCCTATAGCAAGGTCGGAGTCTGGGACACCGGCATTCTTGCCATTGATGATACGCACGGGTGGTCATTTCCGGTCAATGCCGGATCTATATGGGGCGGGCAGGGAAAGGCGCCGGATGGATACACACAAGTGCATATTCGGTATGCGGGAACCGAAAAATTTGTTACCGGATATATTAACTCCAGTGAAATTCCGCAATATCCTGCTTTGCCGGGGCAGGAAACCAAAGGCCCTGCAAGTGATATTCATGGACGTTTAAAGAGCTTCACGGCTTTTGCGGATCACGGGCAGAACATGTCCTTGGTGACCGTAGGAGGAAAAGCGTTTTGGATCGACAACTTTGATCTACAGGAGCATTACGGATATCTGCTCCAGCCGGAATATGTGGCCGGTAAGCTAGGCGAGCCGGAAGTCCTTATGCAGCGCCGGTCCTTGACCAATGCTTATTATGCTTTGGGCATCGCCAATCAAGCCACGATCGAACAAAAAGGAATTAAGGTTTGGGATCGCGGGATGAATATTGCTACGGTGATATCCTTGGCGGCAGGGCCTGCTGCCGGGATCGTAGCAGGAATGAAAGAAGGGTCGAAAGTGTTCTTAAAACGGGCAGCCATAGGAGCAGCCGGCACCCTTGTTGTGACCAATGGCGTTCATTCTTTAGAAGCAGGCAGATTTGAGCTGGCCCCATGGCGAGAGAATTTATACGCAGGTATGGCAGGCGCGTTCCTTGGCGGCAGTGGAGTATTTGCCGGTCCAGGTAAAGGAGGATTTGTAAAATATTTAGTAGGATCAGGGCTTAGACCAAGTAATTGGGGTATTTTGACCAGTGGTTTTGTTGCGGCCGCAATTCCCAATACTGTTGCCCACGCCTACGGCGTTATTGAAGACAAAGACCACACGTTTTGGACAACAAAGCATCTTTTACCTCTGGATGTGGATGCGGCTTTATTTGTTATTGGGGGAACGGCCCCCATGACCCGCGATTTTATTATGGATAAGGCAAAGATCGTTGAAGATGTCGGACGTTTTGAACGTATTGCCAATATGACATTGTCCGAGGGCATGTTGTGGGGGCGTGTTAATGCTGTTGCCCAGACTACAATGCGGGCTTTTCATAACAATGTCCAAAATATGACGTATCACGATGTTTTTTCTTTTGCCAATCAGGGCTTCGGGAACGGCGCGCTCTTTGGTACGGGCGTGGGTCTTATGACAACAAGTCGTTTTGCCCGTATGTTGAATTATGGAAAGAACTGGAATAGTTTGATATTAACAAGAGCGGCTGACGCGGCAGTTGGAGCAATCAGTGTTCCCACGATAAAATTTGCTTTGGAGGCCCTGGATGATCCGGATAAACCATTGTGGAATAAAATCAAAGATTCTTATAATTGGCAGAATGCTGCCGCCGGCGCGACTGTCGGTCTTCTGGGTGGACGTACGATTTTATCATCCGCAAGGAGCATGGGCACAGTTGCCAGGGGCGCGGGGATCGGCGCCGCAGCGAATACCGTACGATTAGGGGTGATACGCCTTTCCGGGGAAGAAAAGGTCACCAAGGGAGAATTCTTGATGGGCGCTGTCGGTGGCGCCTTGATGGGAGGACTGGCTGCTTATTATGCCGGAGGTACTAAAGGTGTTGAAGCTGGGTTAAAAGGGTTCAGGGCCCCTGAAGCATTGTATAGCGCCGCATCTAAAGGCGCGATCACATGGATCGGGGTTTCCCCGGCGTTTATTCCGGCTGAAGCATTTTGGACGGGGCTTACAAAGACAGCGGAATTTGGGTTGTTTGGCGAGAAGATGGATTTAAGAGATGAATATGGCAATAAGGTCGAGGTCAAGAGTACAAAAGACATTCCTTGGTTCACCATGGAAAGCGTGGACAAGGAGAAGAAAACCAAGTTTTATGAACCATTGCTTGAATATGGAGGTCCGTTGGGAGTTGTTTTTACTCCCAACGCCGGGACGCGTGTCGTGGAAGGCGCCATTCAAGGACCGAACAATGGTTTGTGGATGCGTCCTGTGTTGGGCGTTCTTCAAGTGAAAGCTCCGGAAATGCGGCGAGGGGCAGGGTTCGTTTCTCAAAGGCCTTTCAGCCGCGTTCTTGGTGATTGGGGTGAAATAGGCACAGGGCGGTTGAACCATCTATACAGCCAAATGTTTTATATGCCTACTGTCGTGACTTTAGGGAAACAGGGCGCCAGTTTTGCGGACAATGTTTTGGGCAGGTATGCCGATCGTATTAATGGTATTGATGATAAAACCGATACCCATCGTCCGGAAATTTTTGGTACGATCGGCCAGTCCGCCATTGGTTGGTTGACCATGCTGGCTTTGGCGTCTTATGGCAGCAAGACGGATTATTTGCGCCAGGATGTCTATAAGCTTATAGAGAAGGGCGATAACGGCGGTGCAATTAGTAAACTTACCGAGGCCGCCAGACTTGAACCAGGCAACGCAGAGCATTATGCCAACCAAATCAGTCTTCTTTCCAGAGAAGCGGTCAAAGGCAACGGGGCCGCTTCTGAAAAAGCCATGGCGGATATCGATGGCGTTTTGGCACAAGCCAAAGCCGCGGGCGTGGGTAAAAGGGACCTTGCCACACTGACCCAGGCAAGGGATGAGGTAGGGGCAGCCCATTTACATAATAAAGCAGTCAGTTTATTTGACGCGGGTGAACATGAACAAGCCGCGCAGGCATGGGCGCAAAGCGGTGAACTCAGTTCCAACGGGAGACCGCATTTAAAT
>JGI1358J11329_10002215_pt1 | contig 15292 bp, 12 predicted proteins | sample Subgroupgradi54m_FD_11329 | JGI IMG/M metagenome (IMG submission 11329)
AGCGACTCCTGTGGAGTGCGCCGTGTTGCGACGAGTTCGTTTACGAATGCCGTTGCGATGCCGCGCAATACTTCCTTCCGCAGCTCATCTTTCGCGCGCATGGCGTCTTTGATCTGCTCTTTGATTGTTTCTTGAATGGTCATAAAAGATAAATAAGTATTATATTCAAAAAGTATACCTCGGTTCGCGCATTGCGAGAATTTGACTTAAAAATTATTTCATGCTATTGTGTGTTTTGAATATGTTGCGCTTTCACCCGAAAGCCAGTTCTTTGTTGTTTTTAGAGAAGGAGAGACTATGGGCCGTATTACGCCACCCTTGCCTGAAGATATTCAATTCTTGAAAGAACGTCTCTCAAAGGCGGAAGAAAAGAATGAACGTCAACGAGCAATCATTAAGCGAATGAGGCAAAAGACGATCAATCGCGAACGCAAGGCAGCGCAAGTAAAACTGTTGGAAGAGCAGATTGCACAGCTCAAAAAAGAAAGCGAACGAGATTCCTTGACAGGGATCTACAATGAAAAAGGTTTTTGTCTTCGACTTGAAAAATTCCTTCGGCAGCTCACCGAGTTTGACGAATTCAAAACGGCGCGGCATGAAAGCGATAATGAGCGTCCCGTGGGTATGTTTCTGCTTCTTGATTTCGACCTTTTCAAATGCGTGAATGATGTCATTTCACCTGAGAAGGCTGATGTCTTGCTGCAGATGTTCGCACGCTACTTGCGCGATCGTTTTGATCGCTTTAGTGGGGACTTCTTTGCCCGCTTGCACGGCGATGAGTTTCTGTTTTTCTTCAGAAATGTGAAAGATGAGAAAGTCATCCGACATATTTTCGATGATGAAATTCGCCCCAAGTTGCGGAGCCTTATTCCGCCCGGTGTCGATATGGAAGAATACAAGAGTATCACCGGCCTCGACCATCTGGTCGATGCCACGTATGGTATTGTTGCTGTAACTTCGCCGGAATTATCTTTCAGTGCGCTTCATGCGGAAGCAACAACGCGTATTCAGGAAGCGAAAACGCATCATCCTGATGCGCGCATGTTGCTCGCGAAGGTGCGGCGCAAGCGTCGGACCGGTGACAAAACAAAGCCATCGTAATCCTTTCATGTGTTATTTTGGGGCCCTTTTCGGGCCTCTTTTTTATTATGTTTACATGGTACGATTGGACATATGGAAATCGCACTGTATCTTTTACTCGGCCTTATTTTCGGAGCGGTGGTCGTTTGGTTTGTTTTGGAGCGAAAGGGTGGTGTTGCACGTCCTCAGGATGCGCAGGCGATGGTACTACTCCAAGCTCAGATGGTGGAACTCGCGAAGCAACTTGATGGCAAGCTGAGTGAGTCACGACGGGATATGGCGGATGCGGTGCGCGTGCAATTTTCCGAGTCGCAGAAACTCTTGCGTGAGATCAGCGGAGAAATGCAAAAAAGTCTCATTGATGTGGCAAGAGAGCAAACAAAGACGAACGAAGCGACCACGCGCTTCATGAGTATTGCCGAACAACTCGCGAATCTTGAGAAAGTGCTGAAGCATCAGAAGCAGCGTGGAAACTTGGGGGAAGCCTCGCTCGAGCTTATCCTCTCCAATATTCTTCCCCCCGGGGCATACAAAATGCAGCATCGGTTTGCGAACAATGATGCTGTCGATGCGGTGATTGTGACCAAAGAAGGAATGATTCCCGTCGATGCAAAGTTTTCGCTGGATAATTATAACCGCGTGACCCAAGCAATTGATGATAAGCAGCGCGAGGAACTTGAAAAAGAATTTAAAAATGATTTGAAAAAGCGTATTGATGAAACCGCAAAGTATGTGCGCCCCGAAGAGGGGACACTGCCGTTTGCGTTTATGTTTATCCCTGCGGAGGCGATTTACTACGATCTTTTGGTGAATGAAGTCGGTGCGGTGAAGGTGAATACGCGTAACTTGATCGACTATGCCTACAATGAAAAGAAAGTGATCGTGGTATCACCAACAACATTTGCCGCATATTTGCAATCCGTACTCTACGGCTTTAAGGCATTTAAGATTGAAGAAACCGCAAAAGATATTATTAAACGCGTTGGCGAACTCGGGAAGCACTTGAAGGCATACGAAGATTTTGTGGGCAAAATGGGCAACTCGCTTTCCACTACAGTGAATCACTACAACGCTGCCTACAAAGAACTCGGCAAAGTCGATAAAGATATCACACGTATTACGGGGGACACTCCGGGTTTGGAACCTGAATTGCTTGAGAAACCGAAACTTGAAGTTGAATAATTCAGTACAAGGACGGTCCTTGGATAAGCAAAACCTCGAAAGATTCCCCACGTTGCGCTCATGATTTGAGAGGTATAAGATAAAAAAAGCGTACTTTCACAGGCGGGCAAGCATATGGTTATTCTCCAGTTGTTACTTATCGTGGGGGTTGTCTACGGTCCCTACTGTATTTTTTCTTTCTTCCTTTCGGTCTTCTTTCGTAAATTCATCGTGTTGCCCATCTTTGCTCACGCAAAAGTGAGCAATGAAGTGAATACATGGAAAGATGCGCTCTGGTGGGGTTTTTATCACTTATGGGAATATTTGCTTGCCGTCTTATTGCTCATTCCTTATCAAATATTTTTCTTTCTTTTCTTTTTGTTTTTCCGAATTGATCTTGCGAAAATAAAGTTCTGGAATGAAAAAGAGCAACGTTTCTTCGCTTCAACACCGAAACAATTGCTCCAAGAGTGGATCAGTAAATATTTCCAAAAATATTATTCAACAGAACCGCAGAAATAACCTTCTGCGGTTTTTTCTAAGAGCATCAATTTTCTTTTGCAATAAAACAATTTTATTGTCAATAGATAGCTATTTGCAAGATTTAAAAAAGCCTGTATACTCCTAAACACTATGTCATTCGCAGTAATACAAACAGGAGGGAAACAATATAAAGTCGAGAAGGGCGATACGCTTAAAATCGAGAAGCTTTTTCAGAACCACAAAGAGGGTGAGCAACCTTTTATCTATGAGGAGGGCGCAAAGGTCACGTTTGATCAGGTGCTTTTGGTTGATGATGGAAGCGCGACAAAAGTCGGCGTTCCATACATCACGGGAGCAAAGGTTACGGCCACGGTCGTCGTTCCGGTGGCAAAAGGAAAGAAGGTCATGGTGGTCAAATACCGCCCCAAGAGCCGTTATTTCAAAAAGAATGGACATCGTCAGCCATTCACGGAAGTGAAAATCGAATCAATCGACTAATATAAGAAAATCCCCCTCGGGGGATTTTTTTTGGAGACTTTTTTTGTCGATTATTTTCTTCCTTCAAGCGCGTATCGGAGGGTTTCCGCGTCGGAGTATTCAAGTTCAGTACCGGTTGAGAGTCCACGTCCAAGAGTGGTAATGGCAATCAGATGGGCATCGGCGATGGGTGAGATGATGTCTTTTACATACTCTGCCGTATGTTCGGACTCCGGAGTTACCGCACAGGCAAGAATAATTTCTTTAAGTTCCATTGCTTCAGTCTCCACAAGTTGTTTGAGGTGATTGATGCGAATTTTTGACTCGGGATTTTTTTCAAGGATGGGAAGAATACCTCCTAAAATAAAATATGTGCCTTGATAGGTACCGCTTCGTTCAATTGCTTCCACATCCGAATCTTTTTCGACAATCATCAGTAGTGTGCGGTCACGAGTGGTCTCTGCACAGAGATTACATAACGTACCGGCTTCAGAGTATTTTTTGATAAAATAACGATGGCATCGTTCGCATGTAAACACCGATCCCTCAAGGGATTCAATAAGTGTGATGAGTTCTTTGATGTATGCCTTATTTTGTTTGAGAAGAAAATACACAAAACGCTTCGACTGCCGTGAGCCGATACCGGGAAATTGAGCAAAAAGTTGTGCGAGTTTATTAATGGAGTCCATGGGGAATACGCATACAAAAGACAAAATAAGCAATTGTTTGTCTAGAATATTTCATCAAATGCGTGATCAACATTGCGATTTTTTTCGATCTCACGGAAGGTAGTGTGCTTGTCGTCGAAATACAAGTCCACCTTTCCCGTGGGGCCGTTGCGGTGCTTTTCGATAAGGATTTCCGCAATACCCGTGCGTTCGCTTGCTTCCACTTGATTGGCCTTGTCTTCGCGATGAATGAACATCACGACGTCGGCATCTTGCTCGATGGAACCGGAATCACGAAGGTCGGAAAGCTTGGGTTTCCCGCCGCGTGTTTCGATGGCACGAGAGAGCTGTGAAAGGGCAAGGACGGGGACATTCAAATCCTTCGCGAGTCCTTTCAGGGAACGGGAGATTTCGGTTACTTGTTGCACCATTGAATCACCTGAATGTGTCGGAGTCATGAGCTGAAGATAGTCCACAATGACCAGACCGAGGTCGTGCTCGCTCTTCATGCGGCGTACGGCGGAACGCATGTTCATAATGTTGATTCCCGCTTGATCATTGATGAAAATCGGTGCCTTGGAGAGGCGATCAAGCCCTTCGCGCAAATAGGCGAATTCATGGTCTTTGGAGAGTTGCCCGGTACGCAGTTTCCATGCGTCCACCGAACTTTCTGCTGCAAGCATACGGTCGATCAATTGTTGCGAACTCATTTCGAGTGAGAATATTCCGACGGGAATATTGTGGTTCACTGCCGCACGACGCGCGATGTCGAGTGCGAATGAAGTTTTACCCACGGAAGGACGAGCCGCCAAAATAATCAGATCCGACTTCTGCAGCCCGGAGAGCATTTTATCAAGGCTGGGAAATCCCGTGGGAACACCGCGCAGTCCATCTTGCTTTTCATGAATACGCTCAATACGGATCCATGCCTCGGCTAATGCATCTTTGATATTTTGAATTCCTTGGCCTGAAGAAATATTCGTGACTGCATAGATTTTACTTTCCGCTTCATCAAGAATTTCCTCAAGTGCGAGTTCTTCTTTGTAGCCGAGCTCCGAGACGTGCTCGGCCGTACGAATAAGGTCGCGCAAGATATGCTTTTTGCGTACCGTCTCGGCATAATATTTTGCATTTGCCGAAGAGGGAACGCTTCCGGCAAGTTCAGCGAGATAGGTGCGGCCACCGATCGAATCAAGCTGACCTTTTTCTTCGAGGCGTGTGGAGAGCGTCAAAAGATCAATCGGTTCACGTTTGCGATGAAGGTCGAGCATCGCTTCGTAAATGATACGATGTTTCTCGGCGTAAAATGAATCAGATTGGAGGATGTCGGAAATATCATAAAGCGAATCGGTACGGATCATGATTGCTCCCAAGAGTGCTTGTTCACTCTCGATGTGCTGTGGGGGAAGGCGTAAACTTGTTGTTGGGATGTAAGGACTTTTCATAATCGCTGTTGTTCATTATTTTAGCATGTTCGGCAATTTATTTTGAATGACAAAAGCGGGTGGGGATTGTGTGGAGAGCGGGGATAAGAAAACATAGATTTCTTGGCTGTTTTTTCACAGTGCATTCTCCCTTGCGGAATTAATTTTAGTGTGCTTTATGCATAATGTATGATACTTTTTCTATTTTTTATGGTTTCCTAGAAATATGCACAATGAGATTGCTCTTGTTATCTTGGCCGCAGGAAAGGGAACGCGCATGCTTCCACTCACCGAAAAAATACCAAAACCGCTTCAAAAAGTATGCGGCAAAAATCTTATTGAATGGAAGCTTGAAATGCTTCCCTTGGAAGTGGCACGAATTGTTATGGTTATTGGTTATGAAGGCGAACAAATCCGCACATACTTCGGAAATACATGGAGAGGGCGCAAGATTGATTATGTCGTTCAAGAAAAATTAAACGGTACCGGAGGAGCGTTGTGGTCCGCACAGCGCATGCTCCCCGAGCGCTTCATGGTCATGATGGGGGATGATCTGTATGGGCGAGCAGACATTGCACATTTGCTCCATTATGATTTTGCATTGGGTGTTATACCCGTTTCCGATTGCGAAATTGGCGGGAGAGTGGCGACTAATTCTGATGCAACCCTCAAGGAGGTTATCGAAGGACGGCAGTATGTTTCTCAGGGATTCTTGAATGCCGGAATTTACATGCTCCGAGATTCCATATTCTCCACATCTCTTTGCTTAGCATCAAACGGAACTGAGGAATATGGCCTTCCTCAAACGCTTGCTCTATTTGCTCATACTACGCCGGTCGCGGTTATCGCATTAAATAACTGGATGCAAATCACCACACCCATCGACTTGAAGCGTGCAGAACAATTTGTTTCTTCGATATAGAGCGTATTATTGCCGACCTCGAGCGAGGATTAACGCCTTTTATTTTTTGTCGCCAAATTTGCCGGGCCAACGGTAGAAGAAGACAGGGATGAAGACAAGGGTGAGTACCATTGCGAAGGTGAGTCCGAACATGATTGCGAATGCGAGCGGGCCCCATAAGGGAGAGGCAGTGGTGAGCGGAATCATGCCAACAACGGTAGTGATTGTGGTGAGTACAATGGGGCGTAGGCGCACTGCGGAAGCATCTACAATAGAATTTCGGAGTGATCGTGTGTTTTCCTCACTGCGCAAAATGCGCAAAATCGAATCGAGGAGAATGATCGCATGGTTGATGATGACTCCGGCTAAGGCGATTACTCCAAGCATTGAGGAGAACGAAAGTGCTTGTCCCGAAAGCGCCAGTCCGAGAAATACTCCAATGAGCGAAAGGGGAATGATGAGAATAAGATAGAGCGGAAAGCGCAGTGAATTGAATTCAAGTACGAGAATGGCAAACGCAAGTATGATTCCCGCAAGGAGCGCGAAACCCATTTCACCAAATGTTTTGTTGACGTCTTCGTTTTCGCCGCCGTACTTTACCTCTACTCCATCGGGGATAGTTATCTCAGCAAGTCGCTTTTTGAATGTATTGGTCACTTCGACGGCGGTACGCTCCGGTGAGAGTTGAGCGGTGAGTGTGACAATACGCTTTCGGTCTTCATGATTGATCGACGCGCGGCTCTCACGCACACTGGTGTCGATAAGCCAACCCATGAGTACTATTCCTGATGGTGTCGCGATCGGTATCTGGCGTATGCTGTCCATGGTCGTCTTTGTGGTATCTTCAGGATTCACAAAGTTTGCGTTGAGATTGAGTTTCACCACCACATCAATGTCCTTCTGGTCTTTTTTAATTGTTGTGGCAATGTTTCCGGAAACTGCCGTACGAAGCGTTTGCGCAACTTGTGCTGCAGTGAGCCCTACTTGCGCAGCTTTGTCACGATCAATCGCGATCTCAAATTGCGTCCCATCATCTCGAAGTGAAGTTTGTACATCGAGTGTGCCGGGAATACTCTTAAGTAATTTTTCTGAGCGATCTGCGGCAATACCGAGCTGATCGAGATCGTTCCCAACAAACTTAATTTCCACCGGTGCTCCGGAGGGAGGACCGTTGGATGCTTGCTTCACGTGAATATCCGCATCGGTGATCGGTGCAACACTTCGGCGTACGTCTTCCATAATGTCGGTTGAGGTTTTGTTCAGTCGATTTTTCTTGAGCATGACGGTAATATTTGCAAATTTTGACGCAGACGCAGGACCGGTGTCGCTAAATGTCGAGCTTTCTCCAACGGTCGTGACGAAGGAGTCAACGTAGGGATTTTCGTATAATGTTTCCTCAACTTCACGAGTGGCAAGGTCGGTAATACCCAGCACGCTCCCTTGCGGTTTCTCTATCTGAACATAGATGAAGTCTTGATCGCCGGCGGGGAAAAATGAGACTTTAACAAGACCGATCACCGGAAGCGCAAGTGCGACAACAAACCCAATAAACATGAGTGATAGAAAAAAATTCTGCGCGCGTCTACTATCGAGAATATTTCCCAAGAATGATTTGTACCAGTCCTTTATTTTTTCAAAATAAACCTCCTGCATATCTTCGAAGCGACTCTTGTGTTCTTTGGTAAGTATAATTGCGATCAAGGGGACCATCCCAAGAGCAACCACAAGTGAGGCGATCAGGACGAAGATAAGCGTGAAGGGGATGGATGCAATGAATTTGCCGACAATGCCGGAGAGAAAAAAGAGTGGCGCAAAAAATACCACAGTGGCCATGGTACCTGCAATGAGCGGCCATGAGTATTCATTGATCGACGCGACGGCTGCTTTTTCGGCGTTGCCATATATTTTGATGCGCGTATGGATTGCTTCGGTAATGACAATACCTGAATCAACAAGAATACCGATCGCAAGAATAAGTGAGAAGAGTGAAAGAAAGTTAATCGTATTTCCTGATGCATAGAGGCCGATAAAGGCGATCACAAATGAGAGCGGGATCGAGAGTGCGGCAACGATTGACTCTCTCCACCCGATGGTGAGAAAGAGCATGAGGATGACAAGTCCGACGGTTTCGAGTCCAACTTTGGTGAGCTCGCGAAGGTCTTTGGTGACCAGTGCGCCGCGATCAAATGATACAACGACATTTGCGCCAAGGAGTTGTGTTTTCTTCAGCGCTTCAATACGATCGACAACATTTTTTGCGATCAGTGTTACGTCACCGCCTGATTTTTTGTATACATAAATCGTGATTGCTTGAGCGGAGGGGGCACCTGCGATCGATATGCGTGAATATGATTTTGGTGTGGCAAGTCCATCGGAAATGAATGCGACGTCGCTCAGATATATCGGCACGCCATTTTGCGATGCGATTTCGATCGCGGGGATCTGATTAGGCTCATCAATCGATCCGGCAAATTTGATGGGGTAATTTACATCGGCAACAGTAATATTGCCGATAGGGAATGACGCATTTTCAGCACTCAGTGCGGCGATCACCTGCTCGACGCGAAGTCCGTATTTTTGTAGTGCCTCTTTTTTGACGATTACTTGTACTTCATGCGGGCGAGTGCCACTGACGTCTACTTTTGATACTCCTTTGATCTTTTTAATATCATCCTTAAGGTCATCACCAAGCTTTGCGAGCGAACCTTCGGGGAGATCAACTGAGACTGACGCGATAAGGATCGGTTGGTCGGCAAAATTGACTCGTGTGATGATCGGTTGGTCGGCTTCCTTGGGGAGATCGACTTTTGCGCGATCAACGGCATCTTTCAAGTCTTGGATTGATTTATCAATGTTGGCACTCGCAAGGAACTGCGCAGAGACGATCGAGACTCCCTCAATAGACGACGAGGTTACTTTGTCGATGTTTTCGATATTTGCCACTTCGTCTTCAATCTTGTCGGTGATGAGTTTCTCCGTATCTTCGGCGCTCGCTCCACGGAGTGTTGTTGAAACAATTCCCATCGGGACGACTACTTCGGGGGCAGACTCTTTGGGAATAGAAACAAGCGCGTACAACCCGCTTACGGTGAGCGCGAACATGAGGAGATAGGTGAAGGCGCGTTTTTTGAGAAAAAATATCCAGAGATCGTGCATAGGAGTTTAATTAGCTGCGACAGTTACCTTACTTCCATCTTTAAGCCCACGTGCATCAGTCACAATCACCATGTCGGGGGTGAGGCCTTCGAGAATGCTAATTTGGTCACCCATGAGTGTCCCTTCTTTTACGGGGTGACCAATGAGTGTGCTTGATGAGGCATCGACCGTGAAAACGATTGATCCGGTCGGAGTGATTTTGAGTGCGGCAAGGGGAATCTGTATGTTTTTGTTTTTCACTCCTGTCCCCGCAAGGGCGCGTACCGCATTGATGCGCACGGTTTGCCCATTGATAAGCTGATTTGTCGATCCGGTGATGCCGATACGTACTTCGATCTTTTTTGTTTTGGGATCAAGTGCAGAGGCGATCCTCGTGATCACTCCGGACACGCTGTCATTGATCATCGTTTTGCCCCCGACCTTCAGTGCAACTGCATCATCTTCAGTCGCATAGGCCACGATCTCAAGTGCGCCATTGTTTGAAACAATCGCGATATCAGCAGAAGGGGAGACATAGTCACCACTTGAAACACCAAGTGAATTAATGGTTCCATTGATCGGACTACGCACAATTGTTTTTGTTAACCGCGACTGTGCCGCTTGTAGTGCGCCTAATGCCGTTTTTACCGCGGCATTCGCAGCATCGGAGCTCCCTTCGTTTGTTTGGGTGAGATTATTTGCTGCAACTTTACTTGCGGCAATACTCGCATTGAGCGCACTGCGCGCACTTGCAATCGCAGCAAGTGTACCTCCGACTTCAGTGCGTGCAAGACCTGTGCTTGCTTTCCATCCATCGATGGTTGTTTGTGAGGCAGCGGCATCGGGGATCGCACGACTAAAGGCGAGCGAAAGATCGTCAAGATAATTTTTAACTACCGTTGCATTACCTTCGATTGCGGTGAGTTCAACAACGAGGTCGTCATTTGTCGAAAGCGTTTGGTTTTTGGTCATGCGCGTTTTCAAGATATTTTCAATCGTTGCGCGTTCTTGAGGGATGTTGATCGCAAGTCCCGAATCTGAGAGTGTTAACGTAAACTGCGGATTACTTGATTGTGGATTGCGAAATGATGCATCGGATTTTACACGAACCGCATCATCGAGTGAAATATATGCCGAGTTAATTACATTTAACGCTGCGGTTTTTGCACTATCGAGTGAAAGGTTTGCCGAGCTGGTGTTGATTTCAGCGGTATTGCTCGAAAGTGCGGCTGATCCCACTCCTGCCTTCGCTGCGTCATATGCGCCTTGTGCCTGAGTAAGTCCCGCACGCTCGGCACTATTTTCAAATTCTGCGATTATCTCGCCCGCAGTGACATGGTCACCGAGCTTTTTATATACCGCATCAAGTCTCCCGCCGGTCTCAGCTCTAATATCGGCCTCATTTTTTGAGACGACTGTTCCGAGAAGTGGAATAGGGGAGGAGTTCAGCGATAATTCCGCGACCGAAGCCGTGTGCACGGCGCGATCCGGTGTCACTTCTTGATCTGTCGTAGAAGCACTTTTGTGTGCAAGAACGAACCCGACACCAACAAGCAAGAGCACGCCAATGATTATTTTTATCTTCAATAGTTTTTTCATATATAAATTATAATTTATTTTAGCAATCAAATTTTTTCAAGCTGCTGTCCTAGGGGTGTATCGCCGACCTCATATCCTAGTTTTTTTAACTCATCGCGTAAACGATCGGATTCGGCGAAGTTTTTTTCTTCACGGGCAAGTTTACGCGCGCTGAGGAGGTTTGCGATTGGAGGGGGATAGAGTAAGTGTTTGACTGAATTATGTTTTTCTTCAAAGCGCAGTCCTAAAACTTGATCAACCTGAAAGATTGTTGCGAGTTTGTTTTCTGTGGAAACTTCAGTGTCTTTCACCATGTCCCATATGAGTGCAACTGCAGCGGGTGTGTTGAGGTCGTCATTGATGAACTGGCTAAATGTTTTTACATATTGCTCTTCAGCTCTTCCAATTTGGTTACCAAAATTTACGAGGATGTTGCAGAGACGATGATAAGCGGTATTCGCAGCAAGAAGTGCCTCCCAAGTGAAGTTTGCTTGTGTGCGGTAGTGGGCAGTGAGGAGCCAATAGCGGAAGGCCATGGGGGAAATGCCGTGTTTTTCGAGGTCGGCCAAGGTGTACGTATTTCCGAGCGACTTCGACATCTTTTGTCCATCCACATTCATGAAGGCGCTGTGCATCCAAAAATGAGCAAGCGGCGCAGCATCATGTGCGGACTCACTCTGTGCGATCTCGTTGGTGTGATGCACGGGAATATGGTCGATACCCCCGGTATGGATGTCGATTGTCGTGCCGAGTGTTTGCTCGATAATTGCCGAGCATTCAATATGCCAGCCCGGGAAACCTTTACGAGGAATATTGCATGGAGAGTCCCACTCTTGTTCGCGCTGTGCTCCATCGCTTGGAGAAAACTTCCAGAGGGCAAAGTCGGTAGGATGTTTCTTCTCGCCCATGTCGACACGTGTACCCGCGCGCATGCCCAGAACATCAAGCTTTGCAAAATCCGCATAGTGGGGGAATTTGTTTGTATCAAAATAGATACCATCACTTGTGGTATAGGTGTGTCCTTTTTGTGCAAGACGTTCAATGAGATCTTTTTGCGCGGCAATGTATTCAGGTGCGCTCGCGCGAGGATAAACGCTTGCGGGAAGAATATTGAGTGCTTTGAGGTCGGCAAAAAAAGCTTCCGAGTAGTGTGTAATAATTTCCTCAACGCTCTTTCCTTCACGCTGTGCGCCGAGTGCCACCTTGTCCTCACCCTCGTCGCCGTCGCCAACCAAGTGCCCCACATCGGTGATGTTGATCACTTGCTTCACTGCATACCCATTCATCTCAAGTGTACGGCGAAGGACATCGGCAAACACATACGCGCGCAGATTGCCAATGTGTGCATAGTTGTAGACCGTCGGACCACAGTTGTACATGGTCACGGTATGCGGAGGCAAGGGAGTGAACTCCTCTATTGTGCGTGTCGCAGTATTATAAAATTTGAGCGGCATAATTTACATTATATATTGAATCCAAAATTCTTCCTTGTGGAAGAAAATCGCTTTTTTGGAGACTCCCTTGTGGAGCAATCAACGTTTTTGGGAGACTCCGCAGGTGTGGAGCAGGGTCCTGTCATAGTGCATTTCTACTTGACAGGTCCGCACCGAGGACTGCATTCATGCTCGCTGGAGCATGAATGTTGCTTCCAAAAACGCTGATTGCGCAACCTACAACCACCCCTTGCGTTTAAACACAAAAAATGTTGTTAATGCAACGGCCATCATAATACCGAGTACGACCCAAAATGCATAGGGAGTATGGGTAATCGGCTTATCCCCGACATCCATACTGAAAATTTGACTAATCAACGTTGCGGGAAGCATGAGGAACGTTGTTGCGGTCAAGAGTTTCATGATTTCATTTATTTTCGCCGAAAGCAGAGAGTCGTTGGTGATGCGCAAGTCGCTTAATATTTCTTTCTGATCTTGAAGCAGTTCGTCCACTTTGTAGTATTCACCGATAATATTATCGGTATAGTGACGAAAATCATGTCCGAAAAATTCTTCACATTCAAGTCCGAGAGATACTAAAACGGGTTTGTGCAAGCGCAGTGCACGGTGAAATGCCAGTAAGTCGCGGTGAATAATGGAAAGCTCTTCAACCATTTCCTTTTCTTGTCCTTTGAAAATACGGTCTTCAATTTCTTTCAAGCTTTCACCGATAATAGAAAGTTCATGTGCCAGCGAAGAATAAATTTTGCGGATCATGTAAAAGAAAAGAAATCCCGCATGATTGCCGATATCACTTTTGTCCAGAATGGAATTTACTTCAAAAACCTTTGAGAATTTATGCAGAGGGTCAAGCAGTTCATAGCGTACGGTAATGATGAATTTTTTACCGATAATAAAGTCCACTTCTTGCGTATTATTCGCATGACTGTGGCGGATCGCGGGAAAGTGGAGAATCAAATAAATAAAATTTTCATAGTGATCCACTTTCGGACGAAGTGAGGGAGACAGGAGCTCGTCGGCGACAATCGGATGAATGTCGAATTCTTCCATAATCTCGCGGACTTCCTCGTGCGAAGGGCGTTCCATGTCAATCCACGTCAGATCATGGTATTTATAGCGAAAAATCATTGCTCCTATTATACCGAGTACATTTTCCTTTGGCTATGCAGGTTGCTCAGGATAACGATTGACCATGCAGTCCAACTTTGCGATAATGACCTTTATGAAATCTACTCCGCGCGCCGCATTGCGTGTCACACTGCTCATTATTCTCGGAGTGTCTCTTTTTGCACTCGGTCTCACGGTGGGATATAAGAATCGTCCCGATATCGAAAAAGTCGCCGGTGTTATTAATATTACCCCGCCGCCAACACTTGCCGCCGCAACCGAAACACCATTTGAGCTCAAGACATGTGTTGATGCACAAGGGAAAGAAGCGCCCTGTCTCTTGAGTCATGCCGAGGCCATGTCTACCAGTAGTGACGTTGCGGATTTTGATCAATTTTGGAAAGTCTGGAATGTGATTAATGAAAAGTATGTTCCGACAAAACATAAGGCGGTTTCCAATCAAGAAAAAGTATGGGGAGCCATTGCCGGTCTTGCTGATTCACTCGGCGATCCATACACCTATTTTATGCCGCCTCAAGAGAAGACGCTTTTTGAACAGGATGTCTCGGGGACTTTCGGTGGCGTCGGTATGCAAATTGGCGCAAAAGATGGAATGCTTACGGTGATTGCACCACTGAAGGGTTCTCCTGCAGAGAAGGCGGGAATTAAGAAGGGCGACAAGATTTTAAAGATAGATAATGCCACCACAAGTGAAATGACCATTGATAAGGCCCTCTACCTTATTCGCGGTGAAATCGGTAAAGCCGTTACACTGAGCATATTCCGTGAAGGTGTTGCGGCGCCATTTGATGTTTCCATTGTCCGTGCGGTGATTGATGTGCCCACCATTGATACGGAAAAGAAGGGAGATGTTTTTGTGATCCATCTCTACAGCTTCACGGAAACAAGCCCTCAACTTTTTAAGAATGCATTGCGTCAATTCGTCGAATCCGGAAGTGATAAACTGATACTTGATTTGCGTGGAAATCCCGGAGGATATCTTGAAGCGGCGGTTGATATGGCGAGCTGGTTCTTACCCCAAGGAAAAGTTGTGGTGAGTGAGGAAGAAAAAGAAGCAAAGGGGCAAGTGTATCGCAGTAAAGGGTACAACGTGTTTGGTGATAAATTCCATTTTGTTATTTTGGTTGATGGGGGTTCCGCCTCTGCCGCGGAGATTCTCGCCGGAGCACTTTCCGAGCAAGGTGTCGCCACACTTGTGGGCACAAAGACGTTTGGTAAAGGTTCCGTGCAGGAGCTTGTGCCAATCACTCCTGAAACATCCCTGAAAATTACTATTGCACGTTGGATCACTCCGAACGGCACCAACCTCTCCGACGGAGGAATTAACCCCGACATTAAGGTGGAAATCACCAAAGCAGATGTAGATGCAGGGAAGGATCCTCAGCTCGACAAAGCGATTGAAGTGGTGAGAAAACTCGGCGGACTCCACTAGAAGTTTTGACAAAAAACAAACTTAAAGATAATGTCCTTAGCGGGTCAGTGACCCTATGACGTTGCCAATGCAGTGGCTTGGCAACAAGGTCGGACTGAGATTGCGGTCTCAGGACCACCACCTTGCGAGAGGTGGTTTTTTTTCAAAAGACATTCCTCGCTCCGAGAGAAGAAGAAACTGCAGTACTTTGAGGATTCCCTTAAAGCGAGGACAGAAACTTTTGAGAGACTCCCGCAGATGCGAAACTCGAACGGCGAGAGAATTTCCTCAGAGCGAGGGAATACCTTTTTAAGTGGCTACGGAGCGCGACGGCGCGAGTCTTGAGGAAAAAATCAGCAGATTTTTATCCGTACACTTAAAAAGGTGTTCCC
>JGI1358J11329_10002216_pt1 | contig 15285 bp, 16 predicted proteins | sample Subgroupgradi54m_FD_11329 | JGI IMG/M metagenome (IMG submission 11329)
GATTTGCTATACTAAGCAATTAGATATATGGCTAAACTAACACACGACGCAGTCTTGAAATTGGCGCAATTGTCGCGCCTCAAACTAACAGACGAAGAAGTTGAGCGTTTCCGCGAAGAACTTTCATCGATTCTCGATTATGTGCAAATGCTAGACAAGGTCGATGTTAAAGGGCTAGAACCAACCTACCAGGTCACCGGCCTCAAGAACGTTATGCGCAGTGACGAAGTTAAGGACTACCGTGCTAAGCCGGCAGATCTGCTCAGAGGTGCGCCGGCTGTCGAAAAAAACCAATTTAAAGTCGGACGAGTTTTATAAATTATGAGCCAATGGCCAGCTATCGCTGATATTGCCGCTCGCGTTCAAAGTGGCGAGCTTAAAGCAGTGGATTTAGTCAAGCAGTCGCTGGCTGAAATTGATAAAAACAAAGACTATGACGTCATTATCTCTGCCGTGCAAGACCGGGCGCTGGAACGGGCAGAGGCAATTGATAAAAGGGCTGCAAAGGGCGAAAAAATCGGTCGCTTGGCCGGCGTGCCATTTATCGCCAAAGACAATTTTCTGACTTTTGGCGGCTGCACTACGGCTGCTTCTAATATGCTCAAAAACTTCGAAGCACCTTATCAAGCGACAGCTATTGAAAAACTAGAGGCCGAAGGCGCAATCTGCGTTGCCAAAGCCAACCTAGACGCCTGGGCTCATGGCAGTAGTACCGAAAATAGCGACTTTTTTGTGACTAAGAATCCACATGATAAAACCCGTGTGCCGGGCGGTAGCTCTGGGGGCTCGGCAGCAGCTGTAGCCCTAGGTATTGTGCCATTTGCTATAGGTACTGATACTGGCGGTTCGGTTCGTCTACCAGCCAGTTTTTGCGGCGTGGTTGGACTGAAGCCGACCTATGGACTTATTAGCCGCAGCGGCATAGTAGCTATGGCTAGCAGCACAGATGTAGTTGGACCTCTGACCCGCAGCACTGAGGATTCGGCTCTGTTGCTTGATGTAATGGCCGGCAGGGATGATATGGATAGTACAACTATTGGGAAAGATCCAAAAGGTTACGGTCTACAGGTGACAGGTTACAGCATGCAGGGCAAAAAGGTTGGTGTAGTAAAGGAGTATTTTGGCGAAGGCTTAAGCCCAGATGTTAAATCTGTCATCGATGCAGCCATCCAAAAGCTTAAAAAAGCTGGAGCTGATGTCAATGAAGTTAGTTTGCCAAGCTTGCCATTGGCGCTGGCGGTTTATTACATTATTTGTCCGGCCGAAGTCAGTAGTAACCTGGCGCGCTACGACGGCCAACGTTATGGGCATAGCGCCAAAGACGCTAAAGACCTAGACGGTAGCTACTATTTGTCGCGCGAGCAAGGTTTTGGAGCTGAGGCCAAAAGGCGGATTATGATTGGCGCTCACGTGCTATCGAGCGGCTACTATGACGCCTACTATAAAAAAGCCCAAACTGTGCGCACCAAGATAATTAAGGAGTTGGAACAAGCCTTTTCTAAATACGATTTTTTGATCGGGCCGACCGCGCCTACCACAGCTTTTAAAATTGGCGCTAAATCGGGCGACCCTTTACAGATGTACTTGACCGATATTATGACTGTGGCGGCTAACATTGCCGGCATTCCGGCCATTAACCTCCCGGCTGGCCTGGTTGGCAATTTACCAGTCGGGCTGCAAATTATGGCGCCGCAAAAAGCCGATCTTGAACTACTTGGCGTGGCTAGGGCTTTTGAGGAGCTAGCATGACGATAGTATTTCTGATTGTGGCGATTGTTTTTGGCCTACTAGTTTTATTTATTCTTAGCCGCCTGGTCAAGCACAAGCCGCGTCGGCTCAACCAGCAGTATTACCAGAGGAAATGGCTGGAAATTTTGGCCCGGGTAAAAACTTATGATGGCATGATTTTAGCCGTCATAGATGCCGATAAATTATTTGATGAAGCCCTAAAAAGGCGGAATTATAATGGCAAAACCATGGGCGAGCGGCTAGTGTCTGCCCAGCATGATATTTCCGATAATGATTCTGTTTGGTATGCCCACAAATTGCGCAACCGCTTGGTGCATGAACCAACAGTCCGTCTGCGCAAAAACGAAGCCAAGAATGCCCTGGCTGGCTTCCGCCAGGGGCTAAAGGATCTGGGGGCTTTGTGAAATATATACCAACGATTGGGATTGAATGTCACGTTCAGCTTAATACCAAAACTAAGCTGTTTGCGGCAGTGGGCAATGACGCGCGCGAGGCCCCGCCCAATAGCCTGATCAGTCATATCTGTGTGGGCATGCCTGGTGCGCTGCCGGTGCTCAATAAGGCGGCGATTGAACTTTGCACCAAGGTAGCACTGGCACTTGGTACCCAGCCGCAAAAAAACAGTTTTTTTGAGCGTAAACATTATTTTTACCCAGACTTGCCCAAAGGCTACCAAATAACCCAGTACCAAGCGCCAATTATTACCGGCGGCCATCTGCACATCAACGCGGGCGGCCAGACTAAATGCATTCGGATTGAGCGGGCTAACCTGGAAGAAGACGCCGGTAAAAACATCCATCCGGCCGGCGCGGATTATTCACTGGTCGACCTCAACCGCGCCGGCACGCCGCTGCTGGAAATTGTCAGCCAACCGGATATCAATAGTCCGGCTGAAGCCAAGGCTTTCGCGCGTGAGATGTGGCTGCTAATGAAATATGCCGGCGTGACGAACGGTGATTTATATCATGGCCACGTCCGTTTTGATGTCAATATCAGCCTCAGCAAAGACCCTGCTAAGCTTGGTACCCGCAGCGAAATAAAAAACCTCAATAGCTTCCGCAGTGTCGAGGCGGCCGTAGCCTATGAAATCAAACGCCAGACGGAGCTGCTGGGAAAAGGCCAAAAGATTGTCCAAGAAACCCGCGGCTGGGATGAGGCCAAGCAAAAAACCACATCCCAGCGCGAAAAAGAAGAGGCCCACGACTACCGTTACATGCCTGAGCCTGACATTCCCCCGATTGAATTGGATGTCAAATATATCGATAGGATCGAAAAACAAATGCCTATGCTGCCGCCAATGATCCGCCAGCGGCTGGCTAAGATAAAAATCGAACTAAAAGTTATCGAGGACATTCTCGACCAGCCTGAAACCGTACCAATTATTCTTGAGGTGCTGAAGCGTAATGATGCCAAGGCCGCCCGCCGAGCCGCATTTTGGCTGCTGCATTCAACGAACATCAGACGGGTAGATGCCAATAAAATTATCGCACTGTCTAAGTTGGTTGACGATGGCAAATTAAGCTCCTCGGCCGCCAAAACTGTCTTTGAGGCGATGCAAAAATCAAAAGAAGGACCTGAAGCAATCGCCCAGCGGCTAAAACTAGTCCAGGTTTCGGACAAAGGCGCGATTGAAAAAATTGTAACTGAAGTCATTTCCGAAAATCCAAAAGTTGTCGCCGAGATTAAAGCTGGTCAAGAAAAAGCCATCGGCTTTTTGGTCGGACAGGTCATGGCCAAAAGCAGGGGCCAAGCTAACCCGAGCCTAGCCCAAAAACTTATCAAAAAACATCTTGGTGTATAATTACAATTATGGAAACAGCCGCCGAAACATTACTCATTGTCGTTAGCTCGATATTGTCCGTTTTTTTAATTATTCTTTGTGTCACAGCAATTTATGTTATCAGGGTGGTTAAACGGGTGAACCAGATGGCCGACCGGGCGGAACACATGGCTAGTAGCGTGGAGAGCGCCGCCGAAGCCGTTAAAAATACAGCCGTAGCTATGCCGCTAGTCCGCTTGATTGCTAAAGTAATTTCAGTCGCTCAAAAAAGATCAAAGAAAGGATAAACATCATGGGTAGAAAAGACGAACATACAGGTAGGAAATTAGCCATCGGCGCGGCACTAGCCGGTGCGGTCGGCTACGTAACCGGTATTTTGACGGCGCCCAAGAGTGGTAAAGAAACCCGCGAAGACATTGCCGATAAGGCTGGTGACATAAAAGGAGGTGCCGAAGAACAGCTCCAAAATGCCTATGATGAGTTAGAAGAACTTGTTAAAACCGCCAAGAATAAATCGATGGCTCTGGGGTCTAAGGCCCGAGTTGAATTTAACGAAGCCGTCGTTCGGGCCAAGGATGCCCAAAATAAAGCCGCCCACGTGCTGAGAGCAGTCCGGGCCGGTCAGGCCGATGACCCGGCACTCAACAAAGCTATCAAGCAAGCTAAACAAGCCAAAAAAAATCTCTCTAAATATCTTGGCAGCTAAAAACCAAGGGTCATAGGGTCATAGGGTCGTAGGGTTTTAGGGTTGTAGTTATTACTATTTCCCTCTGACCCTCTAACCCTATGCTCTTCTTTTGAATTATAATGGTGTTATATGGGGGCTAAACTTAAACCAAGCGACTTCGTGCACTTGCACAACCATACCCAATACTCGTTATTGGATGGTCTAACTAAGGTGCCGCAACTCATAAGGTACGTCAAGGAAAAGGCTATGGACGCAGTTGCTATTACCGACCATGGCACTATGAGTGGCGCCATTGAATTTTATAAAGAGGCAAAGGCAGCGGGCATCAAGCCAATAATTGGCATGGAAGCCTACATAGCGCCGCGTAAACACACCGATAAAGAGCCAGAGAAAGACCGCCAGTATTTCCACTTGACCATGCTGGCTATGGACAATAATGGCTATCAGAATTTGATGCGGCTATCGACGCTGGCCAACTTGGAAGGCTTTTATTACCGGCCGCGTATAGACCACGATCTGCTGGAAAAATATAGCGATGGCCTAATTGTGCTCTCGGGCTGCATGGGCGGTGAAGTTAGCGATAGCCTGCGCCAAGGCCAGTATGAGCAGGCCAAAAAAAATGCCCAGTGGTACCAGAAAATCTTTGGCGATCGCTACTACATAGAACTAATGGACCACGGCCACACCAACCACCCGTCGGCCTGGAAGGAGCAAAAAGAAGTTAACGACCAACTGCTGAAACTAGCCGAAGAGCTATCCATACCAGCAGTCATAACTTGTGACGCCCACTATCTAAAACATGAAGACCAAGAAGCCCACGAGATTTTGCTGTGTGTCCAAACCGGCGCCTTTTTATCGGATGAAGATCGGTTTAGCTTTAAGGATTTTGAGCTGCACGTTATGGACCCAGTAGAAATTATTAAAAGGTGGGGCAAGACTCACCCCGAGCTTATTAAAAACACCAGAGCCATAGCCGACAGGTGTCAGGTAGAAATTGAACTGGGCAATATCCTGATTCCTAAATTCCCAACGCCAAAGGTCGAGACCGAAAAAAGTCTGCTGGAAAAGCAAGTTTGGCAAGGACTGGCCTGGCGTTATGGAGCTAAAAACAGGCAAGAAGTCATGCAGTTGACTCCAGCCGACGCTAAAAAATTGTTAAGTCCGCAGATCATTGAGCGGGCGAATTATGAACTTGGTATCGTTGCCAAAATGGGGTTCAATGGCTACTTTTTGATCGTAGCTGACTTCATCAACTGGGGTAAAGACCGGGGCATTGTTTTCGGGCCCGGGCGCGGAAGTGCCGCTAGTTCAATACTGGCCTATGCTATGCGCATTACCGAAATTGACCCGCTTAAGTACGACTTATTATTCGAGCGATTTTTAAATCCAGACCGTATCAGCATGCCGGACATGGATATCGATATCCAGGATTCGCGGCGTGATGAAGTTATCAACTACTGCATTGAAAAATACGGCCGTGACCGCGTGGCCAATATTGTGACTTTTGGGCGGATGGCCGCCCGTAATTCCGTACGCGACGTCGCCCGGGTACTGCAAGTACCATATGCCGAAGCCGACCGTCTGGCCAAGATGATTCCGCAGCCGATCCAGGGGCGCCACACCCCCTTGGCACTGCATATAAATGATGTTATCGAACTTAAGAGCGAGAATGACAATAACCCCCAGACCAAGCGGGTGTTCGATCTGGCTATCAAGCTGGAAGGCACTATCCGCAGTCACGGCGTACATGCCGCGGGAGTGGTTATCGCGCCCGACGATATTGTTAAATTCACGCCGCTGGAAATGGCTCAAAAAGGTGTTATCGCCACCCAGTATTCGATGAACCCGATTGAAGATCTGGGCCTACTTAAGATAGACTTTTTGGGGCTTTCCAACCTGACGACTATCAAGAATGCCCTGCGAATAGCCAAAAAAGTTTACAAGCAAGATATCGATATTGAATCGATCCCATTAGACGATAAAAAGACCTTCGAACTACTGCAAAAAGCCGAAACTACCGGAATATTTCAGCTAGAATCAGCCGGCATGAGGCGCTATCTAAAACAACTTAAGCCAACTGTGTTCGAGGACATAATCGCCATGGTGGCCCTTTACCGGCCCGGTCCGATGCAATGGATTGATGATTTCATTGCCCGTAAACACGGCCTGCGCCAGATTAGCTACATGCATCCAGTGATGAAGAACGCCTTAGATAATACCTACGGCGTGATTGTTTACCAAGAGCAGGTGATGCAAATCAGTAAAGACCTGTGCGGCTTTTCTGGCGGACAAGCCGATACGCTCAGAAAAGGTATTGGCAAGAAAATCCCCGAAGTCCTGGCCAAAATGAAAACCCAGTTTATAGAGGGAGGTGTCAGGCACTCAAAAGCCGACCGCAAGATGATGGAACGCTTGTGGACCCAGCTGGAGGAGTTCGCCGCCTATTGTTTCAACAAGGTGCATTCAGCCTGTTATGGCCTGATCGCTTACCAAACAGCTTACCTCAAGGCCCACTACCCAGCCGCCTTTATGGCGGCGCTGATGACCAGTGACTACGATAATATCGACCGTCTGGCGATTGAAATTGCCGAGTGCAAACACATGGGCATTGAGGTCTTGCCGCCGGACATCAATGAATCCTTCCACGAATTTGGGGTGGTGCCGGCTAAAAACCAAATCCGTTTTGGCTTGGACGCCATCAAAAACGTTGGCCACGGCGCGGTAGAAGAAATCCTGCGAGCCCGCGAAAAGCTGGGCGGCAAATTCGCTAGCTTGGAAGATTTTTGCCAAAATGTCAGCACCCAAGCTGTCAACCGTAAAAGTTTGGAAAGCCTGGTTAAAGCCGGTGCCCTGGATAAATACGGCAACCGCAGCCAGCTGATCCACAACATTGATAATATCCTGGCGCTGGCTAATCGGCTGCAAAAAGATGCCGCCGCCGGCCAGGTTGGCCTCTTTGGTGAAGATAGCAGCAGCGGCCTGGCACCTAGCTTGAATTTGGAGGCTGCCAGTGTTCACTTTTCGCCTGGCGAACAGCTGCAGTGGGAGCGCGAGCTACTGGGATTATATTTAAGCAAACACCCGCTAGAAGACTTCGAAACGATTCTAGCCGATCAAACTACGAAATTAGCTGATCTTAGACCGGAAATGGACGGTGCAACTGTTAAGGTTGGCGGTTCGGTTACGCAGCTGCGCGAAATTACTACCAAAAATGGCTCTAGGATGGCTTTTGTTAAAATAGCTGACCAAAGCGGCGAGCTTGAACTAGTGATCTTTCCAAAAATATACAAACAAGGCGAATTGACTAGGGACAGCGTGGTTATCGTGAGAGGCAGAGTAAATTCGCGCGACCGCAGCAACGCTGCCAGCGATGAACTGAAAGTAATTCCGGATCAAATCGAGATTGTGACTGCCCAGGATGCTAAAAATTACCAGCCCGGTACTAATAAAAAGCCGGCAGCGCCCCATGTATTGTCAGCATCGGCGACTGTGGCCGCCCAAAGACTATATATCCGTATCGAGGACAGTGAAGACCAGAACCAGCTGATGGCTTTAAAGCAAAAGCTGGATGACCACAAGGGTGAAACTGAAGTTGTCATTGTCACTGGGCCGAGTGAAAGCAAGCAGGTGATAAAACTGCCGCAAATGGTCAGCCTAAATGAACAAAGCCTGCGTGACCTGGCCGCTGTTTTCGGCTCGACCAATGTCGTTGTCAGATAAAAGTACACAACAAATCAAGTATTATGGTTCTGCATCCGGAAAATAGCCCGAGTGGCGAATTCATTTCGCACCCGGCGCGATAAGAAACCGCGCTGGGGTTTTTTATACGGCGGAGCGATAGCGGAGCCGTCTTAGTGTATTAGACCGGCGGTTCGGGTAAGGAGATAAGACAAGGCAGCGATAGTTATTAACCCCACATCCAAGAAGGGGTGGGTAAAGGCAAACCTTTCACCTGTAGTCAGTGCCCGGCGCAAAGCTCGTACATGTCTGCCAGCCCAGATTAAAATAGCCATCAGCGCAGCGCCGATCGCCAGGTCTGTAGCCAGGCCAACTACCGGCAACTTGGCAGCTGCTACTTGTGCCAAGCTGACACTTGTCGGTGCGGAGTCGCCTTTAACCGCCGTGATTACTGGCTCGCCATTTGCTGGCTTGCCATAAAAGGCCACTACGATAGTCATTGGTCCGCCACCGCCAGAGGTGTAATTAGGACTTTGGGCGACGCCAAAGCCGACTTGGCTAAAGCTGCCGTCCAGCAAATTATCTCTATGATGCGGGCTAGCCATCCAGCCGTTAATGGCCGCTTGCTCATTATTAAAGCCGGCCGCCAAGTTTTCGCCCAATTTCTGGTAATTATAATTTTGACTAGCTACAAATACCCACGGCGGGTTACCGTCAGGCGTATCATGGCTCCAGTAATTGCGCGTGGCCATATCTTTAGCTTTAGCCGCGGCGGCCTGGTCCAGCTCGACATTCTCTGTTAGGGTCGGGACATGCGCCTGAGCCCGCTCGGTATTAGTATCTGACAACAGCGCCTGCTGCTGCATGCTGGAGGCGTAAGACAGTACTTGACCGGTCGGGTGTTTTAGGGCCGTTTGGAATGAACTTTGCCTTAAGCCTAAGGATAATAAGAAGCCAATGACCAAGATAACCGGCAGATAGGGCCAATAAACCTGGCTAAAGGCATGTCGGCCAACTTTTTTGGGGCGGAAAGGGTGGTCGTGACCTCGGTGACGAGGGGCAGTTTTTATTTTGGCGGCCATTACCGACCATTTTATACTGCTTAAGGCAAGTTTCGCAAGTGGTACAAAGCTATTGCGGCGGCTACTGAAACATTAAAAGATTCTTTTTTACCGGACATGGGGATATGGATATGAACATCACACAAATCTAGAACCGACTTATCCAGCCCGCCCAGTTCGCTGCCAACGATTAACGCTAGGTCAGAGCCAGACTTAAACTTAGTCAAATCGGTGGCGGTTCTTGTCTGTTCCAGGGCGACAATTTGGTAATTCTCCATCTTTAAGTCTTTTATGAGTCGAGAAATATCTTCTTGCCGGGTCCACTTAAGGCTGTTTTCGGCGCCTAGGGCAGTTTTGCTGATCTGCTTATGAGTTTTGGCTGCCAAATGCGGCAAACGAGCATCATCTTTCGACAAAGGGTAGGGACTGTAACCAGTTAAGTAAACTTGGTCAATACCTAGTCCCTCGGCAGTTCGCAAAACTGACCCAACGTTGTGCGCCGAGCGGACATTGTGAACAACTAAAACTATGCTGCACATAGTCATAGCTTAAAGCCAAAAGCCGAAAGCTTAAAGTCCAGCCTCCAGCTTTTAGCCTTTAGCTTTTTAGCTTATCCCGCTGATGCTTTATACTGGAGCCTAAATGGTGGATCCCGTTAGACCTCATAATCAACTTTCATTTAACATTTCACATTTACCATTGATTGATCATTGGCCATTGATCAATGGTCAATCATTGATAATTGATAATTGTAAATTGATAATTGAAGCGGCCGGAGGCCGCGACTAATGGATGATGCCCGCAAGCAAGAAGAGCTTGTTACTCAGCGCCGGGCTGGCGTCATTGGTTTAAATTACTTTGATACCAGCACTGGCGACAAACAACTTTTTAAAGATATCTTAAGTGTGCCGGAACTCTACAAGCTAAAAGTCGTGCCGCTAAGTTCTGATGAATATCACATCCATTTTGGTATCACCACCACCACCGCTCAGCAAATCGTTAAGCAATTAACAGATCGTTTTAGCGACCAGCGGCTAAGTTTTTCGATAATCTCCGAGACCGGCTTCAAGGATTACATGAAGCTTTATGATCCGCCCAAAAAGGTGGAGTACCAAGATATTGCAATTTCCGGCAGTGACCATAGCGACATGATTACAGCCGTTAGCGCTACACTGAATAAAGTCCGGCCCGATGACATGCTGGCCTATTTAGTCCAGCAAGCCTACACTCTCAAAGCCAGCGATATCCATCTTGAATGCCAGCGCGAAAACGTCCGGGTGCGCTTTAGGGTGGATGGTGTGCTGCACCCGGTGGCCTCACTAAGCTATGAAAAATACCGTCACCTAGTCTCGGTCGTAGCCAGTGCCGCCAATATTTCGACCGAAGAAAAGGATGCCCAAACTGGCCATATCAGCCGGGCCTACAAAATGGCTACTGGCGAAGATGTGACGCTGAATCTACGGGTTGAAGCCGTGCCAACAGTTTACGGTATGGATATCGTGGCTCGTCTTTTTAATCTTAAGCTGGAGTTCTTCCATCTAGAAAATCTAGGTCTTGATGAGGCGGAGTCAAAAATAGTCGATGATATTATTCAGCACCCGACGGGCATGGTTTTAGTGGTTGGCCCGACTGGCTCGGGCAAGACCACGACACTCTATTCGCTGATAAATACCTTAAATATACCTGAAAGAAAAATCATAACTTTGGAAGATCCGGTGGAATATAATATGCCCGGGGTGGTCCAAATCCCGGTAGTCGGCCAGCTGGAAGGCAAAAACTTTGCCGAAAAACTACGGGCAGTCTTGCGGCTTGACCCTGATGTGGTGATGGTTGGTGAAATCCGCGACCAAGATACCGCCAAAACCGCTCTGCAAGGCGCCCTAACCGGCCATCTAGTACTTAGCACCTTCCACGGTGCCAGCGCCAGCGCCGCCCTAACACGCATGCTGGATATGGTCGGCATCAATCCACTGTTTGCCAGTGCCATGCGCCTGGTCATGGCCCAGCGTCTGGTGCGGCGACTGGACGATAAACTAAAGCAGCCTTATAAACCAGACGAGGCACTGAAAACTCAACTGAAAGCAGTTATTGACACTTTTCCACCAGACCTACAGCGGCCGGATATAAATGAAATAACACTTTATAAAGCCGGCACTTCAAACGAAAATCCGTTTGGTTACAGCGGCCAGCTAGCAGTGCGCGAACAGCTGCTCATGACGCCCGGCGTCCAAGAAATCCTAAAACTGCCGCCCAACCAAATCACCACTGAAATGCTGGAGAAAAAGGCCGTTGCCGAAGGCATGCGCACCATGCTCCAAGACGGCTTGCTCAAGGCCTTCACCGGCTTCACCACTCTCGAGGAGGTCTACCGAGTCGTCGGCTAGTCGTGGTGCCGATTGCGCAACCTGACTATATAGCCGCCAGCCGTTTTTATTGATTCTAGTAGCTCTGGGTGCTCATTTTGGACGGGCACTAGCTCTTCGGCTACAAATACTTGCGATACTTCGCGGACTGTTACTCCATCATCTGGCTGCAAGGTGGCGGGTAACTCAGCCGGCTTATTCATATTAGTAATTTAACACAAACTTGATCTAGGGGTGTTTTTGGGGTAGAATTTACCGGATATATGAGTAGTGTTGTCCAGCAAATCACCGACAGATATAAGAAGAAAGCCGTGGTTGATGTCAAAAGCGGTGACAGTGTTAAAGTCCACCAAAAAATTCGTGAAGGTGGCAAAGAGCGCATCCAGATATTTGAAGGTCTGGTTATTCGGACCGGCCGCCGCGCCAGCTTGACCAGTACTTTTACCGTCCGCCGCGTTGCCAGTGGTGTGGGCGTAGAAAAAACCTATCTTATTCACTCGCCGAATATCCTTAAGATAGAGGTTGTGAAGCGCACAAAAGTCCGCCGCAACTATCTAAGTTACATGCGCGAACTGACCGGTAAAAGCGCCCGCATGGCCGGCGTTGATTTCGATAAAGACGCAGTTAATGCTATTCAAGACGAAGAAGCCAAAGCCGAAGAAGCCAAAATTCATGAGGAGGGCCTAGCTAAGCATGATGAACAGGCCGCCAAAGAAGCCGAAGAAAGAGCCAAAGAAGAAGCTAAAGCCGAAGCGGCGCTAGCCAAACACCAAGCAAAAGCTGAGGCCGAGAAAATCGAGGAGCAGCCGGTCGAAAAAGCTGTCACCAAGGCTCCAGCCGAACCCCAAAACAAAGAATAATCCTAGACGCAAAACGCCTCAGGCTATACGCTATTTGCGGCTTCGCCTTATAAGACACCCCTTCGGGGTTTCCCATCGCGCCGGGTGCGGAATGAATCCGACACTCGGGCTACCTTCCCGATGCATTGAACGATAGGGCTTCACACCATACGCTACACGCTGTACGCTATTTATTATGATAGGCATAGACGAAGTTGGCAGAGGCTGCTTGGCCGGGCCGCTTCTAGTGGTCGCCGCCCAGCAGAAAAGTGCTCTACCAGATGGGATCGTCGATTCCAAGCTACTTGGGCGGGGCCAACGGGAAGAACTATTTGAAATGCTTGTAAAAGTTTTCCAGTTTGGTGAAGGTTGGGTTTCGGCGACTGAAATAGATAAACGAGGACTGACCGGCGCCATGCGACTGGGAGTCGCCAGGGCCTTGCGGAACATCGGCGCCAAGCGCCAAGGCAAAATAATAATCGACGGGCCGGTAAATTATTTACCGAACACTTTTAAAAACTTTCAATGTCTAATTGATGCCGATGCGCTAGTGCCGCTGGTTTCGGCAGCTTCGATTTACGCCAAGGTCCGCCGAGACCGTTTTATGACTGAACTAGGTAAAAAACATCGGGATTATGGCTTTGAGAACCATGTCGGCTATTACACGCCTCAGCATAGAAGTGCGTTAGAACGTTTTGGACCCTTGGCGGCTATTCACCGTCTCAGTTTCCAGCCGTTGAAAGTTAGCCAGTGAAAACTACAGCCATTGGTCAAAGCGCTGAAGGTGCGGTGGCCGATCATATGGTTCAAAGCGGCTATAAGATTTTAGACCGCAACTGGAAAACCAAAATTTGCGAAATTGATGTCATAGCGGCCAAAGATAAGATTGTTTATTTTGTTGAAGTTAAATACCGTGCCACTGCCCAACAGGGCAGTGGCTTAGAATACATAACCGATCACAAGCTCAACCAAATAAAATTTGCTGCCAGAATTTGGTGCAGTAACAACAACTGGGACGGCGACTATAGACTATTGGGCGCCGAAGTATCGAGCCTAAATTATGAGAATATCACGCTAGTTGAAATCGACTAGGGTATAATTATCCGGATGAGTTATCAGCCATCGGAACAAATTCTTGAGAAATATGCCAAAGTCTTGGTTAACTTTGCGCTTGGCGGTGGTACGGGCATCAAGCCAGGCGACGTAGTCTATCTGCAGTCGCCGCTTTCGGCGTTGCCGTTTTATAGGGCGCTGCGCAAAGTGATTTTGGATAGCGGCGGTCTGATGATCAGTAGCCTGGGCGATGACATGAGCGGCGCCACCAAGTATTTCTACGACCACGCCAGCCATGACCAGCTGACGACCTTTTTATCAAAGTACGCTAAAGGGTTGGTGGGCCAAGTCGACCACCGGATTGCCGTCATTGCCGATCACGATGTCCATGAACTGGACAAAGTCGATCCTAAAAAAATGATGCTGGTCCAAAAAAGCGCCAAACCGCTAATGGAATGGTTCAACAAAAAGGAAAATAATGGCCTCTACACCTGGACTCTGGCACTTTATGGCACACCTTCGATGGCCAAGGAGGCCGGTTTGGCGCTAGAGGATTATTGGCGACAGATCATTAATGCTTGTTACTTAGACCAGGTTGACCCAATTGGCAAGTGGCGCAAAATTAGTGCCGAAGTCCAGCGGGTGGCCACTAAATTGACAAATTTGCAGATTAAAAACTTGCATCTAACAGGTAGCGATATCGATCTGCATATCAAGGTCGGTGAGAAGCGGCGTTGGCTGGGCGGCGGCGGCCGTAATATCCCCAGCTTTGAAGTGTTTACTTCGCCAGATTGGCGCGGTACGGAGGGTTGGATCCGTTTTGACCAACCGCTCTATTACTACGGGCCTAAGGTTGAGAGCATTGAACTTCACTTTAAAGCCGGCCGGGTCGTCGAAGCCTCAGCGACCAAAAATGAAAAGTTGCTCAAAGAAATGCTAGCCACTGACAAAGGTGCCGCCCAAATTGGCGAATTCTCACTGACTGATAAGCGCCTATCGCGGATCACTAAATTCATGGCCGGAACGCTGTTTGATGAAAATATGGGCGGACCATTTGGTAACACTCATCTGGCTGTTGGCAAGTCTTATCACGATACCTATGTGGGCGATACGGCCAAGATTACCAAATCATTATCTCGCCAGCTGGGCTATAACGAATCGGCCATTCATGTCGACATGATTTCTACGTCCGACCGCACAGTCACGGCTACTTTGACCAATGGCAGTAAAAAGATCATATATAAAAACGGCCAGTTTACTATTTAATTTCGAAATTTGCGTTGTCCCAAGCCTCGGGCTCGTCGATGCAGGGGAATAATTGCCGTTTCGGCAGTTTTGATTTGGGCTTGGGTTTGGGCGAGAAGCTGATAGCAATTTCGTAATACCCGGGAAAAAGTATTTCCTTAGTGTGTAGCCGTACCTGCTCGAAGGTTGGCAGATGGTTAATGCGAACAACTTCGTATTCGGTTGATCCTTTTTTATCCAGTCGGGTTATTTTAGCGCCGGTTATTTTTAAGCCCTTTTGGTGTAAGCTAATACGTTTGCTGGGCGGGGGCAGTTTCCTTCCAGTTATAACCAGCCAGCATTTATTCCCGTCTAATGTCAATCGATACTCTTCCGGCTGAAATGATCTATAAAGCCAGGTGGCCCGTTTAGGCATGTCTTTTTATTCTACCAATTCTTTTTATCCGGTTTTCATTTTGGGTGGCATCAAAGGCTGCCCAACCCACGGCTCGCCCATAATCCCTTTTGAAAGTCTCTCGCAGCTGACCCATCAAAACCTCAACGGCGATATCTCTTGGTAGAGTAATATCAGGCAGAAGTGGCCGAGCGGCAATTACCCTAATGAGTCCATGAGCCGGTTCCCCTGTATTCGATCCATAAGTGGCTATGGTCAAGGGTTGTATCGGTACATTGTTCCGATAAGCTAGGCGTGGCGCACCGTAATACAAATTATCAAAATCAAAGTTCCTCGTGCCTTGGGCAAAAAGCCCGACAGACCGCCCCGATTTTATATGAGCATCCGCAAGCCGATAACTTTTGGAGTCATTGGAACCGCGTTTGACAGGAAAGG
>JGI1358J11329_10002218_pt1 | contig 15282 bp, 10 predicted proteins | sample Subgroupgradi54m_FD_11329 | JGI IMG/M metagenome (IMG submission 11329)
AAANAGGTCGAAGTCAGCGTCGTTAATCTTGATGATGAGAAAGAAAGAGCCTTGAATTTGGCCTTAAACAAGATTCAGGGTAGGTGGGATAATGAAAAACTTGGACACCTTTTGGATGAATTAAGCAAAACCCCAAATTTTGATGTTACTTTAAGTGGCTTTGACATCCCCGAAATCGGCGAAGTCCTTGATCAATTACAACGAGTCAAGGAGGACGGGTTCGAAGTAAAGAAGATAAAGAATCCTAAAACCAAGCTGGGCGACCTGATTGTGCTTGGTGAGCATCGCGTTTTGTGCGGTGATTGCTCAAAGGCAGAAGATATCGCCAAACTTTTCGGTAAGGAAAAGGCCGGATTGATTCATACCGACCCCCCGTATAATGTTAATTACTATGGGGGCAATCGTCCGCATGCCAAAGCCCGTCCTAAAAATTCAAAACAATGGGACAGGATTTATGGTGATAACATGACTCAGGAAGAGTATGAAGTATGGTTTAAGAAGGTTTTAACCAACGTTTCGAATTATTTGGATAAAGGAGCAGATATTTATGTATGGAATGGCCATCGGCAGTTCGGCCCCATGCATTTGATGCTCACCGAATTAGGTTTTTATATCGGATGTGTGATTACATGGGCGAAAGAACGATTTGCCATAAGCTATGGCGATTACAATCAGCAGACGGAATTCTGTTTATACGGTTGGAAAGAAAAGAACGGTGCGCATAAATGGCACGGCCCCAATAATGAATCGACTTTGTGGGATATCAAACGCGATCATACAGGTGACTATATTCATCCCACACAAAAACCTATTGCCATAGCGCATCGGGCCATCAAAAATAGCTCCACACGCGGAGACATCGTTTTGGATATGTTCTTGGGATCAGGAACGACACTCATGGCAGCGGATGCTTTAAAACGAAGATGTTTCGGAACGGAAATCGATCCGGCCTATTGCGATGGTATCGTTCATCGTTATGTGGCATATGCTGGGAAAGCTAAAGTTTCCAAAGAAGTGTTATCGAAATACGGATTGGCATAAGGAGGATGCGGTAATGCCGAAAGATAAAAAGTCAGAGAATCATGACGAAAAACCAGTCCTGAAGATTTTAAGAGATATTCAGGAGGGAATCATCAAAGGCGGTGAGTTATCCGCAGATATACGTCAGGATTGTGTCGAACATATGTGGATTACGATGGGTTATCAGGTTGAGGAGATAGCCGGCATATTGAATGTCAGCGGAAGAACCATCAAACGGGATAAAACAGAAATTAGAAAAAGAAATGCTCAAAAACCATCTGCTGACTATGCCTTGGAAACAATCGGTGAGTTATTGCAAAAAGCAACTGTAGCCCATGAGCATATGATGAAGTTGGCCCGTTCCGAGGACGGTTCGCTTCAGGAAAAAGCCCAGGCGGGTTATAATGTGGGCATTCTCATTATGCAGCAGGTAAAAATTTTGCAGAGTTTGAGACTTCTGCCAGAGAAGGCGATGCAGATTGAGTCGGAAGTTCATCACCACCAAGAGGAAGAAACAAGCGTTGAGGAGTTGAAAGAAGAATTGGCCAGGCTGGAGAAGATTGTCTCTGCAAAAGAAAATCCCGATCCTGAAACTTTAAAACTTATCGGAAAAGCCAAACAACATATTGCATTGGCCGAAGCAAAAAATACAATCGGTGAATTAAAAAACAAGATTGATAAGGATCAAGGAATTTCCGATGGTTCAGGCCAATGAAACAGTTAAATCTCTTCGTAGGGAGATGGGCAAGAAATCCATTCTGGATTTTGCGCAGATATATTTCCCCGATTACATAACCAGCCCTACGTGTTCCTTCCATAAAGAAATCTGTGACATCTTAATCGAGATGGCTGACAAACGAAAACGCAATCTGGCGGTCGCAGCTCCGCGCGCCCATGCCAAGAGTACGGTCGTCAGTTTATTTTATGCGGTGTGGTCTATTTGTTATGCAAAAGAAAATTATATTGTTTTATTTTCAGCTACTCAAAGCCAAGCCATTAATTTGATGAGCGGCATCAAAGGGGCTTTGGAAAATAATGAAAAATTGATGAATGATTTCCCCGAAATTTGCCATACGGGAGAAGGAATCGACCAACAGAAATGGACGCAGCAGGAAATTGAAACAAAAAACGGCATCAAGGTTCATGCACTAGGCTGTGAACAGGAAGCGCGTGGTTTTAAATCCGGACGGCACCGGCCAACATTGGTCATTTTTGATGATGTCGATGGCGATAAAAATACTTATAGTCTGGAATCCAGAAGCAAATTATTGAAATGGTTTAAAAGCACGATACGTTATGCAGGCTCAAAGAAGACTAATATGGTTGCCGTGGGCACTCTTTTACATACAGAGTCATTGCTATCGAGGTTTGTCAATCGCAATGAATTTCAGAATTGGAACAATAAAGTCATTTACAGGGCAGTTATTTCCGATGCCAAGCGAGAGGATTTATGGGAAAAGTGGGTTAAGATCAGATTCTTTCAAGAAAAATATAAAGGAACAATCGCCAAATACCAGTTTGATGAAGAGAATCTCGATTTTTCTGCCATCTTTCCAAAGTTAAGGGAAAGAAATTATGTTGCGGAGGACAATCATGTGGCCTCTGGGTTCGATGTGCTTGATGAAGGGTTCAAAGGTTACTTTCCGGATTATTCAGAACGTCAATTTCTGCTATTGGAAATGCTTCTTAAATATTTTCGCGAAGAGCAGGATGGTTTAAAAGCAGCGGACAGTTTTTTTAACGACCATAGAGAATTAATGGAGGAAGGCGCGAAGGTTCTCTGGCCAGAAGAGTATGACTATTATTCTCTAATGAAGATTAAGAAGATCGAAGGGCCGTATGAATTCAATAGAGAAATGCAGAACGACCCGCGAAGTCTCGAAGACTGTTATTTCGACCCTGAGAAGTTCGAATATTGGACAAAGAAATATCCCACAGAAGCTGATTTGATCAATGATCTTGGAGATGAACTTGATTTCTTTGGGGCGTGCGATCCAAGCATGGGCCCCAAAATGGGTGTCAACGCGGGTAAAAGGAAGGGAAAAGACCGTGATTATTCAGCGATCATAGTCTTAGCAAGGCATAGGAAAGAAAATATTTTCTACGTTCTTAAAGCGGATATCAAAGTAAGAACGCCTGAAGAATTGGTTCAGGACATTGTTAATTGTCATCGCGGGCGTACTTTTTCAGGATTCGTCTTTGAGACGAATGTATTTCAAGGTTTATTTATTCCTTCCATCAGAACGCTTGCCGCCCATGAAGGGGTTCATACCTCCATTCAGCCGATTAATAGTAATGGCAACAAAGAGTATCGAATCAGGCAGTTGGGAAACTATATAACACCCGGATGGATAAGATTCAGCAGAGAGCATGAAAGGCTGTTGGAACAGCTTAAGGATTTTCCGATGAGTTCGCATGATGACGGCCCGGATGCTTTGGAAATGGTTTTACGATGCGCCAATCAGACTCTGCCGGGAACAGTGTGGGGTAGTTTAACGAGTGATGACGGAAGTTCTCAGTTAAAGATATTGCCTGAAAATGTTCGAGATCCTAACAAGAAAAATTACGGGAAAGATTATGATCCAACGGACGACAGCACGGGAGAAGATTATTATTACGGAAAAGATGACGATGATTAAAATAGAGCTTTTGATGGGTGTCAAAAATAGATTTGAATGTGCAAAAAACCTTCAGGCAAAGGGGTGACACGATGGATTTTAAGCGATGTCACTGGTGACAGGGGTGACAAAATATAAGTATTTGCAATTAATAGACTTAGGATTTCAATGACACCTTTAGACACCTTTAAGGGTGACAGAAATGGACACAAAAAGGGACAAAATTTCGGTCTGCTAACCAGAAATCAACTACGGAAAGCAATCTGACTTAACCGTAAAATTGGGCTTTGACATTATTAATAACAGCGAATAAAATGGCTAACAAGGTGAGAGGTGATACCGTAGTGGCGCGGTACCCCCACCCCATTTGTTACCTGCATGCGAACCATGCCACAAAGAGGGTTCAAGTGTGGTGTTAGAGTCAGCCAGTGGGCAAATGGTAGAATTCACCCCCTTGGAAATGCTTGAACATATCAGGCACGTACAAAAGTATGCGACAGTAAGGCCCCGAACGTTTTCCTGCGAGTTTCCCTTCTATATTGTGATAAGCGGGGCTAGGCAGAAGTTCCGCTTTGGATACCGTCCTGAAGATTTAGAAAGTCTTGACACCATTGAACAGAAGGCCTGGAAGAAACACCAAGCCCATTTAAACCGGTTAGAGCAGTTTCCTCTTGAGAAGGCTGAATATTATTCAAGGTTGAAGGAAGCGCACGGTATTTATACCGTAAGAGGCCTTTCTCAGATCACAGGGGAAGATTGGTCTTATATCGCCAAGATACTAAAAACTTTGTCATTGCCGGGACCAATCAAAGATTTTTTGAGTAACAATAAAAATGACCCCGGGATAATTAAGTTTTTTCATCTAAGCAAGCTTCTTGATATTGTCCGACAAGGTGAAGAACGACTTCAATTAACTCGTTTTAGAGAGTTAATTGAGGATTTTCATAAAAGTGATTTATTAATACAATTATAAAAAATGTTCTTAATAAAGTTTTTTCCGATGGAATTTTTCTCGGAATCGGAAATGGTATCTTTAGGAGCTTTCAATGTATACAGGATTTACATGTGTCAATCTCAACGGATCGAATAGACTGTGGCATGGAACGCTTCCGAAAGAACTTATGCCGGATAGTGATCTTTTTTCCAGATTATGGAATCTTCATCCGGAAATTTTTCATACAGTTAAAATACTTGGAAAAATCGTTGAGACTCCGAGGTGGCAGCAGGCTTACAATAAATCCTACCAATATACAGGCTCAAGGAATAATGCACTGCCGGTCCCGTCTGAATTGAACCCCTATTGGGAGTGGGCCATTACGAGCATTGATCCAAGATTGAATGGTCTGTTGCTGAATTGGTATGACGGCGCCCTGGGGCATTATATTGGAAAACACCGCGACAGCATTCACAATATGATCGAAGGAGCTCCCATTGTCACCATATCGTTTGGTGAGGAGAGGGTGTTTCGAATGCGCCCGTGGAAGGTCGATGGGAATTGTAAAAATTTTGTTGTTAAAAACGGTTCAGTTATCATTATGCCATATCAAATAAATCAATGTTGGACGCATGAAATTGTGAAGTCCAAGAAGTACATTGGGAAAAGAATATCATTGACGCTGAGAGCGTTCGAATAACGCATTTATGGTTGAGATGAATGAAAGTAAAATTTTGATAAGGTATCCGCTATGATTGTCACTGGAATACTCCCACCAGCGGAGAATAAAAAATTCTGGTCATTGCTTGGTCCGTCGGGTGAGAGCCTTTCTCTTCCATGTGCTGATTCCGGACCTTTTCGGATAGGTCTCATGGGTACGCGCAGTGCTTTGGTTAAAACCAATAAAACAAGCAAATTTGCTGAAACCCTTGATAAGCTGGATTGTCCTGTTTATCTGGTAGATGTTCGCCGTAATGGAATGGGTGGAAACGGTAGCTGGGGGCCGCTGGAGTTTGCCAGTTTGATTCCTCAGATGATGAGTAAACGCCGGAGCTATTCTTTTTATCACATCCCTCTTCTATCCCCAGAGAAAAGATTGCTTGAAAAATATCATAAGGCCAGTAAATTGAATTCCCCTCTCGATTTGCAAGGCATCCATGAAATAAAACAGCAATTGGAACGGCAGGAAGTGAGCTTTAACAAGAACATTCCTGAATTTGCCTGGCAGCACTGGCAAATTTTCCAAACGGAATATAAACGGGCTATTCCGAAACTTGCTATTGACGTGGGTCGGGCTTTTGTTGAAGCCGCTAAAACCGTACAGGGAATTGCCGTTTTTCTTTGTGCGGAAGAGCATCTGCCAGATTTCGATAATGCAGATCAGAGATTACAAGATGATCGATATTGCCATCGTTATACCTTGGCCTCGTTAATAGCGAAATCACTAAGCGAGTCCTTTCCATCTGCGGTAATAGAATTGCATTGCCTACGACTCGGAGGAGCTCCTGAGATTCACAGGTCGACAGAAAAATTGTGATAAGCGGGGCCAGGCAGAAGTTCCGCTTTGGATACCTCCTGAAGATTTAGAAAGTCTTGACACCATTGAACAGAAGGCATGGAAGAAACACCAAGCCCATTTAAACCGGTTAGAGCAGTTTCCTCTTGAGAAGGCCGAATATTATTTGCGATTAAAGGAAGCGTACGGTATTCATACCGTAAGAGGCCTATCTGAGATCACAGGGGAAGATTGGTCTTATATCGCCAAAATTCTAAAAACCTTGTCATTGTCCGAGCCCATAAAAGATTTTATGAGGAATAATAAAAATGATCCTGCTATTATCAAATTTTTCCACCTCCGCAGACTTCTTGATATTGTTCGACAAGGCGAAGAACGGCTTCAATTGACTCGTTTCAGAGAGATTAGGGAGGAGATTTAACTGATAAGATCGAAAAGTTTAGGACCAAAGAATTGTGTTGAGTTCTCCGAAATATCGGATACAATAAAATTAAATGTTGGACGTCTCGAGTTGAAGGGGGAACCCGGACGTTAAAAAAGAAAAACCTTCGCAAGGCCAAGTTATTACTGGCTCGGCGAGGGATTTTTTATTTTAAGTAACTTTTAATAAATTGAACGAAAATGAATTGTGCAAACTTAAAATGAGCATCACCCGTCAGAATCATTACGTTCCCAAATGGTATCAAAAAAGGTTTTTATCTTCCGAAAGGAACTCCTTTTATTATTTTAACCTTATCCCGCCTGTAATAAATTTGCCTGACGGAAGGAAAAAAATGTTAAATGGAATACACTGGCCGTTCAGCACCTCACAGTGTTTTTCTCAGAAAGATCTTTATACCACCCATTATTACGGATTCCTCAATGACGAGATAGAGCGGTACCTCTTCGGGAAGATTGATGATATTGGCGTAAAAGCCGTTGACGCCATGGCAAAGCAAGAATTTGAAAGTTTGCACGATAATTTCCAAAATTTCTTTGAATATATTGATATTCAGAAAATCCGCACACCTAAAGGTCTTGCTTGGTTAAAGTCCAAGTATCCAAATCTGACACATAATCAGTTGCTTTTCGAAATGCAGGGCATCCGTCGGTTACACTGCACAATATGGTTTGAGGCGGTGCGCGAAATTGTATATGCACGAAATTCAAAAATAAAGTTTATAGTATCTGACCATCCGGTCGCAATTTACAATCCGGCTTGCCATCCTAATTCTAAAGAGTGCGCGTATCCTAACGAGCCTAGAATTGAAATGAAGGCAACTCAGACCATTTTTCCCCTTGATAGTGACCGCTGTTTAATTCTTACTAACTTAGATTATGCCCGTAACCCAAATTTACCTGATCCTAAAGCGTATAGGCCGAACGCTAATCCATTTCGTCCAACTTTGGCTCGGATGGATAACACAATTTGTAAGAGGGAACTTAAAGAAGACGAGGTAGCCAAGATTAATTTTATTATAAAACTGCGAGCGAAACAGTTTCTCGCCGCAGAAAATAATGAGTGGCTCTATCCAGAAAAGTTTATCAAATGCTCATGGCCAGAGATGGGTAAAGTTCTACTGCCCCCAAAAAATGAACTTTATCACTACGGGGGAGAAGTTTTTGGCCAATATAAAGATGGCACACATTTTTATCACGATGAATACGGTAGAACTCAAGGGGAAGCCAGTTATCTAAAAAAAGAACCTATCCAGGGTAAGGTGGGGCCAAATGCTCCCTGCCCATGTGGGAGCGGGAAAAAGTATAAAAAATGTTGTCGTGATAAACCTAAAGATGAACGGCCTTCAAATTTAGAACGCAGTATACGTGAAAGAAATTTAAAATTCTTCGAGATTCTCATTAATATCCTCGGCTTCAATGAAAAAAAGGATTGGGCTGAAATTCGACGAGAACTCACAGATAAGAAAATAGCGGATATCCATAAAGCTGTTGCGGCACTTTGGCCATTAGAAACAGACTTAATGTCTTTGTTGCCACGGCCAGATGCTAAAGTTTCCCGGGCTCTCTATTCCGGCATATTAGACCCACGTGTTACTTATAAAGAGGTTGCCGCATTTTCTTTATATGCAGACGAGATTCTAATCATTAATCCATTTCCCAATCCCAATATTATTCGTAAAGAATATAACCCCATAGACAATCCGGATCAATATAGGCAGGCTACACTTAAAAATATTATCTTCCTAATTTCCCTCATGCCATTGATTGAAGCTGGCCGAGTTAATCTGATCCCTGACCCGCTGAATTCTAACTCTGCCTTAAGACAGCAAATTTTTGTCGAAGCTCAAAAACGTCGAGACCAAGTTAAACTAGATGAAAAAGCGATGAAGTCAATGGAAAGGCTGGCAAAGGATGACTTTAAACGATTTTTATTCAATGGTCCAGATGAACGTTTGAGGTCTTTTATTAGACGGGTCAAGCCGGAAATTGCCGAAAATGAACTGCAGCAGACACTCGAATACATTAAGAGAGAAAATGAACAGGACCCATTAGCTACACTTCATCCGCCGAATCTTGGAGAAAGTGGAGGTCAAATGCTAATGGCTCACCTGAGTCCTAATCTTGAGTTGGGAATGTTTTTAGCTCAAGCAACGGGTTCTTTTATTCTAACGCATCATCCATACAGGTGGTCAGAAATCTGCTCATCCGTGAATTATTTCTATGGGAATTATCAATCTCCGTGGGAACGCATTGCTAATCATTTGACAAATTTTGAAATGGATTTTGTGCATTTTGGGGATCACAAAGACCTTTTACTGGCTTTTAAAAATGGGGACTTAGGCCACATGAGGATGGCCCTAAGAGATATCTGGAATGCCGTTCAAATTGACCGGCCAACGGACGCTTCCCAGATTGATTATTTGATCAATGAAATTGAATTGGCTAGAGAGAAAATGAGCTTATCAGTTGATAAGTTAATGAAGCAAAAGAATAAAGATGGCGAGGAATATTTCCGGGTGGCAAAAACGAAGGCAAAGCTGAGTGCAAAAATCGCTCCAGCCGGACATAGCACAAGTGTCGTATATCGTTTATTGCTGGCACATGCGGGACATGAAAAGTATCTTAAGGCTTTGCCGTTTTCATTGTATGTCGAGCATGTTGAGGGAGAATACGGAAATCTAGACAATGCAAATTTGGACGTTGCCAATGAATAGTTTAAGCTCTCAAGCCCCTTGATATTATCGTATAAATCCCGTGTTGAGATGATCGACGAGGTTTTGAAGATTGGTAAGTAATTGATAGGTGGACCCGGTTTATAGGTTGCTATTTATACCGATTCGTAATAGGATGTAATGAAATGTAACAGGTGAGAAATGAAGAAATCGGTCAAATATTATACAATCGAAGAAGTTGCCGAAGCCCTCAGATTACACCCCTATACGGTCAGACGTTTGTGCCGGGAGGGAAAAATCCCAGGCTTTAAATTTGGGGGACAGTGGCGATTCAAGAGAGAAGATATTGATTTATTGTCTAAGAAAACCGCAAAGCTAGGGAAAAGTAGTGGACGCAAAGGATAGAGAAATTCATACGGACCTCACTTTTTTTACAAACGAAAAGGGACATTCCTTACTTGATAGATTCAAGATAACCCTTGAGAATAACACCCGCTTTTTTGATGTGCTGGTCGGCTATTTTAGAACCAGTGGATTTTTTCACCTTTATAAGTCCTTGGAGAAAGTCGAAAAGATTCGGATTTTAGTTGGGATCAATGTAAATAAACAGACGCACGATTTATTGATTGAGGCGAAAGAGCAACAGTTGGCACTTGCGTTTTCCCATAAAGAAACAAAGGACGCATTTGCAGATGAAGTCGCCCGGGAAATGGAGGAATCGGAAGATAATGTGGAAACAGAGATTGGCGTCCAGAAGTTCATTGAATTCATAAAAAATGGCAAGCTTGAAATTCGCGCGTATCCTTCGCAGGATATACACGCCAAGGTTTATATCATTCGTAAAGATCAAACTAAGAGTGAAGATTTCGGTCGGGTGATTACTGGTTCAAGCAATTTTTCGTATGCAGGCCTTCATGAGAATCTCGAATTTAACGTTGAGCTGAAGGATAGCAGGGATGTGAAATTTGCTTTAGAGAAGTTCGAGGATCTCTGGAAGGATTCGGTTGATATCTCAGAGAAATACATTGAGACGGTTAACACAAGAACATGGCTTAATGATACGATCTCGCCTCATGACCTCTATTTGAAATTTTTATACGAGTATTTTAAGGATGAATTAAATCAGTCCGACGAGGTTTTCTATCGTTATCTGCCCACCGAATTCAAAAAGTTTGAATATCAGGAACAAGCAGTTCTGAACGCCAAAAAGATTCTGGAGGAGTATGGTGGCGTCTTCATCTCAGACGTGGTTGGTCTTGGGAAAACATATATTTCTGCAATGCTTGCCAGCCAGCTTGATGGCAGAACTTTAGTCATAGCCCCACCTGTTTTGCTTGAGAAAAATAATCCCGGCTCTTGGCCTAATGTTTTTGATGACTTTCGTGTTCATGCGCACTTTGAGTCGATTGGTAAATTGGATGCCCTTGTCGAAGCGGGGACCGACAAGTTTACGAACGTTATTATCGATGAAGCTCATCGGTTTCGTACCGAGAGCAACATGACCTATGAAAAATTGGCTGAGGTATGCCGTGGCAAGCGGGTTATTCTCGTTACGGCGACGCCTTACAATAACTCACCCAAGGATATTTTAAGTCAGATCAAGTTGTTTCAAAAAGCAAGAAAAAGTGCAATTCCAAATCTTCCTGATTTGGAGAAGTTTTTCAACGGCCTTGATAGGCGATTAAAGGCTTTGGATCGTCAGCGGGATTATTCGGAATATATTAAGGCCGTCAAGGAAAACGCAAAAGAGATTCGAGAAAAGGTGTTGAAGTATTTAATGGTTCGTCGCACCCGTTCAGAAATTATGAAATATTTTGGTGAAGATTTGGCCAAGCAGAAACTCAAATTTCCCGATGTCGAGAAACCCGAGCCATTTTTTTATGAGCTTAACGATGAGGAAGACGTGGTATTCAGCCGAACTATTGAGTTGATTGCTCATAAATTTAAATACGCCCGCTACACCCCGATGCTTTATTACAAAGGGGAAGTATCCCAACCAGAGCAATTATCCCAAAGAAACATGGGAAAATTTATGAAGATTCTCATGGTCAAACGGTTGGAGAGTAGCTTTTTTGCTTTTAGAAATACTCTTGATCGTTTTATTTATTCCTATGAGCAATTTATTAAAGAATTTGACGGTGGCAACGTCTACGTGAGCAAAAAACACAGCAACAAAGTATTTGAGTTTTTGGAAAACGATGATGACGCGGCTGTTCAGCGCCTTATTGATGAAGGCAAGGCGGAAAAGTTTAAGAGTGGTGATTTCAAAGAAGGGTTGCTAAAAGATTTAAAGAGCGATTTGGATATATTAAAAGAAATTCATAAAATTTGGAGCACGGTTAAACGAGATCCCAAGTTATCGACTTTTCTTGACCGGCTTGCCAGCAATCAAATCCTAAAGAAAAATAAACTCATCATCTTTACTGAATCTAAAGAAACGGCTGAATATTTAGCAAAAAATATTGAGATTAAATTTCCCAATACCACGCTTTGTTTTACCGGAGGATCTGGAGAGGCTATCCGCGAGAAGGTGATTGATAACTTTGATGCGAAAGTTAAACGTCCAAAGGACGATTACCGGATTTTAGTATCAACAGAAGTTCTCTCCGAAGGTGTTAACTTGCATCGATCCAATGTGGTTATTAATTATGATATTCCATGGAATCCTACCCGGATGATGCAAAGAGTCGGCCGCGTCAATCGGGTTGATACTAAATTTGACGTAATTTATACGTTCACCTTTTTCCCCACCAAACAAGCTAACGATCAGATTAAGCTCAGAGAAGCGGCCGAGGCCAAGATTAACGCGTTCATCTCCATGCTTGGGGCGGATGCGCGGCTTCTAACCGAGGGAGAACCTATAGAACAGCATGAGCTATTTAATCGGTTAACTTCTAAGAGGACTATTACCGGTGAAGATGACGGCGAAGAGAGTGAATTGAAGTATCTGCATGTTATTAAGACTATTCGGGATCAAGATCCGGAGATGTTTGAGAAAATCAAGCGGCTCCCCAGAAAATCAAGAACCGCGCGAGCCAACGGTGAAAAAGTTAATTCACTGTTGACATATTTTAGACGTGGAAAGATCGAGAAGTTTTTTATTGCGGGAGGTAATGAGAAATCGCAGGAACTTGACTTTATGTCAGCCGCTAAAACTTTAGAGAGCGGGAAAGATGCCCCCAAAGGTAAGATTGATAACAAGAATTTTTACGAGCTTTTAACTCAGAATAAGCAGGCGTTTATTTATGCTACCACCGAGGAGTTGCCCGAGGTTAAGTTGCGGGGCGGCCGGGATAGTGCGACGCAAGTCCTTAGGATTATCAAGGCAACTATAAAAGACAGCAGGCAGTTTACGGATGATCAGGAGTATTACCTTAAAAAGGTTCGGACACAATTGGAAGAGGGCGCTCTCCCTAAGCAGACAACCAAGAAAACGCTTCAGGTCTTAAATGATGAGCTTAAAAAGGGAGTTAATCCCTTGCGGATTATCGCCCTTTTGCAGGCGAATATACCGGCGAAGCTTCTCGAGGGACATTTTATTGAAGATCATGCGCAAGTATTTGGGAAAAGAGAAGTCATCCTATCGGAATATTTAATCATCGGATAATGTATGGATAAAAGTACAAGCCACAAAATTATTAAGGATACACTGGAAGGCCAATTCGATAAAAATAAATTTCTTCTCTTTGTAAAAAATCTTTGCAATCAGATTGATGAATCAAAGGCATTTCAGTTAAGTGGGGCTTATATCCCGGATGCATTTCGCGGATACATTAAGTCATACGAACGGCTTGGCACTTTTACCGACCCAGAAGATAAGAAGATAGATGTTTTGATCGTCTATCTTCAAAAAGAAACTTCTCTGGAGAGGGCCCGCACCGCACAACGTAATTTCGTTGCCCGCTATCTCAAAGACCGCGATCAGAAAGACGCCGGTCTGGTTGCTTTCGTTTCCCCAAACTCGGAGGATTGGCGGTTTTCTTTGATCAAAATGGAGTACAAATTTACCGAAGGAAAATCTGGTAAGGTAAAGGTCGAAGAGGAATTCACCCCTGCGCGTAGATGGTCCTTCCTTGTTGGTGCAAATGAAAACAGCCACACAGCCAAGAGCCGCTTGGCCCCGATTGTTCAGGACGATGAGCATAACCCTACCCTCGGAGTTTTTGAGGAAGCCTTCAACATCGAGAAAGTGACGAAAGAATTCTTCGAGAAGTATCGCGAGTTGTTCATCCGCACGAAAGAGGCCTTGGACAATGCTGTTAAAGGGAACCCAGCCACGATGTTAGATTTTGAGAGTAAGGGAATCAATACGGTGGATTTGGCAAAGAAACTGCTTGGTCAAATTATCTTTTTATATTATTTGCAAAAGAAGGGTTGGTTTGGCGTTCCGCGTGACGGCGTATGGGGTGAAGGCTCGAAAAACTTTTTGCGCGAACTGTTTGCGAAGAAGAAAGATAGCGAGAATTTTTTTAACGATATTCTTGAACATCTTTTTTATGATGCTTTACGCAACGACCGCAGTCATGACGACCATTATTACGGGCGTTTCAATTGCAAAATCCCGTTTTTGAATGGCGGTCTGTTCGATCCAATGGGTGGTTACGATTGGGTTCACACTGACATCTTGTTTCCAAATGAGTTATTCTCCAACAATAATAAAACGAAAGAAGGCGACGAGGGCGACGGTATTCTGGACATCTTCGACCGATACAATTTCACGGTGAAGGAAGACGAGCCGCTTGAAAAAGAAGTGGCGATTGACCCCGAACTGCTCGGCAAGGCATATGAGAAATTCAACGCCATCCGCCCCGATAATTATGATGAGTTTTTGAAGGCGCTCAAGAGCGGTAAGAAGGGTGATGAAAGTAAGTTCAACAAGCAATACGGCGTGTATTACACCCCGCGTGAGATCGTTCATTACATGTGCCAGCAAAGTTTGATCAATTATTTGTATTCGGAATTGAAGCAGAATGTAGTGTATCAAAAATTGGGTGATGAAAAATTGGATATGTTTGGGAATACGGTTAAAGCAGGGCAATTGGATTTGACTGTGGAACACCATCCAATGACAGATGTTCCCAAAGAGGACATCGAGACTCTCATCTTACGTGGCGAGCAGATCAAGGAACATGACGCGCGTGTGGTTGCAGAGGGGCGCGAGACAAGAGATTATCCCTTCCTCATGCCTGAATCAATTCGCAAGAATACCTTGTTGATTGACGAGAAACTGGCAAACATCAAAGTATGTGACCCTGCGGTTGGGAGCGGCGCATTCCTTGTGGGCATGATGAGCGAAATCGTGCGCGTCCGCGACGTGCTGAAAACATGGACGAAAACCAAGAAGACCGTGTACCACTTTAAACGCGAGTGCATTGAAAATTCACTCTATGGCGTGGACATTGATGCTGGCGCAGTGGAGATTGCTAAACTGCGCTTATGGCTCTCGCTGATTGTGGACGAGGACGATATTCAAAATATTAAGCCCCTTCCCAATTTGGATTATAAAATTGTGTGCGGCAATTCGCTGATTGGATTTCCTGAGAATTGGGGGTCGCCGATTGAAAAGGAAATCGAATCGATCATTCATCAGCACTTCAACGCAACCAATGTTGCCAAAAAGAACGAGCTCAAAATACGCATTGATGAAAAGATTGAGAGCCGTTATAAAAACTCATTGAGGGCGCTTGGTTATCAAGTCAATTTTGATTTCAGAACTATTTTTTCAGAAGTGTTTCAGAAGAATGACGGGTTTGATGTGTTGATTGCTAATCCGCCTTACATTACTATTGGATTGGGTAAAAAGCAGAAATTCTTTACAGAAAAAGAAGTAACTACTCTTAAGACCCTCTTTGCTGATGTTTTTGAATACAAAGGAAATACCTTTGCCTTATTTTTATCCAAAGCAATCAGATTATTAAATAAGCAGGGATTACTAACGTATATTATTCCTAACACCCTGCTATTAAATTCGACTTTTGAAAAGACTCGAAAATCATTTGAGTCCAAATTAAAGATAGAAAAAGCCTAATCCAGTCCTTAAGATTGTTGATGCGGAATCACATAACCCTGCCGATTCCCGTC
>JGI1358J11329_10002219_pt1 | contig 15272 bp, 17 predicted proteins | sample Subgroupgradi54m_FD_11329 | JGI IMG/M metagenome (IMG submission 11329)
CGAGAACTCGTTGATCTTGTGGAGGGTCCGATTAGGCCACTCGAAGAAGACGAGCTGTCCGAGCGTGAACAGCTCGAGGCTCCCGCCGTATCGGCTACGAATCCGTCTTGCCCCACTGGCCACTGCCCGAACCTTCCCCAATTGCCTCGTGAAGAACGGAATAATCCGGTCTGCCTCGCCAAGATTGTGTCCGCCAATCACAATTGCTTCGGTTGTGTGTAAAGGCATGTTTCGAGTTTGGGGTTTGGGGGTTTGAAGCTCGGAACTCGGAACTCGAGACCCGAAACGTTTTTACGGTTGCAGATAGCCAAGTTGTTTTAGCGCCTCATCATCCTTCTGCCAGTCGCTGCGAACCTTGACCAACAGCTTCAAGAAAACCTGGGTGCCGAGCAGCTTCTCGATCTCCGGCCTGGCTAACTCCCCGATTTTCTTCAGCATTGCCCCCCCGCGCCCGATTATGATCGCCTTCTGCGAATCCTTCTCGACATAAATGGTCGCCTCGACATCGGTGAGCGCCCGCCCTTCCCGCGTCCTCACCTGCTCCACCAAAACGGCCACCGCATACGGCACCTCCTGGTAGACCAAGCGGAAGACCCGCTCGCGGATCAGCTCGGCGATGATGAACCGCTCGGGTTGGTCAGTCAACTGATCAAGGGGATAAAGTGGCTGTCCCTCTGGGAGGTATTGGACCAGCAGCGACTCAAGGAGCGCAACGTTGTCACCTTCAGCGGCGGAGATGGGAACGATCTCGGCAAATGGCAGCAGTGCTCGGAAGCGATCGATCGTGGGCAGCAGCCTTTCTTTCTCAACGAGATCGACCTTATTGATGGCGAGAAGGATCGGGGACTTGACGCTCCTCAGGGTCTCCAGGATCAGCTTGTCGTCCTGGGAGAGTGGATCGGGGGCCTCCACCATCCAGAGGATCAGGTCTGCCCCCTCCAGGCTGTTCATGGCCGTCTTCACCATCAGCCGGTGAAAGTACCCACCCGACTTGTCGATCCCTGGCGTATCCAGGAAGATCAATTGCGCTCCAGGTAAATTCTTTATCCCCATAATTTTTGCCCTGGTCGTCTGCGGCCTGGGAGATACGATCGAAACCTTCTGTCCCAGCAGGCGATTCATGAGGGTCGATTTTCCCACGTTGGGACGTCCAACGATGGCAATGAAACCGGATTTATAACTGTTCATGTCCTCGTTACTTTTGATACGCTTTTGTTGGGTTTCGGGTGTGGGGTTTCACATTGCCGGAGTTCCCATCATCAGCTCGACACTCGTAACTCGAAACTCGAAACTTCGAGGAGTGTGGCCACAGCGCGGTGAAAATGCTTCCCCCCAGCCCGAGGGCAGTCACCGCCAGCATAGCCGACTTTGCTGAAAATGGACTTGCGACGAGGGCGCGAAACAGGGGAGGCGCAAGGATGATGATGCCGATAGCAGCCGAGACCAAAGCAGCGATCAGGACTGCACCAGCGGCGGTGTCCTTTGCCCGTCTAGCGATCGAGCTCACGCCGGGCGATGCGAGGTCCACGGTCAGCTCCACTGCAGTATTGAGGAGCTCTGTGATGACGACAAGCGCAATGGCCATGAGCAGCAGCAGGAGATCGACATACGACAACCCCAGCAGCAGTCCGAACAGCGCGACGAAGCCGGCCACAACGACATGGATGCGCAGGTGCCGTTGCGTCAAGATCGCATCTTCGATCCCTTCAAGCGCGCAGCGAAACGGATTCAACGAGCCCACCACGCTCATCTACCTTCTGCCTCGATGAACGGGAGGCCGAGCTGCCTTTCGAGCCTTTTCATTCTCTTCGCCTCTGATGGCATCTGATGGTCATAGCCGAGGAGGTGTAGGATACCATGGATCAGGAGCGCGGCCAACTCGTCTCGAAGAGAGCGGCCCGCCGCTACAGCCTGTCGATCGGCCGTTCCGGCCGAGATCACCACGTCCCCAAGCAGATTCGGCGAGAGTGACGCAAACGGCCCCTCGCGCATCGGAAATGACAGGACGTCGGTGCTGTGGGCCATCCCTCGATACCGCTGGTTCAGACGAGCCATGGTCCGGTCGCCCACCACCAACAGTCCGCACTCCGCTCCTTCAACCCCCACTGTGGCCAATGTAGCCTGCCCGACCTTTTTTAGAAATCTCGTGTCGAGCCTGATCTTCCTTTGTCGGTTTATGACCTGTAGTGCCATTCGCCCCCCTTCTACCGGCAGACTCCTCAAAGGCGAATCCCAGATACTCCACCCGTCGGTGGTAGATGCCGCAAAGAATCCGAACGAAGCTCTCCTCAATGAGGCGAAGTTCGCTGAAGGTCAGCTCGCATTCGTTGAGCTGCCCATCCGCGAAAACGGCATTCACGATCTTCGCAACCAGCGCCTGGAACCGCCCTGGTGTCCGATCAGCAAGGGTCCGCGACGCTGCCTCGACGGCGTCGGCCAACATCAGAATAGCCGCCTCTTTGGTTTGGGGTTTGGGCCCCGGATACCGGAACTTCTCTTCCTGAACCTCGCCCTGGTCGCTTTCTTCTGCATCCTTGGCCTTGTGGTAAAAGAAGAGAATGAGCCGGGTGCCGTGGTGCTGCGGGATCATCTCCAGCACGGTCTGGGGAAGGCCGTAGGCCCTGCCCAACTCAATGCCCGCCTTCACGTGGGACACGATCACCAGGCTGCTGAGGCTCGGGCCTAGCTTTTCGTGCCGATTCTTGGCATTCTGCTGATTTTCGACGAAGTACGAAGGCTTGGTGATTTTGCCGATGTCGTGATAATACGCGCCCACCCGACACAGCATGGTATTCGCGCCGATCGCCTCAGCGGCCGCCTCGGCCAGGGTTCCCACCATGATACTGTGGTGGTAGGTGCCCGGGGCCTTAAGTATCAGCTCCTTCAAGAGGGGATGGTTCAGGTTGCACAGTTCCAGCAATCGAAAATCGGTAGCTACCTCGAACAGATATTCGAACAGTGGGAGCAGGCCGAGCGACAGAATCGCAACGAACAGCCCGCTGACAAGGCCGCATAGCAGATGAAAGCCAAGCCGCTCTGTGGCCCCGGAGAGCAACGACCAGGCCAAGATGGCGTAGAGGTTGGCTAGCCCGACAGCCGCCCCCGCTTTGAGCAGGGCAGCCCGGTCTTTCTGACCAACGAGGGTGAAGATTGCAGTAAAGCTGCTCACAAGGCTATACAGGAAGAAGCGGAACCCGTCAGCCGCCAAGAGGGAGGTGAGAATGCTGATGACGAGGGCGCCCGCAAAGGCCAGGCGGCTGTTAAAAAGGAGCGCCAGGAGTAGGCCTCCCAGGGCGACAGGGATCGAGTATTCGAGGGCGCTTGCAGGCACATTGGGGAGTGCCTGGTGGACGGAGGGAAGAAAGAAGAAAAACGAGCGGGTGACAGCCACCGTCAATAAGATCACCGACGCGAGCAGGAACAGGCTCTTCGGCCGCCGCATCGGCTTAGACTGGAGCGTCCAGATGTACAGGCAGAGGCTCCCAAGCAGGAAGCTGACCAGGAGGCAGATCCCGAGGAGCGGAAGGATCCCCTCCGAAAGTGCCTGGGAAGACGCGATGAGGAGGATGATCGCAAGGACAGTCAGACCGGAGAGCGCATGGAGCCCCCCTGGATGGTGATCGAGGCGCCCAGTGGCCCAATGGAACCAGGGGGAAACTAGGCGCGGAGCGCTCAACAGCCGGCGCGTCGCCGACGACTGCACGCTGGTGATGGGGCCGCTGCCGGTCCTATAGGGCGCCATCTGGCGCCCTCCTATCGCCCCTCGGCTGGTAGGGTGGAGGTCTGGTACGCTTCGTAGGCCCTGACAATCTGCTGTACCAACTCGTGACGCACCACGTCCTCCTCGCCGAGATAGGCGAAATTAATCCCCTCGATCCCTTTCAGAATGCGCTGCACCTCGATCAGGCCGGAGAGTCTGCCGGTGGGCAGATCGACCTGGGTAATGTCCCCCGTGATGACGGTCTTTGAACCGAAGCCAAGGCGTGTCAGAAACATCTTCATCTGCTCTGAGGTCGTGTTCTGGGCTTCGTCCAGCACGATGAACGCATCGTTCAGGGTCCGGCCTCGCATGAAGGCCAGGGGGGCAATCTCGATGGTGCCCATCTCAAGCAGACGGGTGACTCGCTCTAGCTCGACCATATCGTAGAGCGCGTCGTACAGGGGTCGAAGGTAGGGGTTGATCTTGTCATAGAGCGTGCCTGGAAGAAAACCCAGCTTTTCCCCCGCCTCCACGGCGGGCCTGGTCAGGATGATCCGGCTGACCTCGTGCCTCAGGAGGGCTGACACGGCCATGGCCATGGCCAGATACGTCTTGCCGGTCCCGGCCGGCCCTATGGCGAAGACGATGTCGTGATGGCGGATGGCTTCGATGTAGCTTCGCTGGCCTGGGCCCTTTGGCCGGACCGGCCGCTTCTTTGGCGAAACCTCGATCACCTCACCTTGGATCTGTCTGAACTCCTCCTTCTCTTTCTTGATGAAGAGCCGCAGGGCCAGCTTCACGTCCTGAGGGGTGACACGCTCGCCGCGCGTCAGTACCGAAATCAGCTCCGATACGACCTGCTCTCCGACAGCCACATCTGACGCCTCACCCTGGATGCTCACGAGGCCATCTCGCGCGATCAGCTTGACCTGCAAGGCCTCTTCGATGAGCTTCCTGACCTCGTCCTTGCGACCAAAAAGCTGCTGGATCTCTTCCCCGATGGGCAGGGAGACCTTTTGTTCCGGTAGAACCTGCTCCCTCGTCATCTCTCCGTTTCGCTACTCATCACTTAGCGATCAGCCGTCAGCAACTTGCGACCCGCTTGTCGCTGAAGGCTGACAGCTTCAAGCTGCTCCTTCGTCCTGCACCAAGCATATCTCCGCCCTATGGACCTGTCAACATGGCTTCGCAGTTTCGAGTTACGAGTTTCGGGTCTCGGGTTAATGCGGAACTTGGATCTTGGCGCCGCCTTGCAATACTCAGTCGAGATCCAGTTTGATCTTCAGATCCCTGAGCTGCCTCGAGTCGACGGGCGAGGGGGCCTTCGTCATTAGATCCTGCGCCTTTTGGGTCTTGGGGAAGGCAATGACGTCCCGAATCGAGGTGGCCCCAGCGAGCAGCGCGATGATCCGATCGAAGCCGAAGGCGATCCCGCCATGGGGTGGGGCTCCGTACTCAAGCGCCTCCATGAGAAACCCGAACTTGGCCCTCGCCTCATCCTCACCGATCCCCAAGGCGGCGAACATCTGGCTCTGGACGTCCCGGCGGTGGATCCTGATGCTGCCGCCGCCCAGCTCCTGCCCGTTCACGACCAGGTCATAGGCCTTGGCACGGACCCTCCCGGGATCGGCGCCAAGGAGTGGCAGATCCTCGTCCAGTGGCGCCGTAAAGGGGTGATGCATCGCCTGCCACCGCCCCTGCTCGGGATCATATTCAAGGAGCGGAAAGTCGATGACCCAGGTGACCGCAAGCGTGCTCTCGTCGATCAGCTTCAGCTCACGGCCTAATTTGGCCCGAAGACGCCCTAGAGCCCCGGCCGCCGTCATCGGCTGATCGGCAATCAGCAACAAGAGATCCCCTGCCTCCCCTTTCAGTCGCTCAGCAAGGTGTTCGAGGATCGTCGGCCCGAGGAACTTGGCCAGGGGCGACTGGATCCCATCCACGGAAACCTTGAACCAGGCCAGACCCTTGGCCCCAAACCCCTTCGCGCAGTCAACCAGCCCATCGATCTGCGTCCTGGAGAATGAGCCGCACCCTTTGACGTTCATCCCCTTCACCACGCCGCCTTGCGCAATCGGCTCGGCGAACGCCTTTGCCTCCACCCCGCGCAACATCTCGGTCAGGTCAGTAAGCTCCATCCCGAACCGGGTGTCCGGCGCATCGAGACCAAACCGGTCGATTGCCTCGGCGTACGTGAGTCGCGGAAAGGGTCTGGGCAGAGAAGGCTTGCCGGCTACTTCAAAGAGTGCCGTGATCAGCCCTTCCGTCACCCCAAGCACATCCTCTCGATCCACAAATGACATCTCCAGATCGATCTGGGTGAACTCCGGCTGCCGGTCGGCCCGCAGGTCCTCGTCCCGAAAGCACCTGACGATCTGATAGTACCGATCGATCCCTGCGACCATAAGAAGCTGCTTGAAGAGCTGGGGCGACTGCGGGAGGGCGTAGAACTCCCCGGGATTCAGCCGACTCGGGACCAGATAGTCCCTGGCCCCCTCTGGCGTGCTCCGGGTCAGCACAGGGGTCTCCACCTCAACAAACCCGTGTCGGTCCAGATAGCCGCGAACCGCTTGGGACGCCTTGTGACGCAGGCGCAGGTTGCACAGCATCGAAGGGCGACGGAGGTCCAGGTACCGATACGTCAGCCGAATCTCCTCAGCCACGTCAGTCTGCTCCTCAATCGGAAAGACTGGCGGTTTGGCCTCATTGAGGATCTGCGCCTCCTCCACTACGACCTCAATAGCCCCGCTGGGAAGCGCGGTGTTCTCGGCTCCCGGCGGGCGCGCCTGGACCCTGCCGCGAATCGCCACCACAAATTCGGCGCGCATCCGTCGGGCCACCTCATGGGCCTCCGGGTGAAACTCGGGGTTGAAGACCGTCTGGGCAACCCCTTCGCGATCCCGAAGATCGATAAAGATGAGACCGCCGTGGTCACGTCGCCGATGCACCCAGCCCATCAGCACCACAGGCTCCCCCACGTGCCGCGGGCCCAACAGGCCGCAGTATTCCGTCCGCTTAAGGAGTCCCACGCTCGCGCTCACACACCGCCTCCAGTCCCACCAGATGCTCGACAATATGCTCCAGCGCCACGGAGATCTGGTCGGCTTTCACCATATCCCGCAGCGCCACCTGGCCTTGCCTGAGCTCCTCTTCGCCGAGGATCAAGCAGTACCGGACCCGCTCCTTATTCGCCTGGCGCATCTGACCTTTGAGGCTGCGCGCTTCGAGATCCATCAGGCCCCGCACGCCGCGACGACGCAGTTCCTGCAGGAGCCCCATCCCGGTCCGCTGCGCCTCCTGGCCTATTGTGGCAACGTAGACCCCATGCAGGGCACCCTCCTCTGGGGCTGACGGAAGAGAGGCCATGACCCGCTCCAGTCCCACCGCGAAGCCGATCCCTGGGGTAGAGGGTCCACCCATCGCCTCAATCAGGCCGTCGAAGCGCCCGCCGCCGGCCAGGGCATTCTGAGCGCCGAGGCGGGGATTGATCACCTCGAAGGCCGTTTTCGTGTAGTATTCAAGGCCACGGACCAGCCGATCATCGATGGTATAGGGAATCTTCAGGATATCCAGCAGACTCCGAACCTCGGCGAAGTGCGCCGCGCAGGCTTCACACAGACCATCGAGCGGCTTTGGCGCCTCCGCTACCAGATTCTGGCAGCTCGCCTGCTTGCAGTCCATGATCCGGAGGGGATTGCGCTTCAGCCTCCCTTGGCAATCATAGCAGAGCTCTGATGACCGATCCGCCATGTAGTGGAGGAGGCGATCTCGGATCGTGGGCCGGCAGGCTGCGTCACCGATCGAGTTGAGGCGAAGCTGCAGATCGGGAATCCGGAACTCCTCCACCATGAGCGCCCAGAGGAGATCGATCACCTCCGCATCCACCGCCGGCTGGTCAGAGCCGATCGCCTCCACGCCGATCTGGTGGAACTGCCGGTATCGTCCCGATTGTGGCCGTTCCCGACGGAACATCGGGCCGAGGTAGTACACCTTCATCAAGGGAAACTGGGCGGCCATTTGGTGTTCGAGGTAGGCTCGGACAACCGGCGCGGTCCCTTCGGGTCGAAGCGTGAGATTGACCTCACCCTGGTCGGTGAAGGTGTACATCTCTTTCTCGACAATGTCGGTCCCCTCGCCGATGCCGCGGACAAAGAGCTCCGTCCGCTCGAAGACAGGGGTCCGGATTTCCGCGTAGCCGTATCGCTGTAGGAGAGAACGCGTTGCCGCTTCTACGCGCTGCCACCTCGCGGACTCCTGAGGCAAGAGGTCAGGCGCCCCCCGCACACCCTTCAGTTTCATCATACGCAGCTATTAGCTCCCACATTCAAGGAGCAAGTGCAACAGCGGCGATCTCGGCCGGTGTTGCATAGCCAAGGCATTTCCTTGGTCTGTTGTTGATACGTGATTCGACCCACGCCACCTACTCGTCCGTTATCATACCGAAGTCAGTGCCCTTTGGGAAGTACCGCCTAACCAGTCCGTTGACGCTCTCTATCGTTCCGCGCTGCCAAGACGCATAAGGGCGGGCGAAGCAGCACCGAGCGCCGATTGCTTCCGTTATCTCCTCGTGGCGCGCATGCTCGGTACCATTGTCGAATGTCAGCGTCCGCCTGACCTTTGAGGGGAGAGGCTTCAACCTCTCGACTATTGCGTCCCGTGTCTGCTCCGCCGTCTTCCGATCCAGGCGGCTCAGCATCGTGTACCTGCTCTTGCGCTCCACCAGCGAGTTCAGGGCCGCCACGCTCTTACGGGACACCAGAGAGTCGCTCTCCCAGTAGCCGTAGCGGCTGCGGTTGTCCGCAGACACTGGACGCTCCTCTATCGGGACGCGAGCGGGTCTCGTCGTCTTGCGCTCCTTCCTGCCAATCCCCTTGGGCTTGCGCTTTCGGTGTGCACGGGCCAGACGGCTTCTCAAGATCCCGCCGCCCCTCCGTCTTCGGATGGTAGATGGCCTCGTGACTGATGCTCTCCGAGGGACGCTCGTGGCCGATCCTGCCCGCGATCAACTCCGGAGACCAGTCCTCCGCGAGCTTTGCCATCACGTACGAGACGACCTCGTCGTTCTTCAGCCGAGGTCTTTCTCCCGCCTCGCGCTTCCTCTGCACGGCCCTCTCGTGCGCCCTGTGCGGCAGATACACCCTGTAGGCAGGGGTGGAGTTGCGTTTCAGCTCCCTCGATACGGTCGCCTTCGAGCGCCCCAACGCCTCGGCAATCTCCCCCATCGTATGCCCCAACGCCCTCATCTCCGCTCTCCTGTCCCGCTCCTCAAGCCCCAACTGCCTGTCTCCTTTTCCCATAACCACCCAGAGTACCAGCCCGCAGGCCGCTGCTCCAAGCGTTGCACTTCCTCATTGAACCGGGGGACCCACACCGTTGAGTCCCTACGGATCCCTGGCGTACTCGAAGCGCGGCAAGCCGCGGGGTATTAACCCCAAAGGAATAAAGGTAGCCACGGGATCATCTCGATTGTGGTCGAATCGTGTCCTTCCACTCCCCGTGCAACGTGTGCTGCTCCAAATTCACTCGCCTCAGTGCTTCGTCCGTCACCTTCCGGCCAGTCGGATACTTCCGGCGGTCTCGACGACATGGAACCGTCAGCCCCTTGGCGGTCGTTCGCGCCATCAAGTTGCCCATGGTCTCGTCATCATGCAACGGCTCCCCGCGCCAGTTTGAGGAGATGAACGAGAACACCCGATGCGCCACCGTGTTCCACTGGCTCGTCCCCGGCGGGAAGCAGCAGACGGAGAGGGGGAGACCCGTGTCGTCCGCCAGTGCCTGCACGGACAGCGTCCAGACTCGAGCGATCCGTTGCGGCCGCCACGCTCTGCCGTGATGACCAGTGCGAGCGCATCCGGAGACACCCTCCGGCCCTCGTGTCGCCAGCCTCGACTCGACGGCAACGACGCCCGTGTCCTGATCCGTCCCCACGGTCACGACCCCAGTGTGCCGGCCGACGTCAGAGACGCCATCCGTGTCGGCCCGCGGGACAGATGGATCGGGACAGGCGTGCCCGCTCACCGTGACGGGCGCTTTCGCAGGCCGCCATCTCCGGCCCGCCTTCGCGTCGTGTCCGATCCACGCCTTCTGCTTGGTGTCTACGGACACGACCGGCGTCCCTGCGGCGAGTGCACGCGTCCCCCGTGCCTTGAGGGAACGGCATGGCCGCGTCCCGGTTCGGGATGAGCCTCGCCCTCCCCCGTCTTGCGGGTGCTGTGCCCGCTGTAGTCTTGGGCACGACGCACCTGGGCCACTTTCTCGTGACTGATCGGATGGCGTGGCCGCGTCAGAGGCGCGGCCAGGGTCCGGGTGCTCTCACCTATCCAGCGCAGCGGAGCGTCCGGACCCCCTCGCGTGTGGGGCTCGATCATCCGCTCCAGCGCATCCACCAGTTGGGGATCACGACCGGTGATCCTTGTCCGCCCCACCCCCGGCCGACGACTGCGCCCCGGGGGGAGAACGGCTGTTGCCGCGCTCGCCTCCATCCCCCCGGCGATGGCCTTGCGTGACACGCCGCAGGCACGTCGACCGATCGCTCTCCCGCCCTAGCCGAGCGAGCTGGCCTCCGTGGCCGCCATGCGGCGTCGACTTCGCTCGTCGAGCAGTGGCTAGACTCCAGCGAACGGCTGCTTGCGGGCCTTTCCCATGCCTACCACGCATCGCAGCCTCCAATAGAAGATGCCCCCGTTATTGGTTGACGCCTCCTTAACGATTCATCCACCCAAGCGAGGTAGTCAGGGGACCCGGCAAGAATGGGTAATGCCACCACTTCCGGTACAGTGTAAGAGTGCAACCTTTTTACGACCTCAATAATGGAAGGAAGGAGATCGCTTCGGCTCTTCACCAGCATGAGCACCTCCTCCTGGTGTTCGATCGCTCCCTGCCACCGGAAGAGGGAGCTCACGCCAACCGAGATGTTCACGCAGGCTGCCAGCCTGGACTCGACCAGCACCTTGCTGATCGCCTCGGCCTCCTGTTTGGAGATTGTTGTAATCAGGACGACGATATGAGTAGTTGTCGGTTCCATTCCCCCCTCCTCGAACAAAGACCGTAGACCGAGTATTCTCCCTTAATATTCAATAGATTATAGCAACATTACCCCACACGGTGCGGTGAGTCAAGGGATTTTCCAGCTGAAGTTATTGAGGGTGGGAGGTACAAATCTAAAAGAATTATTGCAACAATAGTTGACAGCCATCAACTAATGTACTATCTTTCCGTGTAAGACATAGTGAAGAGCAGATCCATTCTTGGTTCAATTAACTGTGACAGTTTCTTATCAGGAGGGTAAGAGGTGCCAAAAGTTCTCGGTATTGACCTCGGAACAACCAATTCAGTAATGGCCATCATGGAGGCTGGAGACCCAGTAGTGGTCCCCAATGCCGAGGGTGGTCGATTGACCCCTTCGGTCGTGGCCTTCTCGAAGGAGGGGGAGCGACTGGTGGGCCAAGTCGCCAAGCGGCAGGCAACCACCAACCCTGAAAACACGATCTTTTCCATTAAGCGCTTCATGGGTCGACGTAATGAGGAGGTCAGCCAGGAGATCAAGCTGGTACCGTACAAGGTGGCTCGGGCCAGCAATGGCGATGTCGGGGTTGAGGTAAGAGGGAAGGGCTATTCGCCACCAGAGATCTCCGCCATGATCCTCCAGAAGATGAAGACGGATGCCGAGGCCTATCTCGGGGAAAAGATCACGCAGGCGGTAATCACCGTTCCCGCCTATTTTAACGACTCGCAGCGCCAGGCCACCAAGGATGCCGGCAAGATCGCCGGCCTCGAGGTGCTCCGGATCGTGAACGAGCCGACGGCGGCGGCGCTGGCCTACGGCTTGGACAAGAAAAAGGACGAGAAGATCGCCGTCTATGACCTGGGAGGGGGGACATTCGACATTTCGATCCTGGAGTTGGGTGAAGGGGTCTTTGAAGTCAAATCCACCAACGGCGATACCCACCTCGGAGGCGACGACTTCGACGAGCAGATCATCACGTGGTTGGTGGATGAGTTCAAGAAGGATCAGGGGATCGACCTGCGCAAGGACCGGATGGCGCTTCAGCGTCTGAAAGAGGCTGCGGAAAAGGCCAAATGCGAGCTCAGCACGGTGCTGGAGACCGAGATCAACCTTCCATTCATCACGGCCGACGCCTCCGGCCCGAAGCACCTGAGCATCAAGCTCACAAGGGCGAAACTCGAGCAATTGGTCGAGGACCTGATCCAAAGGTCCATCGGGCCCTGCCGTCAGGCATTAAAGGACGCTGGCCTCGATCCCGGCAGCATCGATGAGGTCGTGCTGGTGGGCGGGCAGACCAGGATGCCGAAGGTTCAAGCGCTCGTGCGCGAGCTCTTTGGAAAGGAACCGCATAAAGGGGTCAATCCCGATGAGGTGGTCGCGGTCGGCGCAGCCATTCAGGCCGGCGTGTTGGTCGGTGACGTCAAAGACGTGGTCCTCTTAGACGTGACACCTCTTTCGCTGGGAATCGAAACCTTGGGTGGGGTGATGACTCGACTGATCGAACGGAACACCACCATCCCTACCCGCAAGAGCGAACTCTTCACGACGGCGGCCGACAATCAGACCAGTGTGGAGATCCATGTCCTCCAGGGAGAGCGGCAATTGGCCAGGGACAGCCGGACGCTGGGCCGTTTCCACCTGGTGGGGATCCCATCGGCACCGCGCGGCCTTCCGCAAATCGAGGTCGCCTTCGACATCGACGCCAATGGGATCCTCAACGTTGCCGCCAAGGACCTTGCCACCAGCAAGGAGCAGAAGATTACAATCACCGCCAGCTCCGGACTCACCAAAGACGAGATCGAGCGAATGGTCAAAGAGTCCGATCGGTGCGCCGAGGAAGATAAGAAGCGGCGCGAGGAGATCGAGGTCCGGAACCAGCTCGACAGCCTGTGCTATCAGACAGAGAAGATGCTGAACGAGAATCGCGAAAAGCTCCCGATCGCCGAGCTGGGCACGCTGGATACCGCCATCAGCGCGGCCAAGGAGGCCCTGAAGGGCGAAGAGGTGGGAAAGCAGCGCGAGGCGCTTGATCAGCTCACCAAGGCCTCCCACCGGCTTGCTGAGCTGCTCTATCAGCAGGCCCAGAGCAAGCAGGCTGCCCCCGGTGAACAGAGTCAGAGTGAGCCATCGCAGGGAGCGCCAGAGGGTGGGGTGGTAGATGCTGAGTTCGAAGACCTCGGCGGTAAAGGCGACAAGAAATAATAGAGGAAAGGGGGTGAAGCAGGTGGCGATTGTTCGATGGGATCCATTCCGCGACGTCATGACGCTTCAGGAGCGGATGAATCGCCTATTCGATCAGGCGCTATCCCGGACCCGCATGGATGATGATGAGGGGCTGACGGCCTCCATGTGGTCGCCCGCCGTGGATATCTTCGAGACTTCAGACAGCATCGTCATGAAGGCAGAGCTGCCTGGGGTGAGCCGGGACAACATCGACATCCAGGTGCAGGACAACACCCTCACACTAAAGGGCGAGCGAAAATTCGAGCGGGAGGTCACGGAGGAAAATTACCTCCGAATCGAGCGCTCCTACGGGGCGTTTCAGCGCGCCTTCAACTTGCCCACCGGTGTCCAACAGGACAAGATTATGGCGGTGTTCAAGGATGGCGTGCTGGAGGTCACCATGCCGAAAGCGGAAGAGGCCAAACCCAAGCAAGTGAAGATCGACGTGAAGTGATAGGAAGTGAAAGACTGTTTCCAATCGATGGCGTATGACCGCTTTGATGTTTTGAAGCTACTGTGGCGAGAGCGGGGGTTCACGGATGGGGCTAACGCTCCGCCTGAACTCACGCTCTCGTTGAGTTCGTCACAAGAACAGGGGCAGGGTCCCTGGTGGCAAGAATGAATAAGCGCGACTACTATGAGATCCTTGGCGTCCGCAGGGGCGTGTCGGACAAAGAGATTAAGCAGGCCTACCGGCGCTTGGCCAGGAAGCACCACCCTGACGTCAACCCCAACAACAAAGCAGCCGAGGCGAAGTTCAAAGAGATTACCGAGGCGTATGAGGTCTTGAGTGACCAGGCCAAGCGCCGGCAGTATGACCAGTTCGGACACCAGCCATTTGGCGTGGGGCATGAGGCAGACCAGCGGCCCGGAGCGGGGCCGGGTGGGTTCGACTTTAGCCGGCTTGACCTCGGGGGCTCTGGCGGAATAGAAGATCTCTTCTCTGACCTCTTTGGCCGACGTGGGCAGGAGGCCCAGGCCGGACCATCAAAGGGCGAAGATCTCCATTACGCCATTGATCTTAACTTCGAAGACGCGGTTCGAGGCCTCTCCACTGAGATTAGCCTCCAGCGACGCGCCCCTTGTCCCTCCTGCTTGGGCACGGGGGCCGGGACGGGGGGCCAGTTTCACACCTGCCCTGCCTGTGAAGGCAGCGGGCGGGTGCGAGGGAAGCCTGGGCTCTTTAGTGGACATCAGGCATGCCCTCGGTGTAGGGGGACCGGGAAGCTACCCTCATCCCGTTGCAGCTCCTGTCATGGGGCGGGGACAGTGCTCAAGGCCGAGCGAATCGCTGTGAAAATCCCGCCGGGCGTGGAAAATGGATCGAATGTCAGGGTCCAGGGAAAAGGCCATACGGGGCGACTGGGAGGCCCATCTGGGGACTTATACATCGTGACCCGCGTCCGCCCTCATCCCTTTTTCGAGCGGAAGGGGGATAATATCTACTGTGAGGTGCCGATTACCGTGACTGAGGCCGCACTAGGGGCCAAGATCGAGGTCCCAACTGTAGACGGGAAGGCCTCGATGCGAATCCCCCCGGAGACGAGTAGCGGACAGGTCTTTCGTCTCCGTAACATGGGGGTGCCGCACCTGAAGGGACCGGGGCGTGGCGATCAGTTCGTCACCATTAAGATTGTTCTGCCGCGGAACCTCGATACGCGATCGCAAGAGCTGTTCCGGGAGCTGGGACGCCTGCATCCGGAGGATCCGAGGCGCACAATCTGGAAGTGACCATCTTCTTATTGCCGCGGGGAGTTGAAAGGGGGACGAAGGTGAGGCAGCGACGGCGTCGATATTCGATCAGCGTCGTGGCCGAGATGTTTGATGTCCACCCGCAGACCCTTCGGGTCTATGAGCGGGAAGGGCTGCTTCGGCCAGCCCGCACCGAGGGCAATACGCGGGTGTATTCGCAAGAGGATGTGGAACGGATTGAGCTGATCCTGCGGCTGACGAAGGAGCTCGGCGTGAATCTGGCGGGGGTGGAGGTCATCCTGAACATGCGGGACCGGATGGAAAGGATGCAGCACCAGATGAATGAACTGCTGCGGGCGATGACCGAACAATTCGATGCCGAGATGAAACACTGGGAGGGCCGCGAGGAGGAGGGGCTTGTGCCAGTCAGAAGACGCGGGCTGCTCCGCCGGGGCGCCTCTTAAGGGCGCGCGATTGCTGCGCTGGTGAACCCCAAAATAGACATGGCCCCCTTCACACATGCATAACCCCTCTATGGTGACGGGGTTCAATGAGGGACCAATCCTCACCAGTGAGGTGCAACCACTCCACCCGCAGAGGGGGGAGAGCCATGGCACGACAAACCATCCTGCCGTTTAAGCTGGAAAGGAC
>JGI1358J11329_10002228_pt1 | contig 15225 bp, 18 predicted proteins | sample Subgroupgradi54m_FD_11329 | JGI IMG/M metagenome (IMG submission 11329)
GCCAGCTCGCCGAGGCCTGGCCACCACCTCGCCATGCCGTCTGCTGACGGCATAGGGCTCCGGTGTTCGAATCCCAACGCAAGCCACGCAGGTGGCTTGCTCCCCCCAACAACAGAAAAAGACTGACGCAAGGTCAATCTTTTTCTGTGGCTCCGGGGGTGGGATTCGAACCCACGACCAATGGATTAACAGTCCACTGCTCTGCCACTGAGCTACCCCGGAATGGGCTGTCCTCTACAGGACGGGTATGAGTATAACAAAGGGATTTTAGTGAGGCAAGGCGTTGTCTCGTCATGTTGTCTCGTCACAGATGAAAGATTTTGTTATGCTATGTGCATGCTAGGAGGAATCAAAAAAAGAATTTTCGTCATAGGCACCCTTGGCGTCGCAACTCTTGCGATCGCCGCTGTGGTGTTTTTTCTTTTGCATCGCACAAGTACAACAAAGGAAGTTACTCCTGTGCTTAGCGTCGTTCCTGTGAGCGGCATGGTTATTGCTTCGAGTGAACCACTGCACGTGCAAACGCTTGCAGGAAAAACAGATGTTGCGAAAGATGGTTCGTTCACGGTTGATGGATTTGATGGAGGGCGGCATCTCGCTGTCGTAAAAAATGACACAGGAGATTTGCTCTACGTTGGGCTCGTGAACGCGCAAACAAAAGAAGAGCTCGGTCCAAAAAGCACGGCCGTGGTGATGCTCTTCTATGCGAGCGGTGGCATGTTTCTGCCGTTTGATGCGTGGCCTGCCGTACTCGATGCCACCGAGAGTTTTGTAAAGAGTGACACCATTGGTGACGAGCTCACTCAGATCGCTGCTAGGGATCCGAAATTTCTTACAGACGACAATACGGATTTTTTAGCGGCGATGGATTCAGCTGCCACACGATTTAAAACTCAACCGGCAACTGTTTCTTTCTTCTCCATTCCTGTCGCTCATGCGAGTGGTTTCACGCCAGACTCAACACCTAAGAGCGGCATTCGCATTGATCGCGGTGGCTTCAATAAGGAAATCTACGTAACAAACGAGTATCGCCGTATTTTACGCTCGCTCGTATACGAAATTGGCTACAAAAAAGATGGCGTGGACCATATGGACGACACCGTTACGCTAAAAGCAGGGAGCGATGGCCACATGCTTTTTTCTTTTCAACCCAAATACACGGTTGACACGCCGACCATCGGCAAGCTCACAGATGTTCCATCAACGCTGATTGATTATTTTCTTTTGAGCAAAGTGCATTATGGCGAAGCCAAGAGCGATAGCGTTTATCTTGAGCCAGAGCACGCCGATGCGGATGCGACATACTATCGCATCATGACGCTTGGGTGGGGGCTGCAGCCACCATCCATGTCTGGTCCTTACCTGCATGGAGAGCTCACGTTTGAAGAGGAGCAAGCATATCGTGACGTGCGCAATTTGACGATTGTGCATGAGATTCTTTTGCCTATGATCATGATTGGGCTTTCGACAGACAAAGCACGTGACATCGTTGGAGAAGGAGGACAGGGGCTTGCCACTGACATTGCCCAACTGCTTTTTTCTGATCCACGTGCAGATGGGGAAGGAGCAAAAGCAATGACAGAAGCGTTTGACAAAGGCGATATCAAGGGGGGACTTAAAAATTCTTTTGAGTTTTTCAGCAAGAGCAAAACGTTTCAAGCGCTGGTCTCACAGGTGATCCTAAATTATATCAAAGCAAAGACGGCGTCTTACATTGGCGACGGCGTTGAAATTCTTGGTGAGTTTTTGGCAAAGCCGATCGAGGTCGCGGGATGGGTACTCAAGGGATTTGATTCATCGGTTCTCGCCACAAATTTTGCACTCGCAAGTCAGGCGAGCGAGTTTACGATCGCTGTTGCGCCTCCTCACGTTTCCATCACCTCGCCAAATGGGACAACAGGTTTGCGTATTGGCATGAATTATCAAATGGAAGCACAGGTTGAGCTCGGCGATCAAAATGCCAAGGTGCAGTATGTTTGGACGCACGAAAAAAAAGGAACGGGTCATTTGACGGTTGGACAGTGGCCAGATTTACAAAATGGCGATGAAGTCAGCAACACGAGTCCTTATGCGCTTTACACAAAGGATGTAGAGTCTGGAGGCGATACGGTGACGCTCAAGGCTTATGGGTATACAGATCTTGGAGCCAAAGTTCAAAAAGTGTATTTAGGAACAGCGTCTGTCACGCTGAAGGACGACGAGCGAGGAAGTTGTGGCAACGGAGATTGGAAATTGCCATCAGGAACGAAAGTTGTTCTTGGTTCCTTTACGCCGCAATACGCCTCGCGATTTTTTAACCTTAAGCAAGGGGAACTGTTGGACACCCTAAAAATTAACGGGCCACAGCGCACGAAATTTCAGGTGCAATTTAATGCAAAGGATGGATACAGAAAAGGTGTAAAACTTGCTGATGATGCCTTCTTCGGCAAGGACGCTGGTGAACTTCTCGATAATCGCGATTATTATGTATTTATCGTTGATAAAAATTTTACATTTGATCTGCTCGATTTAGCTGGGACAGAAATAGATGATTTGGGCCAGTTTGTTTGGAGTGGAACGCGTCGGTCTGTGACGCAAGATATTACGGTTCGTTTGTTGGACGTTGTCAACGAATCAGACGGGCCCTACACCATGTGGTATGACTGTTGGCCGTACTGGATTTTTGATCCGAAGAGTGGGAGGCTCCTGCACTAGAGCCGATCGATTGTCCGTTTGAAAACCTTGATAAGTTTTTCAATTTCTTCTGGAGATTCAGTGCCGACAGAGATACGAAGAAAAGGCTTAGCAATTTTGTTTGCCTTAAGGGCAGTGAGATAGACACGCGTTATGTTAAAACCAAAGCTTGTGCCGGCGATGAGTTCGACGTCATTTTTTTTTGCTTCCTCGATTGCTAAGGCAATAAATTGTTTTGCATGAGCAACGATCGAGGCGCGTGGCTTGAAGTTGAGTACGAAAAATGCTCCGTGAAAGGGGAGATCTTTTGTCCACACGTACCCCTTGTAACATGGCAGGCCTGGATAGGTTACACGCGAGAATGGGCTGCGGGTTTTGGAACGGATGTGTGCATCCAGCGCTTCGGCAACATGCTGCACGTTTCGATCGATCCGTTGCATGCGAGCTTCTAGGAGCATCCGATTTGGTTCAGGCAGTGCTTGAGCCGAGGCATCAGGAATGTTCGTGCCAAGATGTGTACGCATGCTTTGCATGCCAAGACACGCATGGCCAACAGTCCAAATGATGCCGCCTGTCACGCGATCCATACCGAACTGATAAAACTTGTTGAGGCTTTCGAACACGATGAGATGCAGTTTGAGCGACAAGAAAGGGAAGTCGTTCAGAGGTTGATACATTGGCCCCATGCCACTGTTATCGAGCACAAGGAACGTATGACGTTTCACGCATTTTGCAAGTTCGGGGATGAGGCGTGAGAGATGTGGCACAGCGACCTCTTCTGTATTGCACAGCGTGTCAAGAAAAATAACGGCCGGTTGATGACGCGCGACAAGTTTTAAAAATCCATCAACATCAAACTCATCAAAAAAATAGATGCGGCCTGAAAACGCCTTTTTCAACATCATCTTGTTTTCAAAATAACTCGACCCGCCAACAAGAATCGGGCCATCTGTTTTTTGGTGATGTTGCAAGAAGGCGATGATAGTGGTGAACGCCGCCATGCCACTGCTTGTGGCATAGACACTTGGCCCAATGCGCAGCGTGGCGCCATCAATGTACTCGCGCGCAAAGGCGATTTCAAATGCCCGGGCGTCAAGATTTTCATCGCGTTTGTAATCATTCACTGTGCCGACGATCTTGCCTTCTTGTATTCCGGCTTGAGATTTTAGCGCATGTAAAAAAGAAGGCGACTGCCAGTCGGTAGAGATCAAGAGCGTCGCCGTGATGCCTTGCAGGCTACGGAGCTCTTCGTGCGTTGTTGCGTTGCTGTAGCGTTCGAGTAAAGACTCAAGAATTGGCAGCAAATGGGAATGGTCAGCAAGGTGTGGACGGAGGTTTTCGAGCCGTTTACAAGCAGAGTTTCTAAGAAAATTGAGCTCCTCGTCCATAGAGCCTGATTATACTCGATCTGCTATCATTGTCGCATGTCTGAGTTCACACGCATTCAGGTCGTAGAGATTGAAGGGAAGCGTCAAGGAAAGACGCTGCTTATTACGGCTGGTATGGATGGGGATGAGTATGCAGGGATCGAGGCGGCAAAGCGACTCGCGGTGCTCTATCAATCACGAAATTTTGCTGGTCGTTTAATTATTGTGCCGACCGTGAATGCAGATGGGTATGCGGCGCGAACGAGCGAGAATCCTTTCGATGGGAAATTGCCAAAAAATATTTATCCGGGGCGAGCGAGTGGCAGCGCAAGTGAACGACTCGTACATTGGCTCAAATGCGTTCACATTGATCGAGCCGATGCCTGGCACGATATGCACGGCGGCGCGAGCAATGAGTTTCTACGGCCATTTTTGTGGATGTACAAAACAGGTGTGCGTGAGGTGGACGCCCTCACAAATAAACTCATCCGTGCTTCGAGCACGGATACTATTTTGTGTCAGAAGGTTGGCTGGTTTTCAAAGCCTCGTGCACTCGCACGCGCAGGAAAATTTTTTGTGATGGCAGAATCAGGTCAGCATGGTGAGATCAATGAGCGTGATATCGCACGGCATGTACAATGGGTTGAAGAGACGATGATGCTTCTTGAGATGCTTGAGGAATCATTTGAACCAAATCAATCAAAACAGGTTCTCACAAAAATTCCTCTGCAAGAACCGCTCTGGTGGAAGGATCATCGCACTTCTAAAATCTCATAAAGCACCTCGCGGTCAGGTGTATTAAGGAGGACCGTTTCACCTATTACGTGACCAAGGAGCAGTGAACCGAGTGGTGACAGGTGTGAAATACGGCCGCGGCCAGGACTCGTCTCGTGCGAGCCAAGAATTTCAAAGGTAAAATTGCGATCCTGTGTGCGCACAACGACGGTTGAGCCAATGCGAATGCGACCAGAGGAGTCTGGTCCCTTTGGGATCTCGATCGCATTTTTGAATCGCTCTTGCAACGTGATAATGCGTGAGTTGATACGGCGCAGATGTGCTTTTGCAACCATGTATCCAGCGTTTTCAGAAAGATCACCCATCTCGGCCATACGGCGTACTTCTGCCGCCGCTGTTGGACGCTCTTTCGTCAGACGTTCAATTTCCTCTTTCATATGCGCAATCGTCGAAACCGTGAAGTGTTGATCATCTTCACGTTCGAGTTCTTTCATGCGTTCTTTTGGTCGATGGGGAAGTCTCATAGGCACAGTGTAACGGATGTGGTATTATTTAGACAATAATCGATTAATTTTTTTTATCTATGTTCAACATGATGTCCGCCGGCGGATTTGTCGGCACGCTCGGAATTTTTTGGACCGTTGTCTGGACCCTGAACTCTGTTCTCGTAACGCTTCTGCTTTTAAAATTGATTGATCATTTTTCTCACAAGAAATAATATGCAGAAAAATCTTTGTGTGTTTGAGCGTGTCATACGCCTTTTATTTGCGGCCTTAGCGTTGTTTGCCGTCTATGCGTTGTATGAAGGGATTGTTGCCCGAACGATTGCTGGTCTTTTTGGGCTTTATGCGCTTGGCGAAGGACTTCTTGGTGTCTGCCCGCTTCAACGTCACCTTGGCGTCAACCGTCCGACAGAACGTTTGTCCTCGACTGCGGTTTCCTTCATAACGGTGATGGGGATACAGGTTCTTCTTGGGTATGAATGGTGGATGGGTGCTTGGGAAAAATGGGCAAGCGCCGACTACGTTTCAAGCATGCCCGTGACGCTGGCATATTTTGCGAGCAAAAATCCGTTCGTGTGGTTCGCAAAATTTCTTACAGGTTTTGCGACGACGCACGCGGAACTTTTTGCCTCCCTTGTACGCTCAGGTGAAACCCTCGTTGCCCTTGGACTGTTCCTCACTGCCATCGCAGGACTCTATGCCCGGCGTGGTAAAACACGCCGATCAACCATTATCGTGGTTGTGGCCGCACTCCTCGGTGGTCTTTTCATGAACACGGCGTTTTATTTTGCTTCAGCATGGACGAGTCCCGGGACACACGCACTGAACGTCGTGATGTTCTGGTCTCAAGCCCTGTTGCTCTATTTTTGGCTGTGTCAGTGGCGCGCCGTGAAAAATTAGTGAGATCTCTAGCGTGTATATCACATCGTGCTAAAATACCGCTGGTATGAATTACCAGCGGTATTTAGAAAATAAGGAATATATTTTACGGGATTGTTTGCGCACTCCACGCCTTCGGCTTTCAGGACGTGAAGGATGTTGGGGGTTGCGCTGGAACGTCGGGCCCTTTTGGTTTGAAAATTATTTTGGTGATGAAGAGCCGCCTCATAATTTGAGCCCAAAGCGACTCATCATTTGGCAGCCTGTATCGCGCACGCAAACACCGATCGGCTGGCATCGCACACGACTGCTTAAACACATTAAAACGACAGGGTATGCGCTTGTGGAGCCTGAGGCGCCTTATTGGCAAAACTGGTCGGAGCATGCCAAGCGCCATCGTCGCAAGTGGCTGGCACAGCGTGATGAGTGGGAAGCATTTACACCGAGCCTCGCGGATTTTATTGCCGCCTACAAACGTGCGCCTATGGATTCCGTGCTACGTCTGCTCTACATTGATCTGCTCAAACAGCATGATCGAGCGCAAGGTGAGCATCTTCACTTGGTTGGGATGAGGCGCAAGAATGGTGACGGAACGATCGAAGCGGGTTTCGCGCACGTCGATATTCCCGAGGCGCATCAGTCAAAACATTTTATTTCCTTCATCGCTCGCTCGGCTCGCGACACCTCTGTCGGCCTTGGGATGATGGATAACTGGTTTGTTCATGCGCTTGAGCATCACATTGACTTGCTCGACTTCGGTGTGTTTTGGACAAAAGGAGATCCGCGCTCATGGAAAGGTTTTTCGCGTTTTAAGGCTCAATTTGGTACGATCTTTGTGAAGTATCCATACCCCATGTGGAGGATAGGAAAATAATATGATATTTGAGCACGAAGATGAGGCGATCGCGTGGTTTGATGGACAGGAACGTGTTCTCACGAGTGAGTTTTTGAATTCAATCCCTTGGCATGATGTTTCGAGGTATAAACTGCGTCCAGAGTTTTTGCCAGTGCTGTTGTACATGCGAGACATCGAAAAATCGACAGAGATTTATTACGCACAGCTTCAGCGTACACCAACAGGCAGAAATCCTGCGGTAAAACGCTTCATGGATCGGTGGGGGAGCGAGGAGAGCCTGCATGGCGATTTACTGAATCGTTTTCTTGGCGAGGCTGGTTATGAGACAAATGCAAATTGGTTTGAACAGATGAAAGCTCGGCTTTCACGTCGCTATCACCTGCAAGAAAGGGTCATGGGAAGTATCACAAATTTATGGGGACGAAAATTTTCTGGCGTGCACATGGCATGGGGAGCCGTGCAGGAACTTTCAACACTTTCTGGCTATGAACGTCTATGGACACTGGCAAAACATCCCGTGCTTGAGTACTTGCTAAGAGCCATTGCTCGCGAGGAAGCACGTCATTCACTTTTCTATTGGAGTGTGGCAAATATTCTTCTTAAGCGCTATCCATCAAGTCAAAAACTTGCACGTTATTTAATAGACTATTTTTGGAAGCCGGTTGGGGAGGGGATCAAGACACAAGATGAATCCAACTATCTTGTGAACACGCTTTTTTCTGGTAAGGACGGACTTGAGATTATGACCAAGCGCGTCAATGATCGCATGGCCCAACTGCCAGGTTTTGAGACATTCACCCGTGTGCACGATCGCATTGCTCAAGCGAGGCCCGCTTGACGCTTTTTGATTTTTATTGCACAGTAGCGCCGCCCTTTGGAGGTTTCCTTGTTCCACGCATTCGATCAAGCTCATCCCACGCCCTCGCCTTCCGCGATCGATCCGTTTCTGTCTTCCACCATCGACAACACTCGTGGCGGTCACACGGGTCTGTTCTATCCCTACAACTGGGCAACCTGGCATGTAGAGGAGGAGCTCGTGGCGTTCTACGAGAAAAAGCTCGGCATGAAGGTCGAGCGTCGGTATCTGGACGACAATCCAGATGGCACGTGGAAAGATCGAGGCGGGCGTGGATACCGCTACGATGTGCTCGCCGGGCATCGATTGTGGATTGTCTACTGTTGCTCGACGCACACGGCACTCTGGTTGCGCCGCAATTTCTACGGTCTGCCTGGATTTCACGTCTGTCTTCCGCTCAACCAGATGCACCTTGAGCGCGTCTGCGCGTTGCCGGAATTCGAAGGCAAAACCGAGTGGCACCAGACGAAGCGTTCGGTTCAACTGACAGGTCCATGGAACCTTGAGCTGGAGCTGCAGCATCCGCGTAGCCAAGAGTAGTCACAGATTTCTTATCGCGTCACCGACCTCGCCAGGACAGGCGAGGTCGTACTTTTTTCTACGAGGAGCTATACTGGTGCAAGATGCGTCCTATTATTTCACTTATCCTCTTTGCTGCGTGTGTCACCATGAGTCACACCTTGTTTTTAACACACGCAAAACCGCGTTTATGGAACACTCACCTTGCGATAAACGGCACACTCTGGCTCATGCTGTTTGCCTGGATCCTTCTTTTGCAATGGCAGCTGCCACATGAAGAGACATCCGTTCTCTCTAAAATCATCGGCGTAATTTTTATCGCGATAGGCATGGGTCTTGTCACAAAAGTCCGCCTGCTGTTTGGTCGTGAGCAAGCGATGGGTGTTCGATTTTTTTTTCCGCAACGCGCCAAGCGTATCCACTCGAATCTATTTCGTTACTTTAACAATCCCATGTACGACGGGTTTCTATTCGTGCTCGTTGGGCTTGGATTAACTCTTGGTATTACGTCTGATTTTTGGCTTGCAGGCATGAGTTTTCTGCTCCTGAATCTTTTTCTCGCTCGTGTTGAAAACTTTGAAAAAAATTGGAATCCGTTCTAAGGTGCACAGCGCATGGATTATAAACCTCGGCGCGAGCAATTTGCAGAGCTTTTTCCTGCCGAGCCTGCTTTTCGCCTCAAGCAACTCGACGCCGCTTTGTTCAATTCTGCCTTTAAATCATGGCAGGATGTTTCGAATATTCCAGAGCAGATGCGTATCGTGCTGCAGCGTGAGGTTCCATGGATGTCCATCACCACAGCGCTGCTTGAAGAGAGCAAGCGTAAGGATACATTTAAGGCAGCAGTGAATGTTGCTGGCGGCAAGCAGATTGAAACGGTGCTCATGAAAAATCCGCGCGGTTGGTGGACGATTTGTGTCAGTTCGCAAGTCGGCTGCGCCATGCGTTGCGGATTTTGTGCAACGGGAAAAATGGGACTCTTTCGCTCGCTCGATCAAGATGAGATCGTGGATCAGTATCGTTATTGGGTTGAGTTTTTGGGAGCGCATCCAGAGCTTCCACAACGCGTCACCAACATCGTTTTCATGGGCATGGGTGAGCCACTCGCAAATTATGAGCAAGTTCGTTCGACCATCAATCTATGGCTCAAGTACACCGAGCTTGGTCGCACACGCATTACCGTTTCAACGGTTGGTGTACTTCCTCGACTTGAACAAATGTTGAGCGATCCGCTTTGGCCTCATATTCGTCTCGCCGTCTCACTGCATAGTGCCGATGGAGAAACGCGCAAGCAAATTGTGCCAACTTCGTATGAGGATTTTCTTCCAAAAATTAAAGACTGGGCAAGGCGCTATCTTGAAAAATTCGGCAATCGTCGACATCACCTGACGTTTGAATATGTGATGCTGAGGAGCGTGAACGACACGCCAATGCATGCAGAAAAGCTTGCACAATTTGTGCAAGAAATCGGCGACGTGCGTGTAAATCTCATTCCATATAATTTCACAGGCCTAGAGTTTCAGTGTAGTTTACCAAAAAGTATTGAAGCGTTTATGTCATTGCTGGAAAATCATCACATAACTGTCACGAAACGCCGTACCATGGGCGAAGACATCAGCGCCGCTTGCGGACAGCTTATCACGCTGACGAATACGAAAGAGACCTCTGCAAAACTATGAAAACAGTTTTTACAACAAGTTACGTTGATCCAGATTTGGATGGAGTCGCTTGCGCATTTGCCTATGCAGAATTGTTGAACGAAACAGGCACGAAGGCGACGGCTTGCCTTATGGGCCATCCAACCGTTGAAGCAGAGTTTGCTTTGAAGACATTAGCAATCGCTCATCCAGAGAATCGAACGTCATTTGAGCCGCATGAAGCTGTTGCAATTCTGGACGCAAGCGAACCCGTACATTTTGAAGGACGCTTACTTCCTGAACAAGTCGTGGAGGTTGTTGATCACAGAATGGTCAACGAGTCGCAGAAGTTTTTAAACGCTAAAATTCAGATCGAGTTCGTCGGGGCCGCTGCAACGCTCGTTGCAGAAAGGTTTTATTTAGCAAATATCCAGCCGAGCAGAGAATCCGCCCAACTATTACAGGCGGCAATTATTTCCAACACGCAAAATTTTCAGGCAAATACAACAACCAATCGCGATCACACAATCATGGCGTGGCTAAATGATATCGCGCCTTTGCCACAGAATTTTACGCACGACATGTTTGCAGCAAAATCTGATTTCTCCGGTGACAAACTAGAACAGGCCATGGACACAGAAACAGCTATTTTTGAAATAGCAGGGAAACGTCTAGGGATTGTTCAGCTCGAGATGGTTGATTCTGAGACTCTTCTACATGATCGCGAAGCAGAAATCACCGCTGTACTCGAGGGACTCAAAGCACAAAATAAACTTGATCATATTTTTCTTACCATGCTTGACATCGAAGCGAAGCTCAATCGTTTTGTCACAAACGATCCGTTCATGCAGTCTGTGCTTGTCGCTGCGCTTCACGTCACGTTTTCCGACAGTCTCGCCGTTCGTAAGGGAATCATCATGCGCAAGGAAATCACGCCGCTTATTAAGACTCTCATCCGTTGACCTGCTCATCCTTGCGTGATAGCATCGGCATGCAAATTACTCCGGGATCGTCTAGCGGCAGGACATGTGCCTCTGAAGCACAGAACCGTGGTTCGAATCCACGTCCCGGAACCAAGATAAAAGTTTCAACTTCTGTTGGAACTTTTATCTTTTTTAGAATGCCACGCGCTTTCCATGAACAAGAAAATTGGATCCTGTCGTCGCACCCCAAGGCGGAGTGCGTAGCGTATAGAAGCCATTGAGATCTGGATTCAGTCCAAGGCCATATTTTATGGCGCTCATGATGGGCGCCACAGACCACGCCTGCGACGTTCCATTTGATGCGTCAACCGGTGAAACATATTCTGGCAACGCGCTTGGATTTCGATTCTGCTCCTGCAAATATGTCCACCAACGCGTGAGCGGATACTCCCAATCATCATTGTGATACAGCAGCCGTGCTCCCGCATTCATCGCATCTAAAAATGGCCAGTCCGCCCCGTTTTGATACCCGTAATCATTGCTCGACGAACCTGCATACAGCGGCCACGCATTGATCACGCCCCAGTCGCCGTAGTGTTGATCTGTGTTCTGGCGCGACTCAAGCGCTTTGAGACTCTCAAAAAGCGTTTTTCGATTATCGACCATTGGAATACCATACAAAATTGCGAGACTTGATTCATTGGTGAGTCGATCAACGCATCCGGTACTCTCGCAGCGCTCATAGTAGTAACCACGTACCGGGCTCCAAAATTGTGTGTTGATGGCCGTGCGCACGTTTGTTGCAAGATTTTTGTACGACGTTGCATCCGTCGTCAGATGCAGAATCGTCGCGAGTTCCTTCATGTTGGTAAGTGCTTGAAAGTACAGTGCCTCATCATACAACACTTCGCCGCCGCGTGGGATCGTGTCCAGCCAATCCTGCAGTGAGTCTTTTGGTTTTTCAGGTAAGCCGTCTGCATCTGAATCTGTTGTTTTGAGATGCTTCATGGCACGTCCAAGAATTTGGTATAGGCTGACGCCACTGATTTTTTCGTTGAGTACGGCAGTATCTCCCGTGGCCCGCACATACTCATCCACCATCATCACCAAGTACGGCCCGGAATCAAAATGATTATCCCACAAAGCAAGTGATGGATCATTCGCATTGATGGTGATGGCACTTGGCGTGCTTCCATCACGCTTCACGCCACCTGCAAGCAGTACTATCTCATCGCGCACAACATAAGGTTCGATTAAAAGCATGAGCTGACTAAGCCAGTAGCTGTCACGATAATACGTCCGTTCGATATCGTCATATTTTGGACCAGCTGAAAGATAACGTTGGCCATTGTTTGCAATATGCACATCATCAAGCGCTGTCTGTACCGAAGCGTTGAAAATGTCATTGAGTGTTGTGTTTGCTGTGTTGAGCGTTGGCAGAGTGATGGTGGTGTCCACTTTCAAAACAGGAGTCATGTCGTATAAATTTGACGGGGCAGACGCAGAGACAACGCTGTCGGTCCAGCGCAGAATCGTTGCTTGTGCTCCGCCAACGCGCACGGAACCAGAATCTTGACTATTCAAAAATCGATTTCCTGAAATCGTAAAAACGACTTGGCAATTTTTCTTTGCTGCATCAAAACAAACGAGCTGTTTGGTCGCTGCTGTAATCTGTGGTTTCAAAAAACTCGCCACGTTTGCCTGCGCAAATTGTGGGAACAGAAGGAACAGCGAAAAAAATAGAAGAAAGAGTCGGTGTTGCATGTGCGCGATTCTACCATTATGATGAGTGTCTATGAAAGTCACCGGACAAGTCATTCATGGGGATAGGGAGGCTGGCGACCATTACGGCGTCCCAACAGCCAATCTATTGCTTGAAACAGGGCCGCAGTGGCAGACAGGCATTTTTGCTGGCCGCTTGAGCTTGAATGGAGCACAATGGGGGGCGGCCATCTGTTTGCGTAAAATCCCCACAGGTTTTTTATGTGAAGTCCACGTGCTTGGATTTACAGGGGACCTTTACGGACAGGAAATTGAGGTCGAGATTCTTGATCGCGTGAGCGATCTTACTCCTTTCAAAGGGGAGGAGCAGATGCGGCAAAAAATTCGTACTGACCTAGAAAAAGTAAAATATGTACTCGGGAATCATTCGACATAAGGGCATAGTTGTTTCGCGAAATGACCTGCCAGAAGGCGGGGCTATTTTACGTATAGAAGCAGGCGCAGATTTTCTTGATCGCATTGAGCCAGGAAGTTCTGTGAATGTGGCAGGCGTGTGTCTCACCGTTGTTGAAAAGGATGTGACAGGTTTTATGACAGACGTCATGCCCCAGACGCTTCGACTTTCTACGGTGAGTACATGGAGCAACGGGGACGTGGTCAATGTAGAATCATCCTTGCGGCTGGTAGAGGAACTCGGTGGCCACATGGTGTTTGGACACGTTGATGGAGTGGCACAGATTGTGCGGCGGAAAGCCGATGGGAACGCAGAACTCTTTACGTTCAAAACAGAAGAAGGTTTTGTGTCGCGTGCCTCTGTTTCCCTTGATGGCGTGAGCCTTACGGTGAGTGAAGCCTCACGCGGACAATTTTCCGTCTCGCTTACACAAGAGACGCTTCAAAGGACAACATTTGGTGAACGCAAGGTTGGAGACGTCGTGAACGTCGAAATCGACATGCTCCAGCGTTATGTACAACAGTTTTATGGCACAACGGATCAGTCCACTCACTCCAGCCATCCATAGTTGGCTTGAACAAATCGAAATGGAGGATCCTTGCGCGGTGCTTCTTGACAAGTGGATGCGCTGTCAATGCATATCGTTTTTGGATTTACACGTCACACCCTGGTCCAAACCTCTTCCGTCAGGGCATTTGCTTGGCGTGAACTTTGCCTCCTTTGGTCGAGCGATGGGTTCCTTCCTCTGTGCCATTCAGAAAGGCTCAGGCGGAGTGCCATTGCGAATGAGCGCGCCCACCTCGTCCGAACACATAGTGCCAGAACTTGAGGCCGCGGTGCTCACGTCGCTGTGGAAACTCGCTCCAACAGGCACGCGTCTTGAGATTCGCCTCACAGATGATCTGCATGCCAAAAACTCATCTCTTGCTGTTGCGGAACGCTACGTGAATGCTGGCTGGGAACTCGATCCATCCAACACACAACTTTTGTCCGAGGAACCGCGCATTTGGGTGTTCTGTTTTCAAAAAATCTGATACAGTATCATTGTTATGCGACATATTTCGGCCTCCAAATATCTTTTTATCGCGGGTGCTTTTATCTTTGGTGGATTTTTGATTTCGGCGATTATTACTAAATCCGCGCCATCTTCCTATGACCATTTTGCGCAGTGCCTCACAGAAAAAGGTGTCAAGATGTATGGAGCCTATTGGTGTCCACACTGCCAAAATCAAAAAGAAGTGTTCGGAAATGCTTTTCGTTACGTGACGTATGAAGAGTGCGCGACTCCAGGACAACCAGATGTGATGACACAGGCCTGCAAGGATGCAGAAGTGGAAGGCTATCCCACGTGGAAGAATGCCGCAGGTGAAATACGCACGGGAGAACAGAGTCTGGAAGAACTCGCGACATTCAGTGGTTGCGCGTTATGACACACAGTACAAAGCAACTCTCGTCCATCATCTTCCTTTTAAGCTTCATCGGTGTTAGTATTTCAGTCTATGCCGTTGCGCATTTTTACGGGGCGGTGAGCGGATCCTGGTGTAACATAAGCGCCGTGCTGAATTGTGATCTTGTCAATAAAAGCGCGTATGCAAAACTGGGAGGCATTCCCGTCTCTCTCATTGGCCTTATCGGATATCTCTTTCTTGCCACAGGGGCTTTTCTAAAATACAGGGAACAAAACATAGATCGAGGACTTACACATTTCCTTCTTATCGCTTCGATTCTCGGTTTTCTTTTCAGCCTGTATCTTACTGGCATAGAAGCATTCATTCTTCACACATTTTGTTTTACATGCCTCATTTCGCAATTCACTATTTTACTCATCGCCATTTTTAGCGCCTGTTTGTATGTCAGAGAATCTCATTTTTGATCGCGAGGAAGTCTGGGCAGAACTTGTTGAGCGGGCTCGTGCTCAGGCCGTGACGAGCGCGGAAGCTTATCACGAACTTGTGGACGATTATTTTAACGAGCGGCTGGAGGTCGGCGAGTTTGACGATGATCAAAATATCGCCGAGCTTGCGGCCGAATACAAGGATCGCTGGCCCGATGTCCAAATAGAGCTCGGGATTGCGTAGAGTATGCGACTTTCGTTTCATGG
>JGI1358J11329_10002236_pt1 | contig 15158 bp, 10 predicted proteins | sample Subgroupgradi54m_FD_11329 | JGI IMG/M metagenome (IMG submission 11329)
TTGTCCGCTTTTAATTGTGGTCAGAAAGTGTTAAAATTATGCCACTTCAAAATTTAATGTAAACTCTAATGATAGACCTCTCTCTATCTATCGAACAATTAAAAAACGTGGGGTCAAGAAACCTGCCCCGTTTAGCAAGACTAGGCATAAAGACCATAAGAGATCTTTTGTGGCATTTTCCCGTGCGCTATGAGGACTACAGCCGGGTAATTCCTATCTCGGAAATTGAGCCTGGCCAGAAAGTAAATGTCCAAGGTGAAGTTTTAAAAATGAGTAATCGGATGATATTTCCCAAAAGAATGTCCATAACTAACGCTTTAGTCGGAGATGAAACAGGTGCTGTAAAAGTTGTCTGGTTCAATCAGCCATTCATCGCTAATAGTTTAAAAGAAGGAACCTTGGTAAGTTTGGCTGGAAAAGCCAACTTGGATAAGCACGGCCTGTATCTTTCTAGCCCGACCTACGAAAAAATACAGGACATTGAATTTAAGAACTACAACTTGACCCACACTGGAGGGTTAATCCCGATCTATCCTGAAACGGAAGGTGTCACTTCAAAGTATCTCCGATTTCTTATCAAACCCATTTTAAAAGACTTAGAGGTTCCAGATCCACTACCAGAAGAAATGGTTAAAAAACACAATCTCCCCTCTTTAAGTGAAGCCCTTAACAAAATTCATTACCCTGCCAGCAACCAAGAGGCAGAAACCGCAAAAGAGCGTCTTGCCTTCGACGATTTGCTCCTTTTTCAGTTAAAAGCCCTTCTTGAAAGAAGGAGGTTAAACCAGTTAAAATCGGTCAGGATTAAATTTGATAAAGACCTGATACAAAGTTTTATTTCGCGTTTGCCATTTGAACTAACCAAAGATCAAAAAGTTGCTGCCTGGGAAATTCTGAAAGACCTTGAAAAAACCTACCCAATGAACCGACTGATGGAAGGAGATGTCGGTAGCGGCAAAACCGTTGTCGCGCTTATCGGGGCTATCCAAGTGGCTAAAGCTGGTCATCAGTCTGTTTTCATGGCTCCAACAGAAGTCTTAGCCAATCAGCATTTTAAAACAATGTCAGAATTACTGGGAAATGGTTTTCTTAACATTGGACTTTTAACTGGCTCCGAGGCCAAATTTAATAACGAAATAGTAGACAAAACAAATCTTAAAAATAAAATAGCCAAAGGCGAAGTCGATATTATCATAGGAACTCACGCTGTAATTCAAAAAGGCGTTCATTTTAAAAATCTTGCTTTCGTAATTATAGATGAACAACATCGCTTTGGGGTGAGCCAACGGGCGGCTCTAGTCAAAAACACTGGCCCAGACACTGTCCCTCACCTTCTATCCCTAACAGCCACTCCCATTCCCCGCACCCTTGCTCTTACCATATATGGTGACTTGGATATTTCAATAATCAAGGAAAAGCCTAAAAATCGGCAAAAAATTATTACTAAGGTAGTTTCTCCTTCGCAAAGAAAAGTTACTTATAAGTTTATCCGTGACGAAGTTATTTCTGGACGGCAAGTTTTTGTAATATGCCCTAGAATAGAAGCATCCGACCCCAAAGCCGAGATAAAAACCAAAGGCCCGCAGAGTAAGATGAACATTCTTTGGGCGGAAGTTAAAGCTGTCCAAGATGAATACAAAAAATTATCTGAGGAAATATTCCCCGATCTTAAGGTGGCAATGCTTCACGGGAAAATGAAACCGAAAGAAAAAAATGAAATTATGGATAATTTCAAAAACAAGAAGTATGGAATCTTGGTTTCAACTTCGGTGATTGAGGTGGGAGTGGATATTCCAAATGCCACGATTATGATGGTAGAAAATTCTGAAAGATTTGGCTTAGCCCAACTTCATCAGTTCCGAGGTCGAGTTGGCAGAGACAAATATCAATCCTATTGTCTTCTCTTTAGTTCTACCGCTGACAAAAACATTAACCAAAGATTGAAAGCACTCGTTGAGTGCGATGATGGATTTTTACTTGCAGAAAAGGATATGGCCATCCGAGGAGCAGGAGAATTTTTTGGAGTTAAACAATCGGGACTTCCTGATCTAGCCATGGCATCCTTGGCCAATGTGGAACTAATCAAAAAAGCCCGGCTTGAAGCCCGGCTTTTACTCAAAGAGGATCCTAATTTAAATAGCTATCCCCTCCTTAAAGAAAGACTCGAGAGTTTCCAACGCCTCACTCATTTTGAATAGTTAATTCTAACTTCTTATTTTGGGTGTTACCCAGAAACCCATGTACTTACCCAGCATGAGACGTGTCTGGGCTTCTAGTGCCGGTATAGAACCGAGAAATATCGTCGTTGCTGGAAATAATACCCATTGGATTAGCATCCAGAAATATTTAAATTTGCCATATTTAAGCGGCCGGGGCGGAAGCAGAATAATAGATAATACGGCCGAAGAAACAAGGCCGAGCATTGAAAGGGTCATGATTATTCTGGTCATATAAGGAAGGTTAAAAGAAAGAACGGTTCTATTGAATTCGGATCCACCTAACAATATCGGCAGCCAGCCCAAGGCAAAAATAAGCAAGGCATTCGTTGCCCAAGAGTGATTTCCCTCAATAACAATAAATCCGTAATACAATTTTTTGAAAAGAGGAATGGCTTTATTTTTCATAAACCCGAACATGAAATAAGGTATGTTCTCGACTCCGTAAGCCCAGCGCCTCTGTTGTTTGTAAATATTTTTTAGAGTCTGAACATTAGTCGGCGCAACATTAGCATCCATAGATACCGGATAAAATAAAGGTGCAACTCGATAATCGCCGTCATACCTTAGGAAGCATTGCCAGAAGATGCGGGAATCCTCTGAAACCATGTTTTTTTGCCAAAATCCTACATCAACTAAAGCCTGCCAAGACATTGAATGAGAAGAGAAGGTGGTGGCGGTTTCTGACTTCTCCTGTTTAACGGTGTGCCAAAACGTCGCTGCAAAAGCGACCACTCTCGCAAAAGATGGGGCTTCCCAAATATTATTCACATACAAAGGGATCGGCTGATACGATGCGCGTAGAGGATTTTCAGTTGTGAGAAAAGTATAAGTTAAAACTCCAAGATATTCGGGAAAAACAATTGTATCGATATCAAGATTTGAAACAAGAATGTGTTCGTATGGAATTTGGCGGGCATCAACGATTGACTCCCTGATTATTTTTGCGGCATAAGCGGTGTTAGAGCCCTTGCCGGGTATCTCATCAGTCAAATTTGCCGGATGCATTATACAAACAAGGTCCAAAAAAGCATTTTTATAATTTTTTTCTACTTCGCGAACAACTTTCTCTGTTTCTTTACCGCCTCTCTCCTCCCAACATATAGCCACGATCATTTTAGATTTAGGATAACTTGTTTTTAGAAGACCCTCCATCGTGGCTACAATGATTGAATAATCCTCTTTATAAATAGGCAAAAATACAAAATGATAAACATCTTGCCAGGATTTCAATCCTTGTAATTTGTAATCGGTAACTGGTAATTGATTAAGTTTGTCCAACCAATTTATTTTCATATTTTTCTTTAGTTTTCCATAGGAAACTCTTAAGTGTAAAGAAAGGTATACTGTCTTGATAAGCCAATAAACATCAAAGGCGATAATAAATATAGCCATAAAAACAGGAGTAAAAAATGATAATGCCACCACCAGAAACAAAGTAAACCAAGCTAAGAAACCGGGCATTATTTCCAGGAGGCGATATAAACGGCGGTCTTTTTTGTCGGATAGGTCAGTTGCTCTTCCGATATGGAGATAGTCATACATTTAAATCAAAGTTTATGCCCAATTTGGTCTTTTTGCAATTGAAAATATTGGGTTATGAAGTAATAAAAAACCCCGCTTAGCGGGGGTCAAGGAAATGCGATTGCGAGAACTTCATCAATCGTTTCAACAAAGTGAAATTTAAGTTTGTCTTTGACTGCTTGGGGGACATCGTGAAGATTTCTTTCGTTTTCTTTAGGCATCATAACCTCTTCGATTCCAGCTCTTTCGGCAGCAACAACCTTTTCCCTAATTCCGCCAACAGACATAACATTTTGTTTCAGGTCTATTTCTCCGGTCATGGCTAAGAAACGTTTTACAGGCTGTTTAATTGCAAGAGAATACAGAGATGTAAACGCAGTAATACCAGCAGAAGGACCATCTTTAGGTATGGCACCTTCTGGGATATGGAGATGTATGCCACTTCTTACCCATTTTTTTATTAGGTCGGGATGTTTAGTCTCAATCCGGTTCTTTACCAATGTCATCGCCACTTCATCAGCTTCCTTCATAACATCGCCCTGCATTCCAGTACGAGCAAATGCTTTCTTGTCTGGCGAACGGATAAATGTTTCTGACTGAACATATAGAATGTCCCCGCCAACCGGCGTCCAGGCAAGACCGATGACCTCTCCTATCTTGGTGGGTCTGGCTTTATCTTTTGTGAACTTGGGCGGTCCGAGATATTCATAAACCTTCTTTTCGGTTATTTCGAATCTTTGTTTCGGCTCACCTTCGGTCTTAGATTTAAGATATTCGCGACAAATCTTTTTTAAAAGCGTCGCGATGGTTCTTTCCAATCCTCTGACTCCAGCTTCGTGAGTATAACTTCTTATTATCTTTGAGATTAGCTCTTCTTCCCAAACAACCTCAACACTATTCTGGATAAGACCAAGGTCCGTAAGCAATCTGGGCATCAAGTATCTTTTCGCAATCTCGATTTTTTCGACTTCCAGGTATCCAGGAAGGCGGATAATATCCATCCTGTCTCTTAGTGCTGGATGGATGGTATCTTCCACATTAGCGGTAGCAATGAACATCACTTTTGACAAGTCAAATCCACAGGCAACCCAATGGTCTTTGAAGGAGTTATTCTGTTCGGGGTCAAAAACTTCAAGCATTGCCGCTGAAGGATCACCTTGAACAGACATTCTCCCAAGTTTATCTATCTCATCAATAACAAATACCGGGTTCTTTTGTCCGCACCGCTTCATCAGCTTCAGTATTTCTCCAGGTTCAGACCCAATATAAGTAATGCTATGACCTCTAATCTGAGCTTCATTATTAACTCCACCCAAAGACATCCTGATATACTTTCTGCCCAATGCCCTAGCTACAGACTTGGCCAGAGAGGTCTTCCCTATTCCAGAGGGACCAACAAAACACAAGATCTGGCCCTTACCGGCAGGATTCAAAATTCTCGGTGCAATGCCTTCTGAAATCCTTCTCTTTACATGCTCAAGACCGTAATGATCCTCGTCGAGAATTTGTTCCACCTTAACAATGTCTCCACCTTCAGGAGCCTCGTTCTTCCAAGGAAGGCCAAGAATGAAATCAACGCGTCTCATATACTTGGGCCACTCGTAAGTATTCCCTTGCGGACTCCCGAAAGATATCAGTTTTTCGATGTCTTCCGTCACCACATCGCGAGCATCTTCGCTCATAGAATCACGAATTTCCTTGAACTTATCCCATCTTTTTTTGATATCTCCGTGGGCATCTTTGATAAACTCGTCCTCATCTTCATCTTTTGAATCTAGAACACGGACATTTTTGGCCTCTCTTTTTTTCTTCCCATCTTTCAATGAACTTCGTTTCTGCTTCTCCAAAAGTCCCAACCTCTCGTTCAACTTCTTAATACATAGCTCTATTCTTTCCGGCAAGCTCGTGCTTTCAAGAAACGGCTGTTTGTCGTTTTGAAACAGATCCGGAACGGAGTGTATGGTCGCCCAAATAAAACCATCCACAGCGTCTTTGTCTCCCCAATCGGTCTTTTCAAAGTTATCAATTATCGCTGACATCAATCTGCGGTCAAAGTCATAAAATCCTCTGGTTTGCTTCATAAATCCGATAAGCATGTTTTTGATCTCAATCGTGTTGGCCATAATTTGCTGATGGTTCTGCATAAAATAATCATCATGATTCTCATCCTCTATTTTTTTGACAGTTGCTACCCAAAGATCCCAGTTGGTACCTCCAATTCTTTTAAGACTAAGCATCTCGGCTCTAAATAACCCTCTTAGACTAATTACAGGATTTTCCATGTTTGCTTCTGCTTCCGCGATTACGCCTGTCCTGTAAAAATTATTCGGGGATTCCTTTACTTGCGGATTTGACATTACCGCAAAAAGATAGGGACTTTGGCCGGTTCTAATGTCATGCAAAAGGATCTGAAATGATTCATGCCCGTCCAATAATACATAAGATGCTGTATCCGGCATTATCATCACGCTTGGATCAAGGTTTAGTAAGACATATTTGTGTGGAAGACCAATTTGCTGGTTTGATTCCATTTATTCTTATCTCCCTGATTGTTAATGGACTTGCCGATAGTATAATGAAAATTATCAAAAAATCAATAGGTATTACTTTTTGTTTTTTGCTTGACATTAAGCCACCCTATACTAATATAGATAAATCTTGAACCTTAAAAAATTAATCATCTAAGGAGAGCCACGTGTCAGAAAAAAAAAGACAGCTTAAATGGTGTAATCCAGGCTGATGCTGAAAGAAAAAGACAAAAACAAAGAGATCATAAAGAGATAACTGTAAGAGAGTACATAGAAGATTATCTCCGAAAAGATCCTCTTATCGCCCAAAGCTCTGCCTCCAGATTATGGGAAGCCATAGAAGAAAGAGGTATAACCCTTATTCCAGAAGAGGAACGCTGGATGGGCACAGAAAAAAGATATGGTGCTTTCAAAGATGAAATTTTTGGAATTGATAAGACCATAGAAGACCTTGCCGAACATGTACTAGCTGGTAAAAACAGGGCTTCTACAGGGAAACTACTTTGTCTTTTAGTTGGTCCTCCCGGCACGGGCAAGTCAACTACAATCACAACTGTAATGAAGCTTCTTGAAAGCTATGATAAACGGCCAATATTTGCAATAAAAGGCTGTCCAAAGTTTGAAGAGCCATTGCATCTTCTCCCACGCTATCTTAGGGAAGAAGTAGAAAAAACAAATGATGAATGTCCTGAATGTAAAGATTCGGAAAAACCAAAGCATCTTCATTTAGGAATTAAGATCAGGGGCGATCTTTGCCAACATTGTAAACAAATGCTAGAAACAAAATTTAAGGAAGCAGACGGACCAATTAGATGGTACGATGTCCCAGTTGAAACATTCACATTCTCCATTCAAAGCGTAAGGGGCCTGGCCTCATTTGAGCCTTCAGGNGAAAANTCNTCTGATATTACCACCNTGAGCGGAAGAGAAAATATTGGAATTACTTCAACTCATGGCTATAATCATCCCTTGGCCTATGACCTATCTGGTAAGGTCCCGAAGGCAGAACGTGGCGTACTTGAAGGAAGAGAGCTTCTTTCTAACGAAGAGGATGTTCTGGCAATATTTTTCAGTATTTGCGAAGAAGAACAGCTGGAAATTCAGGGTTCAAGCTACCCCCACACTTCAGTTGATTGCGTGATTTTCGGCCACACCAACCTCGCTGTTTATAAAAAATTCAGCTCCAACAAAGAATATGAGGGACTACACCGAAGATTCAATGTAATTCCTGTCCCCTACCCATTAAAGATATCGGATGAGGTCATGGTTTATAAAAAGCTTATTGAGAGGGAAAGTGATTTTGTAAGACTAAAGAAATGCCATATTGCACCGGCAACCCTAGAACTTGCCGCTTTATTTGCAGTTCTAACTCGTTTAGTTCCCTCGTCAATGGGGGTGGATCTTTTGACTAAAGCCAAAATCTATAACGGCGACAAGGCTTTAACCGAATTGCGAGACAAAGATAAAAAACCAATCGACCGGAGAGAATTAATTGAAGAAGGCAGAGCTTCCGATGATATTGCTAAAAGAGAAGGGATGTTTGGTGTTAGCTCAACTGATATTCTAGCAGCCCTCAACTCCGTCTTGGCCAAACAGGCAGGAGCCAACGGTTGTCTAACTCCTCGTAAGGCAATCAGAGCGCTTAGAGAGGTTTTTGAACACCGAATGGGCTATTCGCCGGAAGAATTGAAACGCTTTAAAGAACTGCTTTCAGCCGGCGAAAACGGAAGCGTAATGACTGAATACAAAAATTTTGCCACTACCTCTGTTTCAAAGGCATATCTACAAGCTTATAACGATTTAGCCAGAGAACTATTTAGAAGATATGTTGATGAAGCTAAATTCTATAGAGAGACCAAGCGCAAACACGTCAGAGGAACAACCGATATACGCCGAGATGAATTTAATAGACCAAAAGAACCAGATGTTAAATTCCTTCGTTCCATTGAAGTGCATGCTGGAATTTCCGACGCTGAAGCCGATACCTTTAGAGGAGAAATTCTAGAATTTATAGCCGGAAACCCAAATTTTAGCTATGATACTTACCCTCCTCTGGCAAGGGCAGTAGAAATCAAGCTTCTGTCTGATAACAAAGATAATCTGGCTCTGGTTTTATCCAGCGATAAAGCAAAAGATGAAGAAGCCAAAAAAAGAGCAGTTGATTTGTTTCAAGGATTGACCGAAATGAATTTCTGTAAAATATGCGCCAAAGAAGTCATGGAAAGCGCAACTGAATTCTTAAACGAGTAACCCCGCCCTTGAAAAGGCAACTCCCTCAACCGGGAGTTTTTTTATTTACCCCTTTTCAAGGGCGGGGTTTGTTGCTATTCTTTGTTCAGATTTTTAAAAATAAAAGGAAATTAAAATGCCAATTATAGTATCTGAACCATCGGGCGAGCGCGGCCGAAAGGATGCGCGCCGACACAGAGAAAAACACAGAGAAGCCGCTAAAGAAAAGTTGCCGGAACTAATTGCAAATGAAAATATAATAACCCAAAAAGAGGGAAAGATTTATAAAATTCCCATTAAAATTCTTGATATCCCCCATTTCCGGCCTAGCAGAGGCGATGATCCCGAGGGATTAGGTCAGGGACCAGGAGAACCAGGCGACGCGATAGGTCGTCGTCCCGGCGGCAAAGCTGGAACTGCAGGTCAAGAACCCGGAGAAGATTATTTGGATGCCGAATTTGAGCTAGATGAAATTATAGAATTAATGCTGGAAGATTTGGGTCTTCCAAATCTGGAAGAAAAAGAAGTTAAAACTTTTGCCGTAGAAATCGGCTGGAAAATAACCGGTATTATAAGGTCTGGGCCTTGGCCGCTTAGAGATATGCGCGCCACCGCAAAAGAGGGCGTCAAGCGTTTCTGGCAATATTTAAAATTTCTTGAATTAGAAACTGGCAAAGATGAATTAACTTGTTTTAGGGCTCTTAAGCAAGCCCAAGGAATCCCAAACGAGGCTTTAGAAATTTTAAATAAAGACCAGCTGACATTTCAAGCTGATAAAATAGAACCTTGGCCAATATTTACCAACGATGATTTGCGATTTAAAGAAATCAGGGAAGACGCCGAAAATGAGTCAAATGCCGTTATTATTGCAATGATGGATGTGTCTGGCTCCATGAGCGACATGAAAAAATATATGGCCCGAGCTATGCTTTTCTGGCTTAAGGAATTTATTAATAAACTTTATAGCCGCCTGGTTATTAGATTTGTAATCCACCACTCTACAGCCAAAATAGTGTCTGAGGAAGATTTCTTCAGAACCGGAGAAAGCGGCGGAACAAATTGCTATACCGCTTATGAAAAAGCAAATAATCTCATAGATACAGAATATCCTGTAAATCAGTGGAACATATACGTCTGGCATTTCTCTGATGGCGACGATAACAACGCACATAGAACAGCCGAAGAATTAAAAAAACTTCTTGATAGGGGCGTAAATATGGTCGGCTATGGAGAAATTAAGCCCGATAGCGAAAATCATGGTTGGTTCCAGATGGATTCTGGAATTTGGAAAACTTTCCAAAACTATTTTGGACTAAAAGAATCTAAAGATAGCGGAGTTACCATGATGGTCGGAGATAAAAACTTGCCCTTATTGTGTGTGCGCATTGAAAACCGTGAACACATTCTTCCTTCACTCAAGGCGTTCTTGAGAAAAGACAGGTGGGTTGAATGACAAAACAGGAGCTTCAGAGATTAATAGACCTTGAACCTCAAGTAAAAAAAATTGCCCAAGAATTCGGCTTACTTACCACTGATGTTCTGTTTGAAGTTGTGCCAGCTCAAAGAGTTTTGGAAGGGATGTCCTATATGTTTCCCACTAATTTTTCCCATTGGACTTTTGGCAGAGACTACGAGAAAAATAGGACATTTTATGAGCATACTGGCGCTGGAATTCCCTATGAACAAGTCTGGAATTTTGAAAAACCAAGAGCGTTTATCGTCGAGACAAATCCTTTTGCCTTAAACGTAACAATTCTTGCTCATGTCTATGGCCACGTTGATTACTTTTTACGCAATNGATATCTNCAGCAAGGCAGATCCTATTCAGACATAGCCGAAGAAGCTAGAAATGCCTCAAAACGCTTTATTGAATATGAACAGCGCTACGGCCAAAGAGAAGTTGAAAAAACAATAGATGCCGGAATGTCTATAATGTGGCATCAAAATCCTGATCCATTCTTTGAAGAGCAAGATGAAGATGTTGTCCGGGAATATCTTGTTTCCATAGAAAGAGCAAAGCTTGAAAGATTTGGGGATATAAAATCGGAATTTAAAAAACCTCACACCGAAGATGAAATAAGAAAAATTGAGAAAAACCTAGAACGTTTTTCAAGTAAAACCCCTCCCGAACCCACATATGATTTGCTGTATTACATTATTAAAAAATCTCCCAAACCTCTTAAGCCCTGGCAGATAGATGTATTAACCGTAATTAGAAATCAGGCTAGATGTCTTGCTCCTAACCGAAGAACCAAGGGCCTCGACGAAGGCTGGGCAACTTATTGGCACGCAAGAATAATGAGAAGGCTTTTCGAAGATGGCTTTCTCACCGCAAAAGAGCATGGGGTATTTAACAATTTCCACTCCGGAGTTACTCAAGAATCAAAAAGAAGTTTTAACTGGTATCGTATTTTCTCCGCCCTTTTCGAAGATATAAAAGAAAGATGGGACAAGGGCCGCTTTGGAAAAGAATATGATGAAGAAAAAAGCCATCATAAGCTATCTAATTGGAATACTAGTGCTGGTCTTGGTAATCAGAAAATATTTGAAGTTGCCGCTTTTTACAGCGACAGGATGGCTGTCGAGCAATTTTTTACAGATGAATTTATTCGCGGACAACAGCTGTATATCTGGGTTGGCGTCCCCCGCGACGATGGTAGCATTGACTATGTCATTGGCGATGATGACCCAACATCCATTAGAGAACATATCAAGGGGATGATGACATCATATGGAATTCCTCTAATAACCATTGACAATGGAAATCATAACGGTCAGGATCACTTATTTATGAGTCATGTCTGGACTGGATATGAACTGGATCCACACTATATCAAAGCCACAATTGAAAACATCCATTATCTTTGGGGAGAGAAAATTTTCTTAGCAACAAAAGTCGACAACAAAAGTATAACCGTAACCATAGATAACGGGAAAAATAAAAATCAAGGAAAAAGTTAACGCCCCGCTAGAGGGCGTTTTTTATTTGCATGTAACCTAAGACATTAATTCAAAATGAAAGAAAAAAGAGAATCTTTTAGATTAATCATCCCCTCTTTGGAATGAGTATCTATGTCAAGCAGATGCCCATAAACACTTTTCAGCTCGGCCAAGTTGAACTTTTCCGCGCTCTGATATGCTTTTTTAGCCACAAATGGATGAAGACGAGTTTTTTTGACTATAGAATCTAATGACATTCCTCTGTCAGATAAGTCTTTTACTGTCAACAAACCCCTGAAGCCGTAAACAATCATAGTCAGGAGGTAATAAGGGTCTCGACCATTCTGTATCTCTTTGAATAAAATTTCATAAGCTCTTGGCTTGTTCTTTCCGGCGATGGCGTCAACAAAATCAAATATGTTTAAGTCGGTCTTCTTAAAACCTAAAAGAGTTACATCCTCTCTTTTTATTACACCGCTCATTTTAAAGTTGCATAATTTATCAATTTCGTTCACTAAAGCCCAGCTTTCATTTCCTGCGATTGTGACCAATTCTTTTAATGCCTCTGGTTCTACGGAGCATTTTCGTAAGGCAAACTCGCTTTTTATCCATTTCGTCAGCTTTTCTCCTTCAAGATATTCAACATTCCTTACTAGATTACTTGCCCCGCCTAAAGTCCGCCCCCTCTGGTGGTGGTTAGTGGAATTACTTTGGGCGGGGTCTTTTCCGACCAATAAACTAAAAAGTGTCTTATTCTTGGCCAACTCTTTTTCCTCTTGATTCTCAATAAACAGAAGAACGGTATCTTTTTCTTTTAGAATATTCTGCGTCTTAACCAGCTTCCCTATCCGGTCTGAAGCGACTTTATTGGAAAAGACGTTTTTAAGAACTACCAATTTTACCTCACCGAACAAAGAGCCACTTTTAACAGCATCTTCAACCTTTTCCGTCTCATTTGCGTCGGACAAATCAAACTTAAAAAAAACACCGCTCGGATGCTTTTTCCGGTAATTATCCAGAACAACATGACTATTTTGTTTAAGCCGGTAGCTATCCGACCCATAAAGAAAGATGACCATCGTGGTTTAATTTATTCCGTAACTATCTCCACCCAAATCTTGCTTGGCGCGAATTTAATTTCATTTCCTGAATCATCATAAAAATATAGTTTGCTGTCCAGTTGAGTGGAATCTTTCTTCCATTTTCCAGTTATAACACCGCCATTCTGATAGATCTGAGCCACTCCTTCACCCTGAACGTCAACACTTATATACTGCTCTTTTAAGAATTTAGAAGTTGTATTCATCACAATAACAACGCCAGCTTTAACTATCTGGCCATTGTCTTTATCGGTCTCGGCGCTGTCATTTCTATATCGGCTGTATAGATTATTCTCAGAATCATAGGTCCAATTAACAGCGTGCTGTCCCGGATAATTTACACTTATCCGGTCAGTTAAATTGGACAGGTTTTTCTTCGGTTCTCTCTCTTGATGTGGATATCCGGAGAAACTATTTTTAAAATCATATTTGAGATCTTGGGCTTTTTTTGTGATAAGGTCGAGGTTGGTAAATCCGTTGTGAGGCGGACGAATCCCTTTTTTTCTGTAAAATGTCTCTCCTTCATATTTTAAAGCGTCAATATTATCCATAATGTGATTATCCAATCTTTCAAGGGCGCCATGCTCTCCACCCCAATGGACATATACTGTTTTCATGCCCGCGGCTAATGGAATAAAGTCATTTCGAGCCGATCTTATTGAACCAATTTCTTTGGGCTTTTCACATTGAAAGACAGCCATAAATCTGGTGATGCCGGTCGGATCGACCGGCATCTCAAAAACCATATCGGCTTGGCTTATTCCAGAAAGGGGCCTGGCTTCAAGATCGGATGCCAACATAATAGCAATAGGCCTGACATTAGCGCCAGAACAATTAAGTCCCGTAATTGAGCTCTTTAGCGCCCCATCTTTATTTATAATGCTTATCCCATTATTGATAACTATTTCTTTGTTCCACCATACAATAAATATGACGACAAAAATAATCACGGTTGCGCCGGTAATTATTAATAATTTGTTTAGATTAAATTTAAAAAATTGAAAATTCATTGGAAATTATTTTAATATTTGGTGTTTAGGACAAAAGTGGGCGGAACGGCCGCCGAGTTTTAATCTTTGCATAACCCCACCATCCTTCTTTTTACAGCTCTTGCCTGTTTTTTGATAAGCATTTTGCAAATCCTGGAAGCGCCCCTTTTCTCCGGAGGGCATCCTATAATCGTCCATGCTCGAGCCCTTATACTTTATCGCTTTTTTAAGAATTCTGACAGTGTGATTATAAATACTTTTTAAATCTTTTTTGTCCAGATTTTCTACTCTAGAAAGAGGATGAAGACCGGAAGACCACAAGATTTCATCAGCATATATGTTCCCTATCCCGGCAATAAAAGTTGGGTCCATTAAAACTTGCTTTATTCTCCCTTTTTTATGCCAGTCGGCAGATGCGAATAATCCCTCAAACTCATTGAAACTTATCTCCAATGGTTCCGGGCCTAAACTGCTTATTTCCTTCAAATCCTTGACCTTATCATCATCCACTAAGATTACTTTTCCGAACCGTCTTAAGTCCGACAGCGCTAATTGGTAACCGTTATTGAGCATCAATACAAAGCGAATATACCCATTCTGCCTGTCATCCTTTAGGGGCCCGGAAATCTGGCTTATCCATACACTTTTGATTAATTTCCATTTTCCATAAAGCAAGTGGCCGGATATTTTTTGGTGAATAAAAATGGTCTTCTTGCCCTCTATGCCCATTATAATATACTTCGCCCGACGCCTTACGCTTAAGATCTTTTTATTCTTAACCTGCTTTTTAAAATTATAAATTCCACCCGCTTGTTTAAGGGTTTTTAGCCAATCAACCCAAACATCGGTTATCTTTAAACCTACAACTTTTTTCTTCAACTCATTTACAATTGTTTCTACTTCAGGTAATTCTGGCATTTTGTATTTCGTTTAATATTTGTTGCACTGCATGAACAGGATCTTTAGATTGAGTAATTGGCCGCCCAATGATTAAAAGATCTGCGCCGGTTTGAATTGCTTTTTGTGGTGTAGCTGTCCGTTTTTGATCATCCTTGGATAAATACCAAACTGGCCTGATTCCTGGTACTATTTTCAACAGTTTTTTTGGCAGATAAGGCACCTCACGGGCGGAACAAACAATACCATCAACCTTAGCCCGTCGAGCATCCTTGGCTAATGATATAACCTCCTGTTTTGCATTTCCTCCACGAGAAGTCAGTACTGTCACTGCAATAATTTTACTTTTACCAGCAGCCTCCTTTGCAGCACGCATCATTTCGATACCGCCGGACGCATGCACTGTAATCATGTCAGCACCTGTCGCAGAAAGTCGAGCTACGCTATTAGATACCGTATTTGGGATATCATATAGCTTTGCATCCGCAAAGACCTTACCATAATTTTTTAACTTTTTAATGAGAGAAGTTGAGTCAAACAACAAATCATTTATCTTAAATCCCCAAACTAATCCACTCAATTTCTTTGCAATAGATAGTCCTTCCTTTACCGATATTCCATCCAATGCCACAACTATTTCTGATAATTCTAACATATTTAAAAAGCCGGTGTTAGCCGGACTTTACCTATTGGATTGTAGTATTTTTTGGTACCCATACGGTTATGTCGGCCTCA
>JGI1358J11329_10002241_pt1 | contig 15127 bp, 15 predicted proteins | sample Subgroupgradi54m_FD_11329 | JGI IMG/M metagenome (IMG submission 11329)
ATCTGTTCCTCCAAAAGAAGATCAGGAATAATGACTCCTTGTGCTCCTACACTCTTTACTCGTCGGATAAATGTTTTGACTCCCATTTTGAAAACCGGACCAAAATAACTGGTAACGTAAATGGGTTGTCTGATACCATGATTCCTCATGGTCTCAATCCCATTAAAAACTTTAAAAGGCGTCATTCCTTGCGCAAGTGCACGCTGACAGGCCCGCTGAAATACTTCTCCGTCACAAACTGGGTCAGAATAGGGAATCCCTATCTCCAACATATCAGCACCCCCGTCAATCAGCGTCTTGGCCAAAGTTAACGAAAACTCCGGTGTTGGATCACCAAAATACAAGTGTGTCATGAGTTTAGCGTTCATAGATTCTCCTTATCTCCGATATATTCAATCGCTTTTTCCATATCTTTATCTCCCCTTCCAGAAAAATTTACGATCACAACATCGTCTTTCTTGTATGTCCCTTTCCGTTTAAAAAGTTCTACTAATGCGTGACACGTTTCAAAAGCAGGAAGTATGCCCTCAAGCTTAGCTACCCGTTCATAGATGTTCAACACGTCGACATCAGATGCATGTGTTGCGTGAATTCTCCCGATGCTATACAGATAAGCAAGCTGCGGCCCACGCGCAGGATAGTTCAACCCTGCACTGCGACTTTCTGTTCTTCTATCCATGCCATAGCGATCTTGTACTAGGTATGTTTTCGTTCCTTGAAATACTCCAATGGATCCTTCAGTAAACGCTGCTGCATGGTGGTTCCCTTTTAGACTTTTCCCACCACCTTCAACAAAAATGAGATCAACACCTGGATCTTTCAAAAACGCTGAAAATGCCCCAATCGCGTTACTTCCCCCACTTCCACAGGCAATAATCATTTTCGGAAGTCTTCTCTCCTTTTGCAAAATCTGTCGTTTCATTTCTTTTCCAATAATTGATTGAAAGTAGGCAACGATCGTTGGAAACGGATGTGGTCCCACCGCAGAACCAATCAGATAATGCGTTGTTTGCACGGTTTGAATCCAGTCAACGAGGGCATCAGAAACGGCATCTTTGAGTACGCCATGTCCTCGGGTGACTGGCCTGACGATGCCACCGAGAAGTTTAATCTTTTCAGCATTTGTGCGTTGCCGTTCAATATCTTTCACTCCCATATATACTTCCGCGGTAAGTCCAAGTGCGTTGGCTGCCATGACCGTGGCAACCCCATGCATACCGGCCGCTGTCTCGGTGATAATCCGTGTTTTGCCCATGCGTTTGGCAAGAAGAACTTGCCCAAGCACATTGTTCATTTTGTGTGATCCACCGTGAACCAGGTCCTCACGTTTGAAATACACCCGACATCCAATCTCATGAGACATGTTTCGAGCAAAATACAGCGGTGTTGGCCTCCCGGCAAACTCCGTGAGCAATCGTTCATACTCCTGAATAAATGCTTGATCGTTTTTTGCTGACTCAAACGCTCGTTCTAACTCAATAAGTGCCGGATACAACAATTCCGACACAAACTGTCCACCAAACTGACCAAAATATCCATGCTTCATAACCCTAATAGCCCTCCTTCTCCGTCATCAAAGAGATCAAGATCAAGCGATTCAAGCATACTCCTAATTTCTTCCTCTCTCTTCCCTTCTCCGCGCAATTTTTCACTTAGTAAATCCGTAAGCCGTTGTCGCTGTTCATATTCCCGTGTTCTCTCATCTCTGTATGGACCAAACAGTTTTTGCATAGCCTGGATCTGTTCTTTTTTGCTTAAACTTTGTTGATTGTTTTCCAAGTTGTTCATAAAATCACCCCTTTCTTCGGGCATCAATGGTGCAAAACGAAACGTTTTGACCATAAGTGCGATTAAACTCTCCGCCGGCTGGCGGATCGTTAAATCGCACTAAAAAAAGCCCTTGCAAATCCCCTCCCGCATGGCGGGAAGAAACTTACAAGGGCCTTCAAAAGGCGGTGCCACCTTGCATTTGTTGCCTACAAAAAATCCCGCCAAGCGGGACGTCAGTGAGGCAACCTCATTGCCGACGAGCTCCGTTTTTACGACACTCGCTCCTGTCTTTTACGGTTTCGGCTCCGTACCTTATTAGGGTCAGCTCCGGGGTCCCAACCTTACCCCATCAACGCTTTTATTCAATTGTTTTGATAGTATCACAAAAACAGAAGTAAGTCAAACAACATCTAATCTCCATTATTGTTTTCATCTTTATGCTTCCTCAATGAAGTGGGGGTCGGCGTGGGGGTGGGTCGAATGGTTGGACTGGGTGAGGGAGTAGGGCTAATCGATGACTTCGGAGACAATGACGCTGATGGGGTTGCCAACTGTCCACTTTCTGTTCCTATGCCCTCCACACTATCCTTCACAGAATGAGTAAATCCAGCACCCTGTTTCGGCAATGTGTTACCCAACGCAAGCAAGAGTGCAATAATCAAAAGTCCATACCGAAGATTTCTTCTAAAATTCAGTGGTCTCCTTGTATGCCCACTTCCCTTCTCGCCTTCTTCTTTCCCCAAATTTGATACTGCGCCAATAAGTCGTAAGCGGAGCTGTCGAAGTTTACCCGCTTCCGAGGCATCCGTCACGACCCGGTAGATCTTAATCGGCTCTGGCACGCCTTTGAACATTTTTGCCCCAACTTCAGCCGACGGAACCTCATTTTTGTTCATGGACAGAAAAACTGAATCCGTTAAGTACACGCCTCCTGGCGGAACTACTGCTAAAATCCTCGCGGTGGTATTGACCGGATCCCCAAAGATATCCCCATCTTTCACCGCCACTTCGCCACTATTGACTGCAATACGCAGTTCAAATGGTCTCGCCTGTGGTACTGCATTGTATTGCTGGATAGTCTGTTGGATTTTGATGCCACATAAAACGGCATTGGTCGGCGAATCAAACGTGATGAGGTAGCCATCCCCTAAATTCTTAATGACACTCCCTTTCCATTGTTCAACGAGGGGAAAAACGATGCGTTCTTGTGCTTCCAAAAGATGATCAATCTCCGTGCGTGAAAGTGAAGACGAAAGACTCGTATACCCCTTCATGTCGGTAAACATGATCGTCAAGTTCTTCGTCTCCATGTTTTCCTATATTAACTCGGAGCAGTCTTTCGTGCAACTTGGTTGACGATTACAGCCTCACTGTTATATAATAGAGTTTGTTCTTTTACAGAATCGCGGGGTAGTGTACAGCAGCACAGAAGGCTCATAATCTTCTAGACCGGGCGCGATTCCCGGCCCCGCAACTGGGGTCATTAAATAAAAATACCACTCGGTCTTGAGTGGTATTTTTATTCCGACCCCATGGGGCTGGTACCGAACGAAGTGAGGTATAATAGCCCTAATGCACTATCTCTATATCCTCCACTCTCTTAAGGATAATAATTTTTACACAGGCACAACGGCTGATCTGAAACGAAGAATCAAGGAACACGAATCTGGTAAAAATTTCTCTACTGCACCCCGCCGACCACTTAAGCTCATCTATTACGAAGCTTATCTTCTAAAAGAAGATGCAGAGTCCCGAGAAAAGTATTTAAAAACAAGTATGGGGAGACGCGTAATACAGAAACAATTGGCTAACTATCTGAAACAAATGGGGTTGGTCCGGATGATTCCGATGAAATCGAAATAATATCCGGAAAATAACCCCGCTGATTTCTTGTACGCCCGCAATCAAATCCTATAGTTTGATAGCGCTCTCCTTTTCTGCTATACTTCTCTTCTATAAATCATTAAGTGAGCGCTTTATTTGCTGCGCTTTTTTGATGATTACTCTTTTTTTGCACGTTGAAAATCTACGGGCTTCTTTTTGTATCTGACAGCCACAGAGGTGCGTTCACTCGTGAACTTAGCTGTGTGGCTGTCATATCTCATTCAGATAGAACAAAAGGAAGGTAACGATGAAAGTATTTTGGGACGAAGAGGAAGCAAGGCGGTTAGCCAGTGTTCACGCAAAATCTGGCTATAAAGCCATAGCCGTACCCAAGGGGTGGATTGTAGAAATCGTCCATCCTGACCTAAATTCCGCAAAACACGAAGCCGATGAAGCTGCCGTTCGTTTCGAGCGAGACGAATACGTGATTGCGGTTGAAGGAGGGTATCTCGTAGTGATGTTTGCCGATGCTTTGATAGAGTTGGGCGTAGATGTCGAAAAAGATGCTCTTTATGTTGTGAAGAGCAAATCCACGCCAAAGCAGGCAAAAACGAAAATCATGAAGGTGGGCGATCTTGACGATCAAGGAGACCGCATTCTCCTCTATGAACGCCCCAACGCTCCCTACCACATCATAGCTCCCGCCAATGCAGAGGTAAAAGTCGACGATTCTGTCGAATACGAACCTTTTGGAATCAATTTCGGTTGGTTCGTAAAGGTAATCAACAACTAACGCGTCGCCGACACCCATTTCGCCACCAAACCGTAGATAAGAAAACCTGCATAGCAAAAACCGTCCATTGGACTTTGGGTTATCCCCTACAAAAAAGTTCATGAACGGTTTTTTTATTGCCTTTTGGCCTCAAATTTCGTAGAATAAAGGTGATAAAAGAAACTAAGATAAGGCCAGTAATCTACATACAAAATCAATCGCGACGGGCGGTTACGGGAAGATCCGTCGCGACACCTTTAAGGAAAATCGTTGGGGAAAAACCTTGGTTTTGCCCCATGATAGCCAGCGTAGCTCATTGGTAGAGCACCGTCTTCATAAGGCGAGGGTAGCAGGTCCGATCCCTGCCGCTGGCACTAAAAAATTCAAGAGAATTTTTCAGTGTAAACACTTCCCACTACTACTCAAAAAAACAGCTTCCACCACTGTTTCCAGTTAGCCGACTCCTCCCGCGGCTCACGGAGAGAAACAGAACTTGTGGCTTGCGATGTCCCTAAAAGCACCACAATCTCCCCAGGCTTGACCAACCCCAGCTTGTCCCGCGCCGCTTTTTCGATAAATGCCGGAGTTTGCGCTTCTTCCAGTTGTTTTTTGAACTGTTGGCTTTCTCTTTCTACACGACTCAGTACGACCTCTCTTTCTTTGACGATATCCTTCTTTTTCCAGGAGCTCATAATGGATCCAACGAGACTTACCATGGCTAGAATGCCCAAAATCCACGCTATAAGTCTAATCCTCGTGTATTTTACTATTTTCATGACTTGCACCCCCATTTGTTTTATGATATTATAGGTTTTTAACGCCTAAAAGATCAAAAAACACCATGGCAACACCACTGGATCTCAAAAGCGCACATCGGCAATTTACGGAATACTTAGAGAGTCGTCGTCGTGCGCGCGCTACCATCGTAGCATACAGTAAAGACATCGAACAACTGACCGTCTTTTTAGCCAATATGGGCAAAAAGGACATCGCTGAAGTGGTTCACGATGAGCTTGAGGCATTTTTAAAAAAGCTCACCAGCGATAAATACACACCGAAGTCTGTCTCTCGAAAAATTAACTCAATCAAGACATTTTATCGCTTTCTCAAAGTATCTGGCGCAGTGACGATGGACCCAGCCGCAGAAATTGCCCATCCCAAATACGAAGTTAAACCACCGAGAATTTTATCCAAAGTCGAGTATCGCGCGCTTCGTGATGCGTGCCGGGGAGACATCCGAACCCACGCCATCGTCGAGTTGTTTCTGCAAACGGGACTCCGGATTGGAGAACTGACGAATTTAACGCTTGAAGATGTCAAAGAGAACGAACTGCATATCGCAAGACAAGAAGGCCATGCAGAACGCACGGTACCCTTCAACAAACCTGCACGCGAAGCGCTCAATCGCTATTTGGAAATCCGCACTCCTTCTGAGCATAAACTCACAAACATCAGTAATGCGCTGTTTATTACCAAAACAGGGAAGGCGCTGCTTATTCGCAATATCCGGACGGCAATTGACCGGTATTTTCGCATTGCAGGCATTGAGAGTGCGAAAGTCAATGACCTTCGCCATACCTTCATTGCTCACCACCTGATGGCGGGCACACCGATTACGACGCTCTCTAAACTCGTTGGCCACAAGCGCATCTCTACCACGGAAAAATATCTAGAACTGGTCAAAGGAAAACAAGAAGGTAACGTCAAACTCGAGGAACTGTAAGCGCTTCTTCTGCTTTGCTCGCTTCGTGAGAATAATTTGCCTTTCCTGTTAAAGAGGAACAAGGAAAACCCTCTGTGGAGCGGGGTGAGCTACGTGTGCACCGTATCTTTCAGTGCCGTGCCTATTTCGTTATTGTGTTCGTCAACAAGGACAACGAGTTCCATGAGTGTTTACACTGAAAATTAATTGAGTTAATTTTCAGTGGGGCCGCTTGGGATCGAACCAAGGACATCTACTTTATAAGAGTAGCGCTCTACCGCTGAGCTACGGCCCCTGCTACTTCCCGATTATAGCAATTTCATCGTTTGGAAAAAAATTTCTCGACAGTCAATGCTGATTGTCGAATAATCGAGCGTAAAGTCCCTATTGGGATAGTCTTTCCTGCGTGATACGGAACAGTCACATACAAGGCACCTTTTCGAAGACGAATGTGACTTCCGGATGTTCGTACTTTCTCAAATCCGTGAGCAAAAAGAATCGAGAGGACTTCTTGAGACTTAAGCGAAGGCAGCTTTGACATCAGGGGTGAGTGGTGTTGACGAAACTTCATGTGCAACAGACACGAGAATTTCTTCAACAATAGCTCCTTTGGAAACCTTTTCAGGCATGCAGTCTTGAGGAATCTCTTCACCTTCTTCCAATCGAGAAAGTACATCAAGTTCTAACGCATCTTGGGCCATAAATCGAGCCTCCTCTATGGAATCGCCAAACGTACAAATCTCCGGCAATGCAGGCACGGAAACATTAAATGCGTCCTTGTCCTCCTCATCAGGAGTAAATACAGCAGTAAACTTATACAGCTTCATATCAGATAGTATAGCAAAAAATGACCAAGAATTAAATCCCCAGCCTCTCGCGGGCGTGTTCAATAATTTTGCCGACCATCTGGGTATAATTCATGCCGGCGGCACGGCTAGCTACCGGAAAGTACGAAACGATATTGGGATCGGGAATCATACCAGGCAACGTATTAATTTCCAAAAGATGCGGCTTACCAGTAGCATCCAACCGAAGGTCAATACGAGCGACATCCCGGCAATGAAGCGCGTTATACCCCGCAATGCAGAGTTGTTGAATGCTCTTTTGAAGATTTGGTCTCAGCGTAGCCGGACAGATATAGGCATCATGGGGGTTGTCTAAACTGTCTTCAAAAAACCATTTAGCCTCGTAGGAAGCAAGCTTTTGCAAATTTTTGGGAAAAACGTCGTAATTTTGCTCTACAATGGGCAAAACGTAGACCCCACGGCCGTATCCAGGATTCCCCATGACCGTCACGGTAAATTCTCGGCCAGGCAAAAACTCTTCTACCAGAACGCTTCCCCCGTAGTCTTTTTGAAGCTTCCGGATTTTTCCAAAAAGATGCTTGGAGTCATGCACCAAACTATCGTTGAATATGCCTTTGCTCGACCCTTCCCCATTGGGTTTGACGATCAGCGGAAATCGTAAACCGGTAATCTCTGGCTTTTTGCCTGCGTCTACTAAAACAAATCGTGGCGTCGGCAATCCATAATACTGCCATACTTGTTTGGTCAGGGACTTATCCAGAGAAATGGCGTCAGCAAGGGCCCCAGAATGTGTATAGGGAATACCTAAAAACTCGAGCATTGCCGGAATTTGAGATTCTCGAATTTCTCCCCGAGATCCCTCTGTAATGTTAAAAACAAGATCAATCTTGTTTCGCAATGTTTTGAATGTATCGTATACATCTTCGTTAGCCTCAATATCCGTCACCTCATATCCATTGGCAACGATGGCGTCGTGGATGGCACGAATAGTTGAGGGTTCATCAAACTCCGCTTCTTCCTGTGCTTCTTTCTCAAGCCCAGGCTTGGTATGTCGAACATTAAACGTAAATGCAATATGCATGATAACTATCTACATTATCGCATCTACAATAAATGTAAAGAGGGAAATGGATTATTTATAAACTCCTTGACGGTGTTCTATTTTTACTACTTCAACGACGCTGGTTTTACTATTAAATCGATAAATGATTCTATAATCTCCAATTCTATACTTATAATGTCCTGCTAATTCACCGTGTAACTTCGCGCCAGATATAGGATTCCCCCCAATATTATCGAGTGCTAAGATAATCTTCTGATGAATCCGAAGTGGTAATTTTTGAAGTTTTTTCCGGACAGCAGGATGGGTGATGACTGCTTTAGCGGGCATGAAGCTTCTGTCGTTTGACAAAATCTTTCTTAAGCTCTTTAAGCGTGACATATTTCCCTTGAGCGATTTCTTTTTCAGCCTTACGAATATCTTTCAGGGAATACGTAAGGCTATAGATTGTTTCCTCGAGTTCATCCAGGTAGTCAGATGAGACAAGAGAGGCTTTGACTCGCCCCCTTTTAGCAATATCCACACGCGTATACTCTTTATCAATTTTATCGATGAGTTTGAGAAAATCTTTTCTGACTTGAGTCACCGGAAGAACAACGCTCATATAAAAGAAGTGTACAGAATAATGTACAGTATGTCAAGGGAAAAAATCAAAATAAACCCCCTAGGAAAACAAATTGACATGACGTCAAACCGAATCTTCGGGGGAATTGCACTCTGTTCAGAATCTACGATTATGTCCAACCCAAGGCACGTTGTGTGGCAGCTCCCAAGTATGCAACGATGAAGATGAACATGTCATACAGGAAGTGGACAATGATGGCAGCAAACAACCCGAATTTGAACATCAGCAGAAACATGAACATGCCGATGAACCATGCGTTGATCGTGCCAAGTAGTCCTTGATAAGCGTGTCCTTCACGGAACTTACCGTTCGAGCTGATGATTGCAGCACCAACTGCCCAACCAAGCCCATTGAACAGTAGAGATTCAAGCTTCCCCAGAGTGAAGAAGTTTGCGATTGGACCAGTGATATGCATATACAGCCACTGGACAATGTGGATGTTGAGAAATCCCAGCAGGAGGAAATCAATGATCTTGTATCCGACAATCTCACTGTAGAAAATGAGCCATCGGAACGAAATTTCTTCGAAGATTCCTGCGAGAAGACTCATCGCACATCCAGCGCCAAGGATGACTTCTGCATTTCTGTTGACTTCGGGGTCATTGCGTTCCACTGCAACGAGTATCAGATTGATGATGATCCCCCAAGCAAAAACCGGCCATGCAGTTGACAAGACATCGCTGATAGTTCCATCGAGTTTCCAGAACTGCCAGAAATCGAATGGAATCGCAGTTGGTCGGAGCCATTTGACTATGATGATGAAGATGAGTGCTCCGAAAGCGGCAGACAGATAACATCCCTGTCCCTTCTCTTTGCTATCACTACTTGAATCTGAACTTTTGGACATTTGCTTCTCCTTTGTACTTAGGACATGTAGGATCTGAACAGATAGCTCTCTAGACACCTTGTAACAAAAGATGAATAGGGAGCTATCTATTAGAAGCTACCGGGAGAAAGCATTTTTCGTAGACTGTCAAAGAGCAAAAAATAAATAGTAAACCATCAAAAAAGCATCGCATAATGATGCTCTTTGAGAGGTTTACCAATCAGAGGAAGTCTATCAGAAGAAGAAAAAGAAGTCAAGCCTATAGTAGAATTGCTGGAGACAACAATATTTCGTCATGCTGGTTTTATCCAGCATCCCTACTATACGACAAGATGATCCTGGATGCGCCTTCGGCTTACCAGGATGACGTGACGACGATGAAGCAAGCTACAGCCTCGCCCTTTGGGAAATTTCTGCTTCCACGAGCTCTTTGGAGCGGCCATATTTAAGGCGGGAAAGCTGTATGATAGCGCGGGCTATGTTAGGATTTTTCATGGCATTAATTTTTGTCATATCTTTGGTCAAGTCCATGCTAAAGGGCTTGACGGGTTCATTCCTGACTATAGTTTTGACATAGGCGTTAAATTTATCGATGTTAATAAGATCCGGTTCGTTAAATGTGGGCTGGAATTCATGCTGCAAGTAATTGGCATCCGTTACGCCCACCCGGAACGTCACCAAGGTCCCGACATTGCCAAACACGGCATTTTTCACTTCTTCCTCCATTTGTCCAATGAATTGATTGGCAACCGTGAGACTCAAACGGTACTTGCGCGCTTCAGATAAAATCTGGGCAAAATCAGGAGTGGCAAAATTCTGAAACTCATCTACATAGAGATAAAAATCCCGCCGCTCTTCTTCGGGAATCTCTTGCCTGCTCATGGCAGAAATGAGGATCCGCGGCACCAAAATAAGGCCTAAAAAGTTGCTGTTTTCTTCGCCAATCTTCCCTTTGGCAAGATTAACAAGCAAAATTTTTCCTTCATCCATGACTTTTCGAAAATCAAAACTCGATTCTGACTGGCCGATGATATTGCGCATAAGCTTGTTGGTGACGAAGCGGCCAAATTTAGAAACGATGTAATCCAACACTTCTGATTTGTGAAAATCAGCAGTTTGTGCAATTTGGTCGGTCCAGTAACGCCGAATAATGGGGTCGGTGAGCTTCGGTAATAATTCTTGCACAAACGAGCTATCAGTAAGGACGCGGACCACTTCCACAAATGTATTGCCGGGTTCAACCATGACCGTGAGCATAGCGTTTCGGATGGCGTGTTCAAATCGGGGGCCGATGATACCGGTTTTCATAGGGTCGTAGAGTTTGTACATGAGACCCACGATGGAAGTGACCACAAAATGTTTTTGCTCTTCGGTTTTTGCTTCGAGCATATTAATCCCCATCGGCCGATCGCTATCAGACGGATCAAAATAAATGACGTCTTCGGCCCGCTCCGGCGGGATGCGACTGAGGATGCCATCCATGAGGTCCCCGTGCGGGTCAACAACCGCTACCCCTTTCCCCGCTTCAATATCCTGCATGATCATTTCTTCCAGAAGTTGAGACTTTCCCGTACCGGTTTTTCCGATAATGTAGACGTGGCGCCTTCGATCGTCGTTATCAATGTACACCGGCCGCTCAATCCCTCGGTAGCGGGATTTTCCTAAAAAAAGACCACTGGTGGGAATTTGCGCCGGGGCTGGTGCCCGTTTGGCGTTAAGCCAAAAGATGTGAGGCGTTTCAATAGATTTATTGGGAAAATGATAGATGGTTGCCAGTTCATCGCTATTTAACACACTCATCTGCTGGAAAAATGGAAAATTAAAAAAAGGAAAATAGCGATAAATAAAATCCACCATAAACAGCTGCTTGAAAGGTAAGCGCACTTTTTTAAAGTTATTGGAATCCGAAGAAAACTGTTCAAAGACAGACAATAGGTTTTCTAAATGAATCCGCGCTGACTCCTGACTGTCTGAGGAAACCACCAATCGAACCACCGCTTTAAACCCGGGCTTACTTGTTTTTTGCTCAATGGCTTCCAAACTTTTTTGATCTATTTTGAAACTTGCTTTTTCGGGATTTGCTTCATTTTTTTTCGTTTTAGAAATATACGAGCGACCAATCGATCGCCACTTGCCACCAGTGGGTTGAATGAGGATTTGGACGGCCGCGCCTTCATCCCCTTGCATCTTCGCTAAGACAGAAGTAATGGATGACAAGGGATCCGTAGGCAGATCACGATAGACCCGGATAGGAAGATAATCGGAATATTTCAAGCGTAGCGCGGCAAATGCCACTTTCCCCGTTTGAGAAAAAATTGAGTACTCTTCTACTTCTTTGATATCCGCACCCGGGTAAGCACCATGAATTTGTTTTTCTACTAAATCCATAAGCTTTCGTGGCACAGACACATAAAACCGAATATCTTCTTGTTTGGCAACAATCTCAAATGACACATGCGGCTGGGGCTTGAGAAATGACCAAAATCCACTTTTATAAATACTGTGAAGGCTGGCAAATAATTGTTCCGCCGCATCAATTTTGATCTCATTATCCCGCGGCACGGCAACCTGCAACAGCACATAGTCGAGGGATCGCTCTTCCCGATCGCGGTATTTCCAAAGGAGAAAAACGATATAACCAAGGCCCGCAAGCCCACCAAAAAGGATGGCCAAAAAAAGAAAGCTTATGGTAATAATTTCCAATCGATAGATAAGGTCTAAAAAAATATCAGGCATCATTTCCTCCACAAATGCAACTCTTTCAGTCTTCGTTTGCACCACTCGGCAAGCCATCGCCAGGAACTCGTAACATTTTGACGCATCCCCTGGGCAATCTGGTCATCCGTAAGCGGTAAGGTTATAGTGCCCGTTGATGGCACAGCGGAAACATTTTGTCCTAATGGCGCCACTCCCATCTGGGAAACTTTCGGAGGAATAGGAACACTTGTTGGACGAGTGCTGACTCCTGCCGCAGCCACTTCTTTGGGTAGCTCTACTTCTTGTCCCATCGGCGTCAATGGCAGCTCGCTGCCGATACGCGCTACCTCTTTCTCTTTTCCACCAAGTGTTACTCCCCCAACCGGCGCGCTTGCACTTTTTTGAGAATCATCAAAAACTGTTTTGGCAGAGGTATCCATATCTCCATAATATCACGAACTCCTGGGGTGGTGCTCACTTCGTTCGCACCCCTCCCAACTCCCCCTCCTCGTCCGCCAGCTGGCGGACTGCGGTCAGAGGAACCCTTTCTCCTGAACCCCACGCAAATATAATTCCGGCAGGTGGTAAATCTATCAATTGAACTGACTGATAATTTTTCTTTTTCTTCTTTACTTTCGCCTTTGGTGCGTTATGTCCACCGCTTTCCCGAATCATCGCGAGGTACCAAATGATTGACAAAAGGATCCATGGCACTGGTTCTTTTTGAATAAAAGCCTCCTTATCTTTTGTCATCCCGCCCGGCGGGATCCAGTCTTTGCTACTGGTCCCGTTTTTAACGGGAGACGACATAAAAAACCACAGGGTCAAGGCAAAGGAAAACTTGACTATCGCTTCCTTTTTTTCCCTGTGTTGCTTTTCTTTTTTGCTAACCGTAAATTCCGTCTTTTTCCTGGCAGCACTCTCTGCTATTTTCAGTTCATTCTTCATTGGTTTAATGGGCGATTGTTCAAATTTCTTAACTTTATGAGCAAGCTTTATCAAGACGTGCACTAATGTTCGTTCTCGTAATCTGTCATTCCCGTCCCGCATCAATGTGCGGGATAAACTCCGGCGGGAATCTATGCTTATTCTCTCGCTATGTGATTGGATTATCTTCCCAACCGTGGACATCAACCAGAGCTTATCTTGAGCCTTCCCCTTTCTTTTCCATTTTCGTTTTTCTTTACTCTTGATTTTGAGCTTCACAGGAAAACTAATGTCTTCTATTTTCCGCGTCTGGTTCAGTCGGGTAAGAAATTTATGCGCTTTGTGCTCTCGTCTCGCCAAGCGGGACGCCAACGATAATGATCGTCGTTTCTTTTTTTCATGTCGGGCAATACTTTTTTCTACTGCAACCATAGGCTTGGGTAGTTCTTTTGCGAGTGAACCAATAAGAAATGGCACGGCACCAATGCCAACACATGTTTTGGCAACAACAAGGAGCGCATGCTTCGTTTCCGTCATTTCTCTATGGCGTTTCTCAATAACATCGGCTATCGCAATCGGCTTCTCGCGAATCTTTTCTAAAGTAAGGCGCTCTGGATTATGCGCCGTCATTCTGGCTTGTCCAGAATCTCTATCTGATCCTGGATGCGCTCGTGCCTCGCTTACCAGGATGACGTTTGTGTTCGGCTGAACTTTCACTTTTGTCTCTTTTTGTTGTTGCTGACGAACACTGGCCGTTATACGCCGAGCAGTCACAACTGATAATGGCCTATCAGTGAATACGCTTATTTTCTCCTCGGGCTTAACTTGCGTAAGCTCTGGAAACATGCGTTGCATAATACCTTGCATTTCAAAAAACGTATGGAGTTTTCCATCAGAAGCAGCATTGATCATGGTCGTCTGCCCGCGTTTCGTTATCGGATCAATTTTAAAAATTTGAATGTCACGATTATCGCTCCCTTCACGGGCATATACCATAGCGACCGTCGATGCACCATGGGCAAGTGTTTTTGCTGCCAGACGCGACGCTTGGTGGTCTGCTATCGAATACTCTTTTGGATTATGGAGGCGAGTATTTTCATTCAATTTTTCGGCAGTGGTATTGTATTTAGGGTAATAGATATCACCATCATCGGTAATCATTACATCTTGTACCTTATACTCGCCTGTCCCAGCGATTTCATGGTGGAACGCTTCCATATCAAGTCTATATCGAGGACGAAATTGCTCGGCAATCTGTACTCGCAAATCGTGACCAGATAACCCAGGATTGGCTTTCGTAATTTCGTCCTGTAAAACGAAATATGATTTTGTAAAAATGTCTTTTTCAAGAGTGTGCGGCATATTTTTTCTCCATCATCCTCCTTCGTCCCGCTTAACGGGACTTCGGACGGATTGATGGTTAGTAAGCTCGTAAGTGAGAACTCACTCGCAAACTAACGCATCAAAAAAACTTCTCGAGTGAGAAGTTTTGTATCGCATCTCCTCTCACTCGAAGGATACGCGTTGTATCAAAAGCCTGCGATCGGACTATCACCGTTGCGGTACAGTTCCCGAGTTTCACGGGATTCGGAGCTTTTGACGTATTTACCCCGATATAATCGGGGTTTACTTTTTCTTTCTTTCAATACCAGACCAAATAACTTCTGGCTGGTTTGTCTGCTTATTTATAAACCTCGCGAGCATAAAAAGCAAATCGGATAATCGATTGAGATATTTAATGATGCGTTCATCAACTGGCTCCTTTTGTGCAAGAGCCACAGCCTGCCGCTCTACTTTGCGACACATACCTCTCGTGATATGGGTATACGCTCCCAAAGTAGATCCACCAGGGAGAATGAAGTTTTTTAATGGAGGCAGTTGACCTTCCATAGCATCAATCCGTACTTCCATTTCGCCTACTCGATCATTGAGCCCGCCAAGATCCCCTTTCCAACCAGCAAGCGTACTTCCAATCGTAAAAAGATCCGATTGGATCTGGAAAAGAAATTGCTGGACATCAGGAACGGTAAGTTGTGAAGCAATCAGTCCCACCCAACTATTGAGTTCATCAATGGACCCGTAGACCTTTACGAGCTGTTCACATTTGAGCACGCGCTT
>JGI1358J11329_10002246_pt1 | contig 15110 bp, 18 predicted proteins | sample Subgroupgradi54m_FD_11329 | JGI IMG/M metagenome (IMG submission 11329)
TTGTTGTCGGTACTCATCGCCCGCTCGCCCTGGGTAATGTGGATCTCAACCGAGGGCTGATTGTCGGCGGCCGTGGAGAAGGTCTGCGAGCGACTGGTCGGTATCGCTGTGTTGCGCTCGATGAGCTTGGTCGCCACCCCGCCCATCGTCTCGATAGCGAGCGAGAGCGGAATAACATCTATAAGAAGAATATCTTTCACATCGCCCTGAAGCACGCCTGCCTGAACTGCTGCACCGATAGCCACTACCTCGTCCGGATTGACACTCATATTCGGCTTCTTGTTGAAAAACTTTTCCACCGCGCTCTGGATGGCGGGCATACGCGTCTGGCCGCCCACGAGGATGACTTCCTGGATATCGCCAACCTTGAAGGGCGAGGCCTCCATGGCTCGCTTGGTGATAGACATCGCACGCTCGATGAATTCACCTGCGAGGTCTTCGAGCTTGGCGCGCGTCATCTTCACCAAGAGGTGCTGCGGCCCCGCGTCGGTGGAGGTGAGGAAGGGAATGTTGACCTCGGTCTCTATAGCTGCGGAGAGCTCTATCTTCGCCTTCTCGGCGGCCTCGTCGAGGCGTTGGCGCGCGAGAGCATCGGTCATCACGTCAACCCCCGTCTGTTTCTTGAACTCGCTTGCGAGCCACTCGATGATTTTCTGGTCGATGTCCTTGCCGCCCAGATGCGCATCTCCGTCCGTCGAACGGACTTCGACCGACTGCTGGCCATCCTCATCGGCTACTTCAAGAATAGACACGTCAAAGGTCCCGCCGCCGAAGTCGAAGACAGCAATCTTCTCATCCTTCTTCTTATTGAATCCATATGCAAGCGCCGCCGCCGTGGGCTCGTTGATGATGCGCTTGACATCGAGGCCAGCTATCAGGCCTGCGGCCTTGGTTGCGCTCCGCTGGTCATCATTAAAGTAGGCAGGGACAGTGATGACGGCCTCGGTAATCTTCTCTCCGAGCTTGATCTCGGCATCGGCCTTGAGCTTGCCGAGAATCATCGCGCTCATTTCCTCGGGCCGATACCATTTGTCGGACATCTTGACCTCGATGCCACCGTTGTCGGCTTTGCGCATCTCGAAGGGCACTGCGGCCTTATCCTTCTGCACTGCTGGCTCGTCGAAGGAATGGCCGATGAAGCGCTTAATCTGATAGATGGTGTTGAGGGGGTTCGTGACTGATTGGCGCTTGGCGAGCGTACCGACGACGCGCTCGCCGTTCTTCCCTACGGCGACGATAGAGGGAGTCGTACGTGCACCCTCCGCGTTCTCAAGCACGCGCGGCTCGCCACCCTCGACCACCGCCATCGCAGAGTTTGTAGTGCCAAGATCAATGCCGAGTATTTTTGCCATAGATAAGTATAAATTAGTTTACTTTCTCGAAGTGTGCAACACGAACTTTCGCCGGGCGCACGAGTACTTCGCCTATTTTCCAACCTTTCTCTAGTATCGCGCTCACGGTGTTATCTTCTTTTGCTGATTGCGCCGCATCGATACCGAGAGCTTCATGCAGAGCGGGATCAAATACTTCGCCAACTTCCCCAACCGGCTCAAGCCCGAGCGAGGCAAAAGCGCTCTCGAGCTGCTTGGCAATTGCCTCGAACCCTTCGGGTATTTTGTCAAACACCAGGTGTTTGACAGCCCGAGCACGTTCGAGCGCGTCGAGAGCAGGCAAGAGCGCCTCGGCAGCTTGCACAACGCCACGCGCTCGTTCTGCCTGCTTCTCGTGCTCGAAGCGTTTGAGTGCGTTCACATAATCGGCCTTGGCCCTCTGCCAGCCGTCCATGTACTCTTGTTTCTCCTTGCGAGTCTCGGCAAGCTCGGAACGCAGCTTTGCTACTTTTCCTTCAGCTTGCTCCTCGACCTGTTCATCGTCAGCCGAGATCTCAATGTCTTCGTCTTCATGCATATCTCAACTATACCTGAATCGACATGCGTAGTCAAATGATACGTGAAGCCCCCGCTTGTGGCGGGGGCTTGCTCGCGTACCGCGCGAGCTCGGGTGCTTTTGGCGTTGGCGCCGGGCTTCAGTCGCCTATTCCATACCGAAGACCTTGTAGGGCCGCGATGAACTCCATGAGGCCCGAAAACTCATGGAAGAGCTCCACGGGCGACATCAACAAACTGAAGTGGAAAGTGCGCGAGTGAGTGGGGGACGCCACCGGTTGATTCGTGCCGATGCCGACGAGACAGTCGGTCGGATAGACCAGGACGATCGTGCGGCCGATCCCGTCGACGTAGCGCCGGCCGGGCTGGTGGATCTGGGAATTGTTCGCCCAGATTTCCGTCCACCGGAAGGGATTGCCGAGGCGGCTCTCGGCGAGGTCCCAGAGCGTGTCGCCCGCGACCGGGTGGTAGCCGGTGCAGGTTGCCGATGGGGTGGCAGGGGCTCCGCTTGAGCCGGTGTGATCGATAACGGTGCCGGCGATCACAAGCACTCCTACCGCAATCACAAGCGACCAGAAAAGTCGTTTCATTCCTTCTTCTCCTCCTCAAATAGCCAGATATTGGCTAGTGCATCTGTACCTGTGGATAAGATAGCACATAGTATTAAATATGTCAAGGGCCCCGCAAAGGGCCCTTGCTTACTGCAGTATCGGCATCGGCCGTGGTGGCCGCTCGAGAATCTGCTCTGGCGTTGTAGCGTGCATCTGCGCGATGCATATGAGCGCGAGGAGAATTGCGCTGTCTCCATCGGCGATGGCATCGGCTGCAGCAGGATTCTTCTGCCAGTATCGCCTGATGAGATAGTGCCGTCGCTCGCCGTCCATCGCCTCAAACTCCGTGTTCGCGCAATCTGGGCACATACCAAGTATCTCTACCCTGCCCCAACCATCCTTCCGCTCGAGGTCCGAGAAGCACATCTTGAGCTTCTTGTGGACTTTGCAAAAGAGATTTCGACGAGCGATGCAGGTGAGACAGAGAGATGCATTCCCGAGGATACCCTTCCCCGGGAACGCATATATCGTGATGCTCTCGGTCTGCTTGCGGCCGCGCGTCTTCCCGCAATCAATACAATCTGACACGACGACCTCCTCTCACACGGATTCTCGTCTGCCTACAGAATATCATGATTAAAAATGAAAAGAGCCCCGTGAGATGGCGGCTTCGCCTATCTCATGGGGCTCTTTACTGCGGCGTCTCGCTCTCGAGACTCTGTTGTCTGAAGAGCTCGAAGATAAAGTCGTGCAGGCTGATCTTCTCGAATCGCGCCGCAAGCACGAAGCTGAAGATTATCTGGTCTACTGACTTCATATCCCCGAGCACATCCTCCGCCACATGGGTCGCCAGCTGAAGGATATTGTCGGCAACGTCCTCAAGCTTGTCAGCAAGGTGCAGGATGCGGAGTCGCTCCTCTGCCAGTAGAGCCGCTACCTCGTCACGAGCGCAGAGAGGGCAAGCATCTACGGTGGTGATGGAATATTCTTGAATCTCACCATCTTCTTCGCTCGTCCCATCCTCTGCCTCGGTCTCTGTCTCGGCCTTGAGCTCCTCGAGGCTCTCCTCGTTCCTCGTCACCCGAAGCATCGGGATCTTGATGACACTGTGCTCGTGACAGACAAGCTCCAGCTTCTCAAGGCAGGTTGGACAGTAATGAACCTTGTTCGATTTAAAAACCTCGGGGTCCGTATCGTCATAGAGAGTGACGGCACGGACGCCCTTCTTTGCCCCGCACTCGAGGCAGGCTCTCCGGGCGGCCATCTTCACCTCCTATCGGAACAGCCATTCGGCGTCAGACAACACCTGCCCAGGACTCTACAGTCCCGGGCTAGATTTAGCAAACGTCCGTTAGCGCTTGCTCCACTGTGGAGCTTTGCGGGCTTTCTTGAGGCCGGGCTTCTTGCGCTCTTTGGCGCGCGGGTCGCGAGTGAGCATGTGTGCGCTCTTGAGAGCGGCGCGAGCGGCTGGCTCTGCTTTAGTAATAGCGCGCGCGATGGCGTGACGCACGGCACCTGCCTGTGCGGCGATGCCGCCGCCCTCGGCGTGGGCCTGGACCGCGTAGTTCTGAGCATTCTCTGAAACACCAAATGCCTCAAGCGCGACGCGGGCCCGCTCGTCTGTCTTGAAATAGTCCTTCGGGCTCTTGCCGTTGATCATGAGCGAGTTCTTATCGGCAGGCGTCATCCGGACGCTTGCTCGCGCGGTCTTGCGGCGCCCTACTGCATGGGTAAATGTCGCGGTGGCCATATTAGGGCTTGATGATGAGATTCTTCATCCGTGGCACGCGGAGCCGGTTGCGCGGGATCATGCCGTCGACGGTCTTACGCACCACCTCCTGGATGCCCTTCTTGGCGATGACCTCGTCCATACGCACCTCGCGCAGGCCGCCCGGGTAGCCGGTGTAGTGGGTATAGATCTTGCCCTTGATACGGCGCTCGGGGAGGTGGAGCTTGGCGGCGTTCTCGATGGTGACCTTGATAGGGTGCGTGAGGTGCTTCGACACCATCGCCGAGCGCTTGCCGAGCAAGGCGTGGGCGGCCTCGCTCGCCACGCGGCCAAGCGTGCGATCAGTCGCGTCGATGGTATAGGTTGTGGGGGCTGGTGCCGTTACTTTGGTCATAGGTTGGGCCAGTGTGTTACACAAACGCAATATACGCAAGTTTACGCGCGTCGTTATTTCCCCGCTTTGAGCGCTTCACCACGCGGGTGTAGCCGCCCGCGCGTGAGGCGTAGCGTGGCGCAATAGTAGCGAAGAGCTTCTTCACGGCCGCCTCGTCCTGCAATCGCTGTATCGCAAGTCGGCGCGTTGCGAGCGTGTTCTTCTTGCCATAGGTGACAAGACGCTCAATAAAGGGACGCAGTTCTTTGGCCTTAGCCTCGGTAGTCGAGATACGCTCTTCAAGGACGAGCGAGCGAGCGAGCGAGCGCATGAGCGCTCGGCGCCGAGAGGCTGGTCTATTGAAGATACGGGGTCGTGCGCGCTGGCTCATATTCGGTAATTATTCTTGACTTATTCGCTCTTGAGCGTGAGGCCGTGAGTAGCGAGTGCCTCGCTGATTTCCCCAACGGCCTTTTCGCCGATGCCATCGAGCTCAAGGAGGGTGCTTGCAGACTTACGCACGAGCCCTGCGGCGCTCTTGATGCCAGCCTCCTCAAGTGCAGAGATGATGCGCGCAGGGAGCTCGAGATCTGCAACCTTAATCTTGGACGCGCCCGAGGAGGTCGAGGAGCCTCCCTCTGACTCATCAGTTGATTCACGCGCCGGCTCTTGGAAGCCGATAACGGCCGAGAGTTGGTGAATCATAATCTCGATAGACTGCTCGAGCGCCTTTCGCGGTGCGATGGTGCCATTGGTCTCGATAAGGATACGGAGCCGATTGAAGTCAGTTCGGTCGCCCACGCGCATATTCTCCACCTCGTAGTTCACGCGGCGAATGGGGGTGAAGGTGGCGTCAAGCGCGATGGTGCCAATGTCGACCTTCTCGCGCGTCAAGACCTCGCGCGGGATATAGCCCAACCCACGTTCGATAGTGGCTTCGAGCTCGAGGCCACCCTTGCCTGAGAGATCGGCTATGTGCTGATCCGGATTTGAAATCTCGACCTGGCTTGGGAGCTTGAAGTCCTTGGCAGTAATCTCTTTCGTTCCGCTTATCTTGAGTGATATGGTCTGCGGCTCGTCCCCATGTAGGACGAAATGTACGCGCTTCAAGTTAAGGAGAAGCTCCATCACGGTCTCGCGCATACCCTCAATGGTGGCGAACTCGTGCTGAATGCCCTCAATCTTGACTTGCGTCACAGCCGCTCCTGGAAGCGAGGAGAGAATGATGCGGCGGAGGCTGTTACCGAGCGTGTGGCCGTAGCCCGGATAAAGCGAATCTATTTCGTAGGTGCCCTGCGCCCCTTCTTCAGAGACGATGCGTGGCTTACTAGGCAAAGTGATGTGGTATTCCATAACTCAATCGGTTACCTTTTAATTTTTAAATATTTAAACATTTAAATATTCCTTTAGCGAGTGTAGAACGAGAGCACAGCCGTAAGGTCTCCCGCCGGGTCGGCAGAAGAGGCCGTCGGGCGCGCAGTGACCACTCCTTCCATCGCCCGAAGGTCAAAGGAGAGCCACGACGGGGTGACCCGCTCAGCAGCCTTCTCGGCGAAATTCACAAGGAGGCCATGCTCCTTCGAGCCCTCGCGGATGCCGATGCGGTCACCCACTGAAAGTGCATAGGACGGGATACGAACCTTGCGGCCATTCACCGTCACGTGTCCGTGCGCGGCCATTTGGCGTGCTCCGCGACGGGTGGGTACGAGCCCCAGGCGCCATAGCACGTTGTCGAGCCGCATCTCAAGTGCCTCGTGCAGGCGCTCGGCCGGATCCCTTCGCGCGCTGCCTTTGGCCGCAAGCGCGCCCTTGATGTAATTGCGGAACTGGCGCTCGGGGAGCCCGTAGGTGATGCGCACCTTCTGCTTCTCAAGCATCTGCTTGCCATACTCGCTCTGACGCCCACGTCCACGACGCTTATTCTTGGCAGAGCGATCTGCCGAGACAGCGAATTTCTGCGTCTGCGCCTTCTCGAACACAGAGGCGCCAAGGCGCTTAGCAATCTTGTAACGAGGTCCGGTTTTCATAGATGAGTTCGCATAGCTAAACTATACGCGTCGGGGCTTAGGCGGGCGTGGGCCGTTGTGCGGCACCGGCGTCGCATCTTTAATAGAACGTATCTGGATGCCTTTGTTCGCGAAGGAGCGTAAGACAGACTCGCGACCAGCGCCCACACCACGAATGATGACAGATGCCTCTTTGAGCCCTATCAGGAGGCCTTTCTCGCCAAGAAGTTCGCCCACCTTGCTCGCTGCGTATGGGGTGGACTTGCGCGCACCAGAAAAGCCAAGTGCGCCGGCGGAGCTCCCGATGATGACATTCCCCGACTCATCCGTGATGACAGCTTTGGTGTTGTTGAAGGTCGCTTCAATATGGAGAATTCCCTTCTCTATATGGCGCTTGGAAATCTTGGCGAGCGCACGGTCCTTACGGCCTTGGTCGAGGCCGCGNCCGCGCTTCTTGATAATGCGTTTCTTACCCATACCTAGGTTTTTTCAAGCGTACGACGGCCAGACGTCATCGTCTTGCGTACGTTGCCGCGGCGCGTGCGCGAATTGGTCTTAGTCCGCTGGCCGCGTACGGGGAGCCCGCGCTCGTGACGAGAGCCGCGGATGGAGTGGATATCCTTGAGTCGTTTTATGTTTTGTCCTATCTCCCGGCGCAGGTCGCCCTCGATGACGTACGCTTCAGCGAGCGAGCGGATCTTCTGCTCCTCCTCGCTTGAGAGCTCACTGCCCTTCTTCGCGGTATGGACCTTAGCCTCCTTAAGAATATCGAGAGCTCGCGAAGGGCCAATGCCGAAAATAAGCGGCAGTGAATACGCGAGTTGTTTGTTATCGGGAAGAGTGATACCGGCGATACGCATACGAAAAATGATTACCCTTGGCGGGCCTTACGGCGCGGATTGCGCTTATTAATACGGTAGAGACGCCCGCCACGGCGGACGAGCTGGTCTCCCGGTTGCTGAACCTTGATGGATGCACGAACTTTCATCCCGTTAGAAGTTACCATTAATTAATATAAGCGCTTTTGATAATCCCATTAGTTTCGTACCCAAACTTCTAACGGGATTCATTGTGAACGGTATATGCGTAGCATTGAATAATCAATCACGTGAGGCGACGTACGATACGTGCCCGTCCGCCATAGGGATCTAGCACCATCTCCACCTGGTCGCCCATCAAGACCCGAATACGGTGCAAACGCATCTTTCCCGCAAGGTAGGCAAGCACCAGCTCTCCCCGGGAATCCCCCATCTGCCCCACCTCTGCAGGCAGGGCAAGCGGGTCGTCCTTAGGCTGCAAACGGACTCGGAACAACGAGTCGGGCAGAACCTCTTCGACGATGCCCGTGCTCGTCTTTTTGTCCTCGTCGTCACTCATGCGGATGCCAAGATAATGTAGCAGGAGCCTGAAGAATCGTCAAACCGGCCCCGGGAACTAGGCGAGGTCGCCATCTCACGGAATCACTGCCGTAACCACGATGGACGATGGGTCCTCGGGGAATGTCTGCCGCCAGAATGGCCTGAGCACGAGAATGGCCCGCTTCACCTCTGGATAGCTCGTGAGGGCTGTCTGGGCCTCTCCACGGCTCTTGCCGGCCACCGCAGAAGCTATGCGGCTTTTATCTATTGAGGCAACCAGGGCCGCCGTGCCGGAGAGAGTGAAGGTAAAAGAATCGGTATCCACAGCCGGCAAGGCTCCGGTAGCCGAGAGCGTGAGCACCGTACCCGGACCGAGTGCGGCCTGCCCCTCGGTCACCCCGCTCCCTCCCACATCAGTAGAGCCGGCCTGTGCAAGAATGGCGCTTGCCAGAGCGGTTGCATTGAACACCACACCCGTAATCGTGCCTTCGACCTGGATATTCGCCTGACCGCTTGTCGTGGACGGTGCTGTCGCGAGCTCACGATACGAAATAGCGCTCGCACCGGGCACGAGCACATAGCCGCTCGGTATCTGACTTTGGAGATTCGACGTAAGGTACGTTGCCAGCGTGCCCTTTGCGCTCGTGACGGCTGCCTGCTCGGCGGCAGGGTCGACGGCCGGAGCCGAGCCCGAGGCTCCACCGCGCATTGCCGTAGACGAACGAGCATAGATGGCGCTCGCAAGCGAGGTGTGAGCGAGCTTGGGGACCGTGAATGAGCCCGCAGCGACGTTATACGAAGGGCCGGGCGCGTCCGCAAAGACATTCGCGACCACGCTTCCCGGCTTGACACTCGTGCCCGCGGGTATGGTTACGGCGCTGTGGATACGAAAGATGAGGCCAGCCGGACTCGCGAATTGGGTATTCGCGATGAGCTTTTGCGGCTTCGCTTGAGTGTTATAGATAGTGATGCTCCCCGAAGCGCTTCCACTCACCTGTTTGGTTCCGTTGGTTGCTATGCCCACGCTTTCCATCTTTTTCGCGGTGATGAGCTGATACGGGAGAGCGCTTGCCGAGAGGCCTGCCGTGAAGGTCCCTTGGACGGGGATCGAAATGGTCATGGGCGTGATCTCGACCTTCGCACCGGAGAAATGGAGGAGCGCTACAAGCGACACGGCGATAATGACGAAGGCGACAAGTACGGTGATGAGTGGGAAACGGCCTCGACCCCCGGACGATCTCGAGGATGGCATGTCCGACTCCTGGATGCTCGTCTCCCGACGCCTTGAGGGCGGAATGATATCTTCGAGTGTACGCATATGGCGAGTATAGCAGATACTGTCCACTCTAGTGCGCGGACAGGTTTTGATACTGGGACATAAGCAGGAGTCGGATATCTTGCGGGGCCTCGGATGCCACCCGTATAGACGCGAATTGGTTGCTCGACACAGGCACGATATTGAGCGGCTTATTGGCGAACCATGGGAGAGAGAGGCTGGCTGAATCGAGGCCCTGCTTCGCGCGTTCCGCCCCGGCCTCGCCTGCGACTAAGAGGGCGACGTGCGGCAACGGGTAGCTCGCAGCGAGTTCTCTGAATATCCGTTTGACCGATTCGAGCCAGGCGGACGCGTCTGGTAAGCCACGCTCTGAAGCGCTTACGGCAGTGAGGGCACCGGCGCGCACGAGCGAGACGGCCGCCACGCCTGGCTCCAGGGCGTCAATAATGAGGAAATCGCGTTCATGAGGAAAGGCGGCGCGCAGTACCTGATAGCGCAGAGAGGGGCCGCTCACGTAGGCTGCATGCGCATGGTGGAAATGGCGTCTCAACACCCCTGCCACCGCATCGGCTATAGGCACGGAGAGAGAAGAGGTGAGGATGACGAACGCGACACGATGCGCCTGCTTGCCATAGGGGTCGCGCGTCTGGTAGCCGTTCAGACGGATCTCGACGATATGCTCTTCGATCTTCCACGCAGAGTCGGCTGGCTCGGCTCGCCCAGGCTCCGGCGAAGTGGGTACATTCCCGCGCCTTTGCGCAAGGACTTCTTTGGCCATGTCCTTGGTGAGCGTGAACGGAGCATCTCCCTGGAACCGTTCTGTACGCACAGAGGTCGTCTGCCATGGGGCGTCTATCGATACGAGGATGTCGTCGATGCTACTTGTGCCAGTCGCACGGAGGGCGGCCGAGGCACCCTCGCGCACGAGCGCATTCGCAATGAGCTCGAGCATACGCTCCACTGCGGCCTCCGATGTCTCCTCCGGACGTTTGACGATATGGGTGCGTTTGCCGTAGCAGAGGATAGGCGAGCCAGCTACCGGGTGGGCGACGTAGCCACCGGCAACTGAATTTGCCCCGATATCAATGAGCATGTGCAGACGAACGTGCGACGTGCTCCGAAACACCCACTTCGGCCTGCTGGCCTCAGGACTTCCTCGCTCTGCGCTCGGTCGCCGCCAAAGATCCATTCGCTTATTCTAACACTCCACGGATACGACGAACGCCAGATGAGGATGCTTCTTCTTTAATAATCTTGAACTTCTTGCCGCCCTCACCAAGCTCGGAAGTGTTCGGAACGTGCGGTCCGCCGCAGAATTCGATGGAAAAGGCTTCAGAAAATTGTGGGTCGTCCGACGTCGCAGTTATAGGCCCTACTGAATAAACAGTCACCTGCTCCGGATACATTGCGCCGAACTCGTGCTCGGCGCCGAGCCCCTCCGCCTGCTCTCGGCCCATGACTGACCGGATGACCGGTAGGGCCTTGGCTATCTGCTCGTTCACAATGCTCTCGACCTGCATAATCTCGTCGTGTGTCATCTTCCGTCCGAATGAGAAGTCGATGCGGAGCCGCTCGCTCGTGATGTTACTCCCGCGCTGGTGCACCTCGGAGCCAAGCACCATCTGGAGCGCCTTCAATAAGAGATGGTGGGCTGTGTGATAGCGAATAGTTTGCTCCGCATGGTCGGCAAGCCCGCCTGCAAACTTCTGCGCCGCTCCCGCCCTCGAGGTGGCCTGGTGCTTTTTCATCTCCTCGTGCACGGCTTTCATATCGAGCGAGATACCTTGCTCTTTTGCCATCTCCTCCGTCAGCTCTATTGGGAAGCCGTAGGTCGTGAAGAGCTTGAAGGCGTCTATTACCTCTCCCATCTTCTCGAACTCGCGTAGCCCTTTTTTGAGCGTCGTGCGGAACTGCACCTCCTCTTTCTCGAGTTCGTGCTTAATAGTGTGTGCCGCCGCTTCTACAAACGGATATACATCCGCATACGCCGCGCCGAAACCTTTTGCGACATCCGCCACAACCGCATCCTTGATGCCGAGCTTGTCCGCCTCGCGTATTGAGCGGCGGATGAGTCGGCGAAGCACGTAGCCTTGTTCTGTATTGCTTGGTGTAAGGCCCGAAGCAAGCATAAAGGACGCGGCACGTATGTGATCAAGAATAATCCTGAACGAGCGCATTACCGAAGTCTGACTTCGGTAGATTTGGCCACTCCGCTTTTCGAGGACGGCACGCGCTGCATCGAAGACGTCAGTGAGAAAGATGTCAGGATTATCGAGTGTGGTAGCCGTCAGGCGCTCGAGGCCGCCGCCGAAGTCGACATTCTTTTTTGGCAGCATGCCGAAGGAGCCATCGGCCATCTTGAGATATTCCATGGAGACCGAATTGCCGAATTCCATAAAACGGCCGCAGTCGCAGTTGGGGTGACACACTTCCCCGAAAGCCGGGTCGTGGGGAGTCTGGAAGTCAAAAAAGATTTCAGAGTCCGGGCCGCCGAGTTCTCCCGAGGGCATGTTCTCTGGAGTGCCCGAACGGCTCCACCAATTCTTGTCTGCGTTATAAAAATGAATACGCTCTTCGGGGATGCCAAGACCCTTCCAGATATTGGCCGACTCGGTGTCCCTCGGGAGGCCGTGCTCTTCGTCGCCAGCAAAACAGGTAATCCAGAGCCGCTCGGCGCTCAAGCCGAGTTCCACAATTAAAAATTCATGGAGCCAGGAGAGCTGTTCTTTTTTGAAATAATCTCCCAGACTCCAGTTCCCCAGCATTTCAAAAAATGTCGTGTGGCGGTTGTCGCCCACCTCCTCGATGTCGCCCGCACGGAAGGAGGGTTGTGAGTTGGTAAGTCGCGCGCCCGAGGGATGTGGCTGGCCAAGCAAGTACGGCACGAGGGGCTGCATCCCGCTACTTGTGAACAGGGTCGTCGGGTCGTTCTCGGGCACGATGGGCGCCGAGGGGATAATCGCATGCCCTCGTGCCACGAAAAAATCAAGATAGCGCTTCCGAACTTCGCTGACGGTCATGCTCGAAATCGTAGCTTTTTTATGAGAAAAAGGAAGAGGCGGCTCGTTGCGAGCCGCCTCTTTTATACCGTTACGCCTCATAGGTCTTGCAGTCATACAGGTACGACTGGGTCTTCGGGCATTTCCTGCAGTGCCGATGGCGATACGTGTTCGCCACCACACGACGCTTCCCGTCGGGGTGTGGTATGACGCCGTCATGCACCTCTATCCTCGGTTGCCAAGCGGTCCAGTCGTGCGCCCAGGGCCAGCACCAAGCCGGTCCCGCCGAAACCACTCCCATGCCAAAAGTTTCTTTGGACATACGAACCTCGTGTTGTTGTGCTACCGAACCGAAAGGTACCACTACCCCACCAACTTCTCAAGCTTACTAACATCCGCCTCGATGGCCTCGAGGCCTTGGCGGAAGATGGCGGGCTTATTGGTGTCGAGCCCACAGCTCTTGAAGATGTCGTAGGGCGACTTGCTCTCACCGGCAGAGAGGAATCCGTCAACTTTCTTAATGAAGCCAGCGTCCTTGGCGAGCTCGCGATGGAGCGCGCCACTGATGAGCTGGCCATAGGCGTAGGAGTAGACGTAGAAGAAGTTGCGGATGTGGCTCCAGTGGACGAAGAAGTAGCCATCCTCCCGCTCGAGCTTGAAGACGGGGCCGAGGTATGCCCCCATGTGCTCGTTCATCAGGTCGGCGATGCGCTCCTTCGGCACGTAGCCGTCTTTGCGGACTGCCGCGTGGAGCGCTCGCTCGAACGAGAAGCACGCAATCTGGCGGAAGACGCTCGCCACGTTGTCCTGAATCTTGTCGTGGAGCGCGATGATGCGCTCCTCGCTCGGCAAGGTCGCGATGATGCGGTTCAGCGCCGCCGTCTCGAAGAAGGTGCTCGCCGTCTCGGCCGTCGAGATGGGGTGGCTTTGATACATGGGGCGCTGGCTCTTGGCGCGTTCAGCATGGACGGCGTGGCCCATCTCGTGCGCAAGCGTCTTCAGCGAGTGGAAGTCGTCAATATGGTTCAAGAGTACATAGGTCGGGACGGGTACGCCGGAGGCACAGAAGGCGCCGCCACTCTTGCCCTTTTTCGAGTAGACATCCACTTGGCCGCTCGCGAGTAGGCGGTCGAATATGTCGGCATATATCGGGTCGAGCTCGCCAAAGACCTCGCGCACGGTCTTCACCGCCGTCTCGAACGGGATTTTGGTCGAGACCTTGCCCACATGCGCACTGCGGTCGGCGTAGGTAAGCTGTTTTTCGCCCAGAAGCTTCGCCTTCACCTTGTAGAAGCGGTTACTTATGGGCGCGCCTTGCGTGACGGCGTCCACCAAGGCGAGGATGCTCTTCGGCTCGTTCTGATAGCCGAGGATAGTCGCCTCGTAGGGCTCCGTGAAGCCGCGGAGCTCGTCTTCAATCTTCTTGCCCGTGTAAATCGCGTTTAGCTCGGCTTCAGCGGCATCGCCCACACTCTCGTACGTAGCGCGCACGCCCTTGTAGAGCTCGCGACGCTCATCAGTGGGAAGCGTTTGAATCATGGCCTCGGCCTCTGGGAGTGGGAGCGCCCTGCCCGCATACGCCACCGTCTTCTTGTTGAGCGCATTCTCGGTCGCTTGTATCCACCGGTCGTGCGCGACGTCGCCGAACAGGTTGAGAATCTTCTCTTCCGGCTCGGTGAGGTCGTGCTCGGCGTTGTCGAAGAGCTGTTTCAACCAATAGCGATAGGGCGCGAGCGATGGGTGAGCGAGGAAATTCTTCTGCACCGGCGCCGGGACCTTCCCGAGCTCGAGCGTGAAGAAGATGAGAAGGTTGCCGCGCTTGGCGCCGCGCTCGTCGAGCTTGGCCGCGAGCGCTTCAGCCGCCTTGTCCTCGACATCGAGCGTTTTACGGAACGAGGCGTAGAAGCCGGCTTTAGCGGCCGACAGGCCAATCAGTTTTTCGGACTCCGCAAGCGCCTTGGCGAGGGCCACTGGGCTCTTCAAGTGCGACTTGTTCTTGCGGTACTTCGCCGCGAAGGCCGCAATCTTTTTGTCAGCATCCTTCTGGTCGCGCTCGATGCGCGGGTCATCGAGACTCAAATAGAGCGGGGTCAGGTCCCAGTTCGTCTGCATAGTGCCAGGAGCATACCATTCCGACATGATTCTCTCCATCGCCGACTCCCTCTCAAGGAGCGGTCTCCGCGCATCATACACAAATGAAACAAAACTGCACTCTCGTAGCTGGCGTCAGCCCGCGAGCGCTTTACGCTCGCGCGCATGAGCCTCGACGAGACGCTTGGTGAGACGGTGCTCGGGGAGGCGCGAGCCGGCGATGCGGGCAAGCTCGCCGTGGAACCAGCGATAGCGCGCAGGGTCGCCGCCCATGCGCTCAAGAATCGCAGTATCTCCGCGCTCAAGGCCTTCGAGCTTGCTCTCTATATTGTCTATCTTGTCGGCTATTGAAATGAGTAATGCCTCTTCGGGCGCCTCTTCGAGATGCGCGAGGTAGCGCTCCTTGCGCTCTCGCCAACCCCCCTCTTTCTTCTCGCTTACATGCTCGACCAGCTCGGCAACGTGCTCACCAAAGGCGGCGATAATTTCTTCTCGCGTCGTATCGGTGTCCTCAAGCGTGTCGTGGAGGAGAGCGGCCGAGACAACGTCGTCACTGGCTCCGTCCTCTGCTACCAAGAGCGCCACAGAAAAGAGATGCGTTATATATGGCAGAGGCTCTGTCTCCACGCGGAAGTGCCCATGATGCTTCCGTGCTGCGAACTGTATCGCTCTCTTAATTTGCGGCGTGTGGTTCATATGTAGTACATTTTGTTATCTCTAACGGGATTCATCCCGCTACTATACCGTCTCCGTAAGAATCACAAGCTATCCCTATTTTTACGCTATAGCGTAGTTTTAGGGATACCCGAGTAAAAAAGAAACGGGCGCTCGGGGTGTTACC
>JGI1358J11329_10002252_pt1 | contig 15079 bp, 13 predicted proteins | sample Subgroupgradi54m_FD_11329 | JGI IMG/M metagenome (IMG submission 11329)
GCTGGACTGAAGCGATGTTCGGAAGACGTAGGCTTTTTATCGCTTCGCGATGATACTCTTTTTGTAGGTGTCTAAATGCTCAAGGGCCACACCCGTTCCTTTGACCACGCAGTAGAGTGCATCGTCAGCCAAAATCGCTTTGACTCCCGTGCGGCGGAACACAAGCTCGGGAAGATTGCGGAGTTGCGAGGAACCTCCGGTCATAATGATTCCCTGATCAATAATATCGGCGGAAAGTTCGGGTGGAGTATCCTGGAGCACATCCTTGATCGCCTTGATCATTTCACGAAGCTCTTTGTCGATCGCTTTCACGATTTCATTGCTTGAAACTGTCACCGCACGAGGGAGACCGGCGATAAAATCGCGACCCTTAATCGTCATCGAGAGTTCATCTTCAAGCGCAACCGCGGAACCGATTTTAATTTTGATATCCTCCGCAGTCTTGTCTCCGATCGCAAGGTTGAATGTTTTTTTGATATAGTCGGCAATCGCTTGGTCGATGCGATTTCCCGCACACTTCACCGACGTTGACGCGACAATACCGCCCAAGGAGATCACGGCAACATCCGTTGTTCCTCCCCCGATATCCACAATCATGTGACCACGTGCTTCATAAATGGGAATCCCCGCCCCGATTGCCGCCAAGATCGGCTCCTTCACCACGTATGCATTCTTTGCACCGGCGCGAATTGCCGCTTCAATCACTGCACGTCGTTCGGTCGAAGTGACTCCGGCCGGTACCGACACCATCACTTCCGGTTTAAAAAGATTCCAACGACCCATTGCTTTGCCGATGAAGTAACGGAGCATCGCTTCAGTGACCCGGTAGTCGGCAATCACGCCGTCGCGCATGGGACGATACGCAATAATATCGTCGGGAGTACGACCGATCATTTCTTTTGCTTCAATACCGACTGCGAGAATTTTATTATCGCGCTCAGAAACCGCCACCACGGAAGGTTCGTTTAATACGATGCCGCGCCCCGGAACGTAAACGAGTGTATTCGCTGTTCCGAGGTCAATACCTAATTTGGAGGTGATAAATGCCATCAGGCGTATTTAACAGCAAAGCGACAAAAAAGGCAATCGAGTTTGATTTACGGTGTCGGAGTGGTGGTCGTGGCAAGCCCGAGCGTGAGGTCATAGCATGCGAAGTTTTGTTCATCCCCGCAGCCGGAAGCATCGGCACCGTGCACATCTGTTGTTTGATCCGCATCGCTCTCTAATGCGGGATTCGTGGCATCTTCCAAATTCACTCCAACATGAGCCACTCCGCAATTCTTCCCTTTCACGACACAACGTCCGGCCTTGGTGAGCATATCGGGCTTCACATAGGAAACATAGAAAAATGATTTGAGCGTCACACTATCAAATGTTGAAGTTGCGAGCATATTTGCCTGAGTAAGATCGGACAAAAATGAAGGATAGCGTCCTTTTTGCGACTGGTATACCTTGAGTGCACTCATGATCGTCGTCAACTGATTGATCTTCACCTGATCACGCGTACGAGCGGCTTCCACTTTTTTGAAATCATCCATGCGTGCGCGCAGTTCTTCGAGGGTAAGCATCGGGGTTGGGGGTGTCACCGCAACTCCTTGTCCATATCCGGAAAATTCAAACGTCATGTGCACCGGTCCTTTCATGTGCATACCTGCCATGTCATCATCAAAATTTCCTTCCACACTGAGCTTCAACAGCATGTTTGTAGTCGGATCAATCCAAACCTCCCCCTTTACTTTGGTAAATGCATTTTTTAAACGGAGCTGTGCATCCGTATCCAATACCAGATCTTTGTTGGTAAATTTATGATAGAGGAGTGTTGTGAGTAGAAGCATATGCTCCGGATCGGTCGTCAGACGAATATGCGTCGCGGAAACTCCTCCAATAACTTCATTGGGAAGTTTTTCGCCGGCAGTAAACGGAAATTCTTTTGCGACGAGTGCAGTAAAATTATTTGCATTACTTCCATCACCGAACGTGCCGTAATCCCCCTGTCCATCCACTCCCGAGATTGCAAGTTCTTTGGCAATTTCCGCGATATCAACTTTAATCCAATAGGTTTTGAAAAGATCGGGATCAATAACATTGGTGCGGGGAAATGAAAGAATGTGCATATAAAGTGCAGTACCAAACATGCGGAAATCCGCTTCCACATCGGTATTCCACAATAATGTTCCCGATTGAAGACCACCGGTAAACTTGAGGTGATGAAGGCCATCGCCAAAGCCCCCCGCCGCACTCTGGAGCAGCGTTCCGCTATAATCGGAGGTGAATTTCACGGTACCGTTTTGCCCTACTCCGTTTTGCGTTGCGGAAAGGACAACATCAGATGATGCGCTTCCGTTGTAACCGAACGATGTGGCGGCAAAAAATTTACTCAATGCATTGGTGAAGAGTGTTTGCGTATCCGGTCCGCGAGATTGCATAAAGGCAAATACTCCGCCCGCAATAAGAAAGACTGTCACCAACAGCGTTAGGCCGATCATAATGGCCCGCTTTGTTTTATTCCTTCGGGCAAGCACTTCGGCAAGCGGAGGGGTTGCAAGGGTTGGTTTTGACACCGAAGGTACTACCGGTTGCATGGGAGTGGGTGACGGAGGCACTTCAAGTGAAGGAGTAACGGACATGATCGGAATTTTTGTCGCTTCGGGAAGTGCGATTGCGGGCATACCGGGAGTAATGAGTCCCCTTCCCCGCAGGAGAATGTCGGATGCCATCGTACGCTTCCCCGAAAGAGGCGTGAGCTCCTTTGTAGGCGAAGCAACCGGAGTTGCGGAAAGCACCGTGTCAGGTGTTTTCTTTTCCAGACTCTGAGCCCATACGTCATTGAGCGCTTTTGTTTCGAGCGGTTTTTCAAATGTCACATTGACATTAGTCGTGTTCACTTCGTCGAGTGTTTGCGGGAATGAATCAGTTTTCGAAAGTCCTAGAGCGGGTGCGGTGGTGAGGGCCTCTTCATGTTCCACCTTGCTCACGAGTTGTTCAAGAGAACTTTCGGATTTTTTAATTTCAGGAATTATCGGAGATGAGAGCGGGGTTGGTGGAGGAAGGGTCGTGGAATCATTTTGCGAAGTTGAACGTGCCAGTGCCTTTTCAAGGGAAAATCCAAAAACGGGTTTTGGTTTTTCTTCCGGAATTGAAGCAACTGGGAAAACGATGCTCTCCGGTGTTGGGATAACAGGAGTCGGAGCCACTTGAGGGGGTGGCGTTGGACTCACAGGGCTCACAGGACTTGGAGCGGCATGGCTTACGGTGGGAGCAATGGGAGTTGAAATGGGTTCGACCGCATGCTCCGCCTCTTTGGTCGAAGCGGAAAAAATTCCTAAGAAATCATCAGGGGTGCTCGACGCGACAGGTGCTTCGTTCTTTTGTTCCACTGGTGATTCCACTTGGGGAGCATTCTCGAGTGGCTCAATGATACCCAACGAATTGAGTGCTTCATCAACATCAGTCTTGTCCCACCCCCCTTCCGTTTCAAGTATGCGACGAATATCACCAAGGCTCATACCCGCAGCATGCTCGGCCTGAATAAAATCCAAAAGTTCGTCGGTCATCATATCAGACTATTATATGGAGTAGCGCAACTTTTCACAACTCATGAGACCTGAATTCGCACGATATCAACTCCGATATTTTTTAATCGTTCCTCAACCGATTCATATCCGCGATCGATGTGGTACACATTATGAATTTCCGATTCACCCTCGGCAATTGCCGCCGCGAGCACAAATGCGAGACCGCCGCGAATATCGGGACTCTCAAGACGTTTCCCACGAAGCGAAGTTCCGCCATGTACCAAGACGCGGTGCGGGTTCATGAGTACGATATTCGCACCCATACTATTGAGTGACTCCGTATAATTGAGTCGTCCTTCAAATACAGTTTCAAAAACCACGCTCTCGCCTTTTGCTTGAGTCAGATATACCATCATCGGCGCCTGAAGGTCGGTGGCAAAACCGGGATATTCATGCGTACGGACATTGACCGCGCGACCCACGGAAGAATTTTCGGGTGGAGCGATCGTCAGCGTATTCTCACCACGAATAATAGTCATTCCGGAATATTCAAGCAGTTCAACAAGTGACTCGAGATGTTCGGGAACAATATCAGTCACCGTCAAATTGTTTGCGGCAAGTGCGCCAAGTATGAGAAAACTTCCCGCTTCAATGCGATCGGGAATAATATGAAATGCATGCGCATTTTTTTTGTCGGCAGATTGTGTAAGCATGCTACCTCCCACAATCGTTATTGTTGACGTACCCACTCCGGTAATATCCGCTCCCGACGCACGGAGCATTTCCGCAAGCCAAACAATCTCGGGTTCAAGTGCGGCATTTTTAAGAATAGTTGTCCCCCGCGCAAGCGTTGCCGCCATCATCAATGTCTCGGTACCGGTCACGCTTTGCACGCGGAAAAAAATTTCCGCTCCGTGAAGGCCGCCTTCCGGCGCACGCACTTCATACAAGCCATCATCGCGATGATGCACCATCGCACCCATTTTCATAAACCCTTCAAGAAAAAGATCGATCGGACGCTCACCGATCACATCGCCACCGGGATGAGGAAATTCGACATGCCCCATGCGCGCAAGAAGCGGTCCGGTGAGCACGATTGATGCACGCAAACGTTTGGCAATCTCAGGAGTAACCGTACTCTGTGAAAGATTCCGCGTATCAATGGTCATCGTGTGCTCCGCGGGGGTAAATGTCGCCGACGCACCCATTGCTTCCAATATCTCACTCATGCGCGAGACATCTTCAATGCCGGGCACATTGGAAAGCGTGAGCGGAGTATCATAAAGGATACTTGCGGCAATTGCTTTGAGTGCGGCATTCTTTGCGCCAAATACCGAAATTGTTCCTTTCAGTGTACGCGCTCCGGCACTCCCCTGAATTTTAAAATACGCAGACATGGGGCTATCATACAAGAAAAGTGAAAATAAAAAAATCGGTGTCATGCTTCGTGGCATGCCACCGACTTATTTCCTATTGAATTTCACATTTACATCGAACAAGGACGAAAATGCACCAGAAGTAATAAGCAAAACCGACTCCAGAAAAAATAAACAGCCCTCCGGGAAACACCCAAAATGCAGTGCCCGCCGGCGGCATCCATCGCATGGCAAGAAGGAGTCCCATCACTATTATGGGGAACCCCATCGCTACTCCGAAGGAAATTATACCACTCCAGTACAGTCGCCTACAGCGTCTGCAACGTGGTGACACGAGAGTTGGGTTATCAGACATTTCATTCTCCTTAAAAACATTTGAGTTGAGGGGTATTGAGTGCCCACTGACATCTGCTTCCAATCTACAATAGTAAAAAATTAAGTCAATTGGTCTTAAAAAATATGTTACACTGGAAATTAATGTATGTCGTAACTGTTGCACCCATCAGCCGTGGGATTCCAATTGACGAGCTTTCCTATTTCACCAAAGAAGACGTGCCTCGCGGTGCGCTTGTTTCCGTGCCGCTCCGCAATCGCACTGTTTCGGCGCTCGTGATCCGCTCGATACCCGCTGAAGATGCGAAGGCGGAAATCAAGCGAGCGGAATTTGCACTCAAAAAACTCGAACGCGTGCATGCAACCGCTTTTTTTCGCAAGGAATTTATCGAGACGTGTGAACAAATGGCAACATTTTTTGCCGCATCAAGTGGTGCGGTGATCCAAGCGGTGTTTCCCAACGCACTCTTAAGTGCGACGTACGCACCGCAAAATTTTTCGGAGCAAACAGTAACACCACGCCACGGGCAGCGATTTATTTTTCAAGCACAAGAGCATGAACGATTTGCGACATATAAAAGTCATATCCGTGAAATATTCGCACGCGGAAAATCCTGCTACTTTATTCTTCCCTCGCTCCAAGACATTGAACATACGTTTGAAAGCCTCGAAAAAGGAATACAAAATTACACGTTTATTCTTCATGGCGGACTGAGTAAAAAAGAAATCGCCAAACGCTGGAAGGCGATCGAGGAGACGACACACCCGGTACTTATCATTGGCACGGCATTTTTCCTCGCAATTCCGCGGAGTGACATTGCGAGTATCATCCTCGATCGTGAAAGTGCGGGCGCGTATACCACCCAAGGTCGCCCCTTCATCGACATGAGATACTTTGCGGAAAAATTTGCCGAGCGCATCGGTGCCGACTTTATCGTTGGGGATTTGTTCTTACGCACGGAAACACTCTACCGCTATCAAGAAAAAGAATTCGAAGCACTACTCCGCCCCAAGTATCGCCTTCCCTCTCATGCCACACAAACGATCGTGGATATGCGCACCTCGGGAGAGCAGCCGGCAACAGGAAAGATTGCCATCGCCTCAAAGAAACTTGTCGAACTTATTCAAGAAACACGCAAGAAAGGAACACATTGTTTTATCCTTGGTGTCCGACGCGGATTTGCCCCAATGACCGTCTGTGGCGACTGCGGAACAGTCGTACCCTGTGAACAATGCAGTGCTCCTCTTGTCCTTCACCGAAAAAACAGTGCGACATCGGGAGCAACTGCGTCTGATGATTCACCAAACATATTCCTCTGCCATCGCTGTGGCTTTACGGCGGACCCCGATCTTACCTGCGGCCATTGCGGCGGATGGAGACTTGTACCGCTCGGTATCGGTATCACCCAAGCGGAAGAAACGATCCGAGCCAGATTTCCCGATGTACAAATTTTTCGTATCGATAAGGACATTATCAAAAAACACCGTGATGCGCAAAAAGTGATTCAGCAATTTTATCAAACCCCGGGATCAATTCTCCTTGGGACCGAAATGGCGCTCCCCTATCTCACTGAGCCGGTGGCAAACGTTGCGGTGCTTTCAGTAAATTCATTGCTGACGATCCCCGACTTTCGCATGGGAGAAAAAGTATTTCGCCTGCTCCTCACCCTTCGTGAAAAAGCGCGCGAACATTTTCTCATTCAAACTCGCGATCCGGAAATGCCGCTCTTTACCCTTGCCACCGAAGGAAACATCGGAGAATTCCTCCGCACCGAACTTGCGACACGGGAGCGCCTCCGCTATCCGCCTTTTGCAACACTCTTAAAATTCACGTATGAAGGTGGAAAAATTGAAGGAAGTGCACTCATGAGTGATATCGAAAAAACATTCGGCATCTATCATCCAGTTACCTTCCCCGGATTCATTGCACGCGTCAAAGGAAAATATCATATGAATGCGCTTATTAAAATTCCGAAGGGAGAAAAAGACGGATGGCCCAACCCCGACCTGCTCACCTTACTGCGCGCATTGCCCACCGAAATCACCATCCGCATCAACCCCGAAAGTGTGGTTTGACATGGTAGATATATTATGTTAAATTTAAGCAGTAATTTTCTTGTTCTTCTTTTTTGAAAGGTTTCATCAATGAAAAAGATTTTTGCCAATCAACTGGCGGCCGTAGTACTTATTGCGTTTGAGTATCTTCTTTTCACTCATTTGGGATTTTCAGCAATGGAAGGGGTGCTTACCGTCAGCGCTGCATCTCTCTTCCTCACTGTTTTTCCACCGCCATCCGAGAAAGTGCCATCCCGACTTTTTCGCGTTATTGTTTTCTTTCTACCAACCATTGCACTGACAAAATTCCTTTTTACCAACCCTCTATACTACATTGGAGCAATGTCTTTGGGAGCAGTGATAGTTTCCCTTGCCATTTTCCTGTGCGCTGATAAGGGTGAGATCAAATCTCAAAATTTATTGTGGATTGCTCCGAGTTCTGGTCTGCAAATTTTTCTCTCCCTCACTATCATTGAGATTTTCCACCACCTTGGTTGGTAAAAATCAATGACTTACAAAACCCCCTACGCATTCGCGTTGGGGTTTTTATTTATCGTAATGAGCTGCGCCAGTGGCAAAAGAGGAAAAAATCCGTAGAATAACAGTCATGCCAAAAACTACCGTCAATACGGAAATCGTTCAGGAAGGAAATCCTGTCTTGCGCACGAGTGCGAAGCCCGTGCCACTTTCGGATATCGGAACAAAAAAACTGAGTGACATCATTGCGGCGATGAACATTGCGCTTGAACGGGAAGCGGACGGAGTCGCCATTGCCGCTCCCCAAATCGGCCTATCGCTCCGCATTTTTATCGTCTCAAAAAACGCTTTTGTGATTGACGAAGAACAAAAAGAACGACGGAAGGCTAAGTCCGCATCCGGAACGCAAGAAGAATTCCCCACAGCGAACATGGTCGTGATCAATCCCGAAATCATCAAACTCTCCAAGAAAAAAATAAAAGTTCCCGAAGGGTGCCTTTCGGTACGTTGGCTTTATGGCAACACGATGCGCCACGAAAAAGCGACCATCCGCGCCTACGATGAAAAGGGTAAACCCTTCACCTATGGCGGCTCGGGGCTCATGGCGCAAATATTCCAACATGAAACCGATCACTTAAATGGCACGCTCTTCATCGACCATGCGAGCGACATCGAAAAACTCACCGCCGAAGAAATCGCCAAAGCCAAAGCGGAAATGAAATCTCACAATAATAAATAATATGCACCAATTACGTTTTGCTTATTTTGGAACGCCGGAATTTGCTTCGATTATTCTTGATGAACTCGAAGCGAAGGGATTTATTCCGACAGTAGTGGTAACCGCACCCGACAAGCCCAAAGGTCGTAAACTCATGCTTACTCCGAGCGAGGTGAAGGTGTGGGCCACTCTACGAAATATCCCGGTACTCACTCCTGAAAAGATTCGCAGCAATGTAGAATTTCTTGTAACGCTCAAGGGTTACGAGTGTGAGCTTTTTATCGTCGCCGCATACGGAAAAATAATTCCGAAAGAAATTCTCGACATCCCAACGCACGGCGTACTCAATGTGCACCCGTCGCTTCTTCCCAAATTCCGCGGCTCCTCCCCCATTGAGTCATTCATACTTTCCGACGAGCCGCATACCGGTGTAACGATTATGGAACTCGACGAGGAGATGGATCATGGTCCCGTCATTGCGCAACGTGAACGCGTACGAGGGGAACACTATCCTGAAAGACCGAAAGGATCACTCTTGACCAAGGATCTCGCGCACTTCGGAGGAAAACTTTTGGCGGAAATTATTCCCGAGTGGATGAACGGACTCGGGAGCATCGCGCAAGATCATTCCCGCGCAACATTCACCAAAAAGATTATCAAAGAAGACGGGCTCATCGAACTAACGGGTGATGCCGAGCAAAATTACAAAAAAATCAAAGCCTTTGATGAATGGCCTGGTGCCTATTTCTTCACCGAGCGTAGTGGCAAGACCATACGTGTGCGCGTGAATGATGCGGAGTATAAGAATGGCACACTCACCATCACCCGCGTTACCCCTGAGGGCAAAAAGGAAATGAATTACGACGATTTCCTCCGCGGCACGCACTAAAATTGAACAAAAACTTGGACATCCGATGTCCAAGTTTTTATTATCGTACCGACTTTTGAATGCGGCGTTTTAACTCGCGTCCTCCTTCTTTTTGCAATTTGCGCATGCGCTCGTGGTGCCGCGTAACTTCACGCACAATTTCATCACGCATCTTGTCGATTGCCGCATAGAGATCGGGGGCTTTGGCGACGGCGCGAAAATCTTTTTTCTTTACATGAAAGGTAATTTCGGCATAAAAAACTTCCTTGCCGGATTTATGGTGCGTGCTCGTCATGCCAATATCAACACGGGCAAGCTCACTCTTCTCTTTGGGCTCAAGTACCGCTTCAAGTTCACGAAGGCGTTTGGTAACGTAGGCATCGATTGCATTGGTGTGAGTAATATTTGTGGCTTTTAGTGTGAGGCGCATGGTATAAAAATTATTTTAATATTGCTCTTCAATTAAACCACGCTTCATCGTGGGGAACAAATGATCCATGACAAAAATACAAAATATGCTATAGTTTTTCTTGGAACAATTCGGTTCCTTACTTTTCGGAGGTAGTGATGTTGAAAAACATAGCAAGTGCTTTACTGCTCTTTGTGAGCGCATTGTTCATGGTCGGCTGTGACTCAATGAACAGTCTGAGCAAGCACGATATCGGCATGGGCGTGGGCGCCGTTGTCGGCGGTGTCGTTGGCAATCACGTCGGCAGTGGAGACGGCAAAACCATCATGACCGTACTCGGCGCAGTTGCCGGTGGGTATTTCGGCGGCAAGGTCGGCGAATATATGGACAATCAGGACAAAGAACATGCAATGAATGTTGCTCAGCAAGCCATTGCACAGCCGGTACCCGTCGCCTACGAAGACAAGTGGCGAACACAGCGCGGGACACCCGTCGCGACGCGCGTGACCACCCAAGCGCCCCACTACGATCAAGGTCGTACATGCAAACGGTTTGTCCAAGAAACAACCATTCGCATCGACGGGAAGCCCGAAACGGCAACCAAAGAAGGTACTGCGTGTTTCGAAGCAACTCGTGAATATCCCCAAGGAACTTGGGTCATTCAACAATAACAAATGCACAAGGCATCATCCCAGCTCTTCATCGAGCGGGATTTTTTTTGAGAAATGCTTGAAAAAAATTGACAGGGGTGAAATCAATTCAGATTATATTACAATTTCATTGCATACTTTCCTTATCATGGATATGCTGAATATATCTTATGAAAACGTATAGCTACAGCTTGGCGGGTCTTATTATTTTTCTTGTCCTTGGTGCATTGGGATATATTCTTTTTTGCCCCAAAGCGGCGGTTGCTCCGGTTGCCGTTCCCGAAGTCGCCTCTTCTTCGCCGATTGAAATTGCTTCTTCCACACCCGAAGTTCCTCTGCGCGAAGAAAATCCCCAACCGATCTGGGTAACCACACCCCTTCCCGATGCAAAAATCACCAGTCCGCTTTCAATAACCGGCAAGGCCCGCGGCACATGGTATTTTGAAGCGTCCTTCCCCATTCAACTGGTTGATCAAAATGGCAAAGTCGTTGCGACAACACATGCACAAGCGACTGCTGATTGGATGACGGAAGATTTTGTTCCATTCACTGCGTCGCTTGCGTGGAGTAGCACAAGCACCATCGCGACAAGCGGCATGGTGGTATTCAAAAAAGATAATCCTTCGGGACTCCCTGAAAACGACGCCGAAATGGATGTGCCGGTAAGTTTTTAAATCACTTGGACATCCGATGTCCAAGTATTACTCGGCAGGAATCGAACTGTGGTCACCTCCCATTATCCCAGTACCATTCATAATGCCCCCGCGTGGAATCGAACCACGATCACCTCCTTCGGAGGGAGATATCCTATCCATTGAACGACGGGGACCTGAATTTGAATGGCACTCCATCCATTGAACGACGAGGAGTTATCGACAGTGTAGCAGAATATGCTATGCTCACAAACATTATGCCTTCATTCCCCGGTCAAACCATCCCCCCGCTTAATCCTAAAGAAGTTGAGTGGTTGCTCAAAGAAAAACATCACGGGAGCGCATCCCCCGAATTTGATGCGGATGTCGAACGTCTTAAAGCGGGCGAACCTTTGGCGTATGTGATCGGATGGATTCCGTTTCTTGATTGCAAAATCGATGTAACCTTGCACCCCATGATCCCCCGCCCCGAAACCGAATATTGGCTTGAGCGAGCAATCAATGAACTACGTGCAAAAAATCTTCCGACACTCCGTCTCGCCGATACCTTCTCCGGCTCCGGCTGTATCGGTGTCGCATTATTGAAACATCTTCCAAACGCTACGGTCGATATCAGTGAATACGACCCAAAACTCACCGAGCAGATTCGCATGAATGTGCGCCTCAACAACATCGACGAAACGCGGGCAAAGGTCTGGGCCGGCGACGCACTGGAAGGACTCACGGGCACCTACGACGCGATCTTTGCAAACCCTCCGTACATCGACCCGAAAGCGATTCCCGAAATGGATGCAAGTGTCATCAATTATGAACCACACCTTTCCCTTTTTGCCGGGGAGCACGGACTCGACTATATCAAACTCATTATCAACGAAGGTGGAAAATTTTTAAACGAAGGAGGAAGTTTTTATATTGAATGCGATGCGCATCAGCGCGAATGGATCACCGAACTTATGACCGGAACCCCTTGGCGATACGAATTTTGGAACGATCAGTACGGACAAATCCGCTATCTGATTCTCCGCAAATGATCTAAGAACCTGTCTAAAATTAAGCCCGAAAACGGAATATTCGCGCCATGGTAGAATAAATTCATGGCCAAAAAAGGACGCCCCACACAAATCTATCGCACCTTTGAGGACACCGACCGCTTCCTCATTGAAGTGGCGCTTGATAATTATGAAGACCTCTTCAATGAATGGGATCCCGCCCCCTTTAAGCGACGCGACGTAGATCCCGACTTACGCAATTTTTTTGAAGAATGCTCAAACGAAATTTCCTTCAAACATCCAATCGCCATCGCTTTTTATATTCCGAAGGCCGAGATTGATTTCGAAAAACAAGAAAAAGCCATCGAAGGATTGAGAAACTTCTTCAAATTCAACAAGCATCTTGTGGAGAAACTTATCCGTCATTCGAGGAGCGATGCACTCCATCATTTCCTTGTCGGTGCGTTCTTTCTTTCCATTGCGGTACTTTTTGAACATCAATTTGAAAAAAATATTCTTGCGGATCTTCTTGGACAAGGACTCTTTATCGGGGGATGGGTCTTCGGATGGGAAGCGGTGTCGACGGTTGTCTTTAAGGAAAGAGCACTCAAAGAGCGGTTACGCGAATGGGAGCGCTTCCTTGACGCACCGATTGTTTTCAAAAAAGAACGCAAACCGGAACAGGATTTGGATTGAGTATAAACAAAAGACCGTCCACATAGGACGGCCTTCTTTTAACGTGAGCGAGACTCAATGGTCTTGCCTGCACGCTTGGACTTCTTGCGCGTCGCAACTTTTTCTTTTTTATTCATAGGTATTTTATAATCTACCTTATTTTGCTTCCCAATTCAAGTCAAACGAATAAGCAAGAAAAAAGCTCTCCTTTTTAAGGGAGAGCTTTGAAGTTTTTGAATCAATATTACGGAAGGAAGGCCGACGCGGAACCATAGCCCTTGTGTGGAGTATCAATCCCGTAGTAGAGGACCCCAAAACCTTCGTTCCAGCGTCTGAAGACTGGAGCATCCATGAAACTTAAATCGTCAAAACATTCATCACCAGGACAGTTGATACCGAGATCGCCTGGGGACTGAAGTCGTTCAGGATGTGTCAAGATCATCATCCCAACATCAAACAGACCGAGACCCACCTCACCCTTGTGCATGGTATCACGCACCTCAAGAACAGATTGACTCTTGTGACGGAGACCGAACTGGGCCGGAACGACGAGGATCTTGCGAGGACGGCCATTGTCCTCCTGTCTCCACGCTAACCGCTTAAACATCCCTACGCTCTTCTCGTGCTGTCTGAAATGCTCCGGCACAAGCCTCCGATGGAGGGAGAGGTTCCACTTGTCTTCGATTGCCGCAAAAACTTTCTCGACCGCTTCGCAATACGTCGGCGCGAGCATCTGCCAAGGAGTGTGCGCGAAGAATTTTTCCACCCATGATGGCAATTGCCCACTCATCCAGACTCTGATCATCCAATCCTTGTCAAAACTCATGCCGCTATTGAAATACCGATCAAGCACTCTAACCTGCATTTCCATATCGGCGATGATTGCGTCCACGGATGTAACGTGAATCAAATTGTGGTTATATCCCTTGGGATACGCGTAGTCAGACATTGGTAACTCCTTTCAGTAAATGAATTTAAGGAACTGCTTACTGCGCATACTGTCACAGATTGCAGTGAAAGTCAAATTCTTCTTAACGCAATTTCAAGATGAGGAGAGATTCGAGGTGTGGGGTGTTGGGGTAGAAGTCAAAGCCTTCAATGCTTGTGATCTGGTAATGCTCTTTCAAAAGTGAATAATCACGTGCTTGTGTTTCGGGATTGCAGGACAAATAGATGATTGTCTTTGGTCTTTGGTCGAGGATGTGTCCGATGAGTTTCGGATGCAGTCCCGCGCGCGGAGGGTCAAGCACGAGTACGTCCTTTCCTTCGAGTACCATGGCATCAATTTTTTCCGCAGGAAGACACTCGGCATGAAAATTAGTAATACCGTTTGCTTCGGCATTTGCATTCGATGCACGTACTGCCCCTTCGACAATCTCCACCGCATGCACTTCCGATGCAACTTCGGCAAGCGCGAGACCAATCGTTCCCGCCCCCGAGTAGAGCTCAAGAATTTTTGAGCCAGAATGGACGGCTTCTTTCATTCGTGAAAGCGCCATCTCAAAAACAGGGATATTATTTTGAAAAAAAGAATCCCATGAGTAGTGAATCGCAATTCCATCGATCATTTCGGTGAGCGACTCCTCTCCGACACTCCAGAGTTTGCGAGTGGGCACCGATGCGGGAGATTTTTCCGTCGAATGAAAAACAATGAGTCCGGAGAGTCCGGCAATATCGTCAACGGAAAATTCTTTTATTTCCTTCGCCTTTGCAAAAAGTATTGCGAGTATTTTCCCATCAGCTTTACTCTCGCGCACAACGAGCGTCTTCAGATCGCGCGCAGTGTATCCCAAGTCGCGGAGCTTGGCAGTAAGTGCGAGCGCGACACGATTCATTTGCTCCGAAGCAAGCATGCAACCTTTTTCAAGTTTGAGCCTGCGACTCCCACCACCTCGCTCATGAAAAGCAAGTGCAAGCGGAATTGTCGTCTCTCCTTCGCGGTCGCAAAAACTAAATTCCACTTTGGTGCGGTAGCCGTAAAATTGCTCCGCAGCAGTGAATAATACTTTTGGTGCATCGTCGTAATATCCAAAAAGCTCGACAAGCATATTGCGCTTCAATTCCATCTGAAGCGGGTACTCCATCACCTGCCACGGACTGCATGAAAGATAGTGCAGTTCTTCGGGGGTCTTACGCGAGGGTGAAGATGTTATTAATTCCTTGAGCGTACCCACAAAAATCCCGCGTTTTTTTATTGCCTCCACCACTCCCTCTTCTTGCGGAAGCATTCCGTGGACTCGAAGCGGCACTCCTTCAACAAGCGCCTCCCCCGCTCCATCATGGGCGATTTTTTCGATGCGAACGGAAAATGTCTTATTCATAGTATGGATATGAGTATAAACCACCTTCATGGAATGGTAT
>JGI1358J11329_10002261_pt1 | contig 15025 bp, 10 predicted proteins | sample Subgroupgradi54m_FD_11329 | JGI IMG/M metagenome (IMG submission 11329)
TGCGNNTNCAAAGCTTGCTAGAAATAATACTGATATAGCTAAAGCTGTTGCGAAAATTGAAACCTTTTTCATGATGTATCAATATAATATTGGAAAGAAGTGGTATATATAATTATTTTAGAGATTTTTTAATACTCTCTATCAATTCTTCAATGAATTTTGATAGTTTCATTATTTCTTTTAGTTCTTTGTCTGTAATTTGATGGTATTCATGCGATATAAGATTTCTTAGATAAACAAGTCTTTTAAGAGCGTTTGCACAATCTTTCTTTATTACTCCTTTGCTTAACAATATATCAAAAGTTTCTGTATATTTTGATGGATATCCAAGATGCTTTAATGTTACTACTTCTTCACCTAAGTCTATTGCGGCATTAATTGCCTGAAAAAGCTCCATAGACAATGCTCCAAATATTATGGCATCTGACATATTTTGTTTTGATATGTTTCTAGCACTTTCTAGATGCCTATTTATCCTAGATATTTCGAATTCAATTCTTCTAGTCATTTTTATCACTTTAAGCCAAAATCTTCTTTCCCATTCTTCTATAAAGATATTCTGTATCAAGATATTCTCTGAGTACATGTCTTTTCATATCAAATAACATCTTTCCATTCTTTACAAATAACATCTTTCCATATTTGAATACTTCAAATTGTATATATAACGGTAGTCTATGAAATAGAGTTATTTGCAATTTATCTGAAGAGTTGCTTGTTACTTCTACTTCTGTATCTATCTCAGAATTTTTTATTATGACTGCTATATCTATGTCTGATATTGGTTTTTCAGTACCCTTTGCATAAGATCCGAAAAGTATTACAGCCTGCACCTTTCTTATTTTTTTAAGATCTTTAACAACTTGATCGATCTGTTTTTTAACATCTTTTTTCATAATCATCTTATTTTATTAGATATATTAAATAGAAAAAGCTTATTTCAGATAATACTAAATGTTCTTACTTCTTTTCTTCTATAAGAATTGCGTCTATTGTTCCAGATTGACCAGGTCTGCTTAGCACCTTTGCTTTTCCCAAGTCTGTTTGTATAATAGCACCCTTTGTTATAATATTTCTTCTTACAAATTGCAAATCTGCTGGATTTTTTAATACTGATAAAATCTTTGCTTTTTGATACTTTCCTTTTATTGCTATGTTTGCTGTTTCTGTTTTAAGAAGTATTCTTTTTGTCGAGCCTCCTCTTGTCCTTTTTTCTATAGATTTAGTGCCTCCTAAGTGTGTTGGAAGAAAATCTCTTCTTTTAAGTGCTCTTGTTTTTTTACCATGTGTTTTATATTTTCCTCCAGTAGTTTTTCTTCCAGATCTTAAATTCCATTGTCCCATACGTTATCACGATACATGATTAAGCAAAGCTTAATCGGTACAGACAAACATTTTCTTTTGTCTTGTATCTAATTTCTTTATACTAATGCTTAAATAGTCTTCGCTTACTTAATTAATTTAATTGATTCAATTGGTTAGATATTTAAACTTACTAGTATATAGAGGATAATATAGTTTTATTTTAAATCCAGTGAAGATTTTAAATAAAATTTTAATTCATTTTGGAGATTTTATGGAAAGACCAATAGATGTTCTAAATAACGCAAAAGGAAAGCGGGTTTTGATAAAGTTGAAAAAAGGTACAGAAATTTCTGGACTTTTACAAGCACTTGATTTACATCTAAATATGTGGCTTGAAAATGCAGACCAGATATCTGAAGGAGAGACTGTAAAACTAGGAACTGTTCTAGTAAGAGGAGATAATATCCTTTATGTTTCTCCAGAAAAGCGAGAAAAAGACTAATTTTTCGCAAAAGTGAAGTGTAATTTAAATCATTACACTTTTTTTCAGATCTCTAAACCTAAAAATAACCTTTTAAAGTTTATATCATAACCATTCTAATTAGTTTTAGCTTTTTGTATATGTAATATAAGGTGTTTTAGAGTGACAAAAGGAACAGCAAGCTTTGGAAGTCATCAGAGAAATACTCATATTAGATGTAGGAGATGTGGTAGACATGCGTATCACATGCAAAAGAGTAAATGCTCTGCTTGTGGATTTGGGAAATCTCCTAAGATGTATAAGCATTCTTGGAAATGGAAACCTGTTAATAGGGCTAAAAGAAAGGTCATACTACCTAAGCATCAAAAGGTTAAAACTTCTAGATTAGGAAAGTTTGGTAAGATGCATTAGATTTTTGTGATTTTATGGTTTTATCTGATTCTGAAAGTATAACTGGATATATACCAAGTAATTGGGTTAATTGTTTTATACGAGCTGTTGCTTATAGAGTTGAAAATGTTGAAGGTAGAACATTTGCGATTGGTCCTGTTGGACAGGGTTATGAGGGAAAAGATCCTACAGAAAAATATGAATTGTCTAATTTTAAAAAAGATGGTCCAATGACTCATTTTGATGCTGTTAGAGTTTCTTTATAGATCTATATTTAAGTGGGACTTGTAGGAATTAAAATATAGATGATTTTCGATATATAAGGTAAAAGCTCAATCTTTAAAAGGTATTGATGTACTAATTAATTAATATGTTCCCCAGCCTTGCTTCTTCTTCGGAAGAGCGACGCTGGGCTTTTATTTCTTTATACAATCTTTGACAATATTGTCAAGAAGAATAGATTTATTGCATATCTGCTTTAATAAAGAAGATCTGCTTATTGAGAAATACCCATTTTCTACATGCTTGCCAAGTTTTTGTATTTTTCTTATAACAGGCCTAAAGTCTCCATCACCATTAATAAGAATTGCAGTATCGTATAAATTCTCATATGCACATGAAAGCATATCAGTAGCTAAATGAATGTCATCACCTTTTACAGCATATTCAAACTTTCCATTGGGTTTTCTTATTTTTCTCATGTTACATAAGATTATTCTAAAGGCTGGTATGTTTCTAAGTTCTGAAAAGAATTTTTGCTGTTTCCAATAAATATCTTCATTATAGCTCCTGTCCAGAGAAGCATTGTAATAAAATGTGTTGATAAGTAATCTATTATTTCTTAAAATATGTATTAATTTTGAAAAGTCTATATGATCGTGATTTATAGATAAAGTATCTTTAATGCTATGATAGAAATTGCTCCCATCTATGTATATGGATACTCGTTCTGTTTTGTTTGGATCGTTAGACATGTATCTTATATATTCAAAAAAGAATTAATAACACTTATTTTTAATGGGCGTCAAGGGATTCCTAGAAGATTGAAAATCTTTGAGGTCTCAATGAGCTATGCTCAATTGAAGATGAACCAAGGTTCAAATCTTGTTGAATGGGCCCGAAGGGATTTGAACCCTCGACGGCTCGCTTAAGAGGCGAGTGCTAATGGCGCTATTGCTCTACCAGGCTGAGCTACGAACCCAAACTTATTTGAATACTTTAAGATTATAAGAATAAAAAGAGACTCTATAAACTTTCTATATAGGTCTGTATATAGGAAACTTGCAACAATTTCTATTCCAACACTGCCAGTTATATTTTATTTCTGGATATAGTTGTTTGCAAGCTTTTATGAAATCTGTACCTTCTAATGATTCTGCTTTTGATATTGCATAGTTTGTATCATTGGATCGTGCAATTTCTGCACAATATTTTATACAGCCTTCTGAAAAGAGGTTTCTTGAAGTAATTTCATCTACAGACTTGTTTGAATTGAAAAGGAAAAATACAGCTAACAGTACCAATATCACTGTTACTACGATCGCTAATGTTTTTATTGGGAGATCCATTTTATTACCGGTTTTTTTATCTTCTTTATAGGCTCATCATTCGCCATAATAACTTCTTAATTTCATACTGTTGATAAATTCTTTTACTCTTTCTCTAAATAAAATTAATACGATCAATGCTATAATTGCTATTACCAGTATTATTAACAATATAATTATGTTGTTTTTGTTCTCATTTTCAGGACAGTTTTGGCAACTATTATTTATTGGATATGTTGATGTATTTACTGGTTTTATTGACTGATTAGCTGTTAAACTATTTGTTGATGATTGGTTTGCTGAATGTGTTGTATTTGAAGTTTGATTTATTATTGTATTGTTTGATGGATTTGGTAAACTTACATCTTCGTATATTTCAAATGATCCTATAGATGTGTAAGGTGCATTATTGTCAGCTGATGTTATATATAACATGACACATTTTGAAGAAACTTTATCAAATGAGTCCTTTATCCAATTTTCTTTGTAAACAGGATTTTTCAAAGATGATTTGTATATATTAAAGTAATTTATACAATCTTTGCTTCCTCTTATTTCAAATATTTTAGGTCTTGCTGGTAATTCTGAGAATAATCCAAATCCTATAATATTTCTTTCATTACCAAGATTTATTATTATAGATGCTGGAAGATTTCTAGATGTCCAATATGTGTTTTCGTTATTATCTATTGCATTCTCTGCTTGTTCATTTGCTACAGAGTTTGAACTATTTATTGTAGTGTTTTGAGTTACTGCATTTTGTATTATAGATGGTTTTGGATCTTCTACCCAAAATCTTCTTGGAGAACTTATTGTACTTAGTGATTTTGAATCCTTTGCTATTATATAATATTCATTATAATATTCATTATAATATTCATAAGTACCTTTCTTTTCTGTTTGATAAGTGCAAGTATAGTAATCTCCTTTAGTTAAATCACAATATTTTATTGAACAAATTCTATCAGCACATACATATGATACTACAGTATCGTTATCTGGATCATTTATATTAACATAAAATGATATGTTTTTCTTTGTCTCCACAGTTAGAAGTGATGTTGTGATACTCTCTATAATAGGAGCTCTGTTTACAATATCTTTTACAGTTGCTTCTGAGTAAGATCTTTTATATTGTCTAGTACTCCTGCTATATATTGTTATTTCTTGTGTAGATAATGTTCCTATATTTGATATAGGAACATCTGTGCTTAATGTTATTTCTGCTGATTGGTTTGGATATATTTCTATAAAATTCTTTCGTTCTCCGTTTATTGTTACTACAGTTCTCCAATTCTTATTAGAGAATGTTGATATGTCATAAACATCTTTCTTATTTCCTATATTTGACAACACTAATGTAGTTGTGTATGAAGAGCCTGCAATCACTTCATTTTGTTGTCTTACAGGATCGCTTGAAAAATCATATATGCTTTGTATAAAATCATCTACGTAAAATAGGCCACCATAGCTTACAGAAATATCTTTACCATCTCTTGCTGTAATGTAATATGTTTTATAGCCTTTTTCAAGATCAACTAAGTAACTACATTCATAGATTTCTTTTCCTAGTATAGTTTTCTTGTTCATGGTACAGAGTGGTTTTGTGCATGATTTATCCATACATACTATAGCAGTTATTGTATCATTTTCCATATCTTTTATTTCTGAGTAAAATGTTATTGTACTTGCTTTATTGATTGTTGATGGAGTTGCTTCTATAGAAATTATTTCAGGAGGAGTGTTTGCTATTTGATTAGTTTTTATAACAATTCTTAAGTATTCTGAGAAACCACTTCTAACATTGTTAACATTCACAGCACGAACTTTTACATTATATGTTCCAGATGCAGAGAATGTATGCAATCTTTCATCTGCAAATCCAGAACTTACCAAATTAGATATTTCATCAACTACACCATCTCCATTCCAATCCCATTCATATTTTATCTGAGTATTGTTAGAGTCAATTGACATAGCTGTAAATGTGTAAGGAGTATTAACAAATCCAGAAGTTCTTCCAATTAATACAGGCTGTGAAGGTGTTGGTGTTTGGGTTGTATTTGTGTTGTTTGTACTTATACCTCCAGTAATCACTGAGAAGTTTGTAATAGCTTTTTTTAATATTGTGCTTCCATAACTATATACCTGAAGTTCTAAGCTGTTTTGTGTAGGTCCTGTTAGTATACCTAAAGTTATTTTTGTTTCTTCTCCTGGATTTAGATAAATATTATTATTGTTTAAAATAACTAACCAGTTAGAATTTGATAAATAGTCTATTGAGTATCTATCTCTAGTTGTTCCTATATTTTTAAGAGTAAAGTTTACGTCTATTAATTTATTATCAATGATTGTGTATGATCTGTATTCTGGATATATTACAAAGTCATATGTTTGGCTAGCTGCACTATTTTGAATGTTTATAGTTATGTTTGAATTTGAGCATCCGATTTCATTGCATGAGACAGCTTTTATTAAATGATTGCCGTTTTCTATAGTTGTTGTATCAAATACAAATCTTGAAGTTCTTATATCAAGTTGTGTTGTAAGTAAATCATCTATATACAATAATGCATTAGATTCTTTTTCAAGGTCTATATATATTGATCTGTTTACGTTTGAATTATTTTTAGGAGATATTATTTTTATATAAGGAGTTGCTACACAATCCACATCATCGTATGAATTATATATAATTTGGTTTCTTGACAATATTTTTATAGGAATTTTGTAAGAACCTCTTATGACTGATTTTGATAAAATCGCAGGACTGTAGTTGTATAGACTATTATCAATTGATACATAATCACCTTCTTTCCATCTTACTTGTGTTGATCTTAAAAATGAGTTGTTGTCATTTGTACATTGGCTAGAACTCTGAGATATACCACAACAACAGTTACTGCAAAAAGAAGTTTGTAGATTTCTTACAGTACACTGATTGCTAGAACATACTCCATAGTCATAACCAGCTGCTTTGCATTCATTTGAGCATGATGTAGCTATAAGAAAGTCTAGTCTTTGAGAAAGTATATGATGTAAATTGTTTTGTTGGTATACAGAACAACTTTCTACTGACCATAATCCTGTTTCTTCCAAAGTTTTTGTGATGTTAATGATTGATGTTTTATTGAATTCTATAAATGTTTGTAGACTTGTTACTTGACTTTTAATATTTGTAGGAGAGGTTATATTACACTTTAATACTGCGTTGCCTGAAATTCCTTCATTCTTTATCTTTGCAGATATTTTCCCTTCATTTATTCCAGAAAATGCTTCGTAATCTTCTATTTTGAAGCTTGTTGATGGATAAGATATTGTTATCATAGATCCTTGAGCTGAATCATGAATAGATGAGGCTCTACAATTGTCAAACCAAGATCCGTTTACAGTACATTCTACTGACCAGGTTCCATAATCAAGAGTTGGATTTATTTCAAATGTAATGTTTTTTCCTGGTTCTAATCTTTTACAAGAAGATACTTGAGTAATTTTTACACCTTTTCTATAATTGCATGATACTATACCGTAATAACTAACTGTTCCATTATTTTGAATGGTTACGTTATCTTTTTCTATTGACTTTATTATTAAATTTCCTTGATGTAAGAATGATCTGCAACTATTTTGGTATAATGTATTCATATCTGTCATAAAGTTTTGTATATTTTCTCTAGATTCAGTGCATTGTTGGCCAGTTGATATTGAGTTATTTGCTTGTCTTTGGGTTTCTTTTGAAGATTCTATAATAAATGCTATACTATCTCTGCATGCTACATAATTTTCTCTTGGTGCTGTACATAGATCAGCACATATGTTTGTTGTTGAATATGCACAACAATCTGCTGTTAGATGCTGTTCTCTTTTTTCGTTTATCCATTCAGTAAATTCATTGTATGAGTTTCCTAGACATGTAGGACAGTTGAAAAGAAATGTAGGAGACTTTATTACTGTGCTGTTAGTTTTTCCTAGTATATAATAATAATTTGAGTTGTCAACACAGTCTATAGAACATCTAGCTATATTGTATTGTGAAGATAGATTTGATAAAGAACAATAACAGTATTTTTTATCTAATGTTCCTTGGCAGTTTCTAGACTCTTCGTTTATACATTTAGACGCAGATGCATCTCTGCTACATATTATGAATTTATCTACTGGCGGAATTGTTGCACCAAATTCTACTCCTGTTTGTGTTGTTCTATCACAACTATTTTCATATAAACATTCTATTTCTGAAGAACTACAATCAGCACAGTTTCTAGAGTTTTCTCCATCTTCTGAATTGCATACAGAATTGTAGTTGCAAGGACTTATTATTAATGCTAATGGAGAATCTCTATATATAGATGGGTAAGCTTTGTTATATGTTCTTAGTATATAATCAGATGTTTTATAATCTTCTCCTATTGTTTTTATTTTCAATGTTATACTTCCTTTTTTGTCATAGGGTTGATGTCCTAATGATATAGAAGTTACAGAAGTTTCTCTATATATATCATATAATTCAAAATCTTTTCCATTAATACTAAATCCAAATTCTCCTGAACTGTTGTCGGTGTTTGTAACTTCTAAATTATACCACGCATCTATATTTTTAGCAACAATAGCTGTGTTTTCTGGGAAATTTCTTTGGTCTAATTTATCTCCTGTTATTCTTACAAAAGGAGGACCTGGTGATCTTATAATATATTCTCCTGTTACGTTTACATCCATTGAAGGATCTTCTGTACCTATTTTTACTGTAAATCTATACGATCTTCCAAAACTTACGTTATCAAAAGACTTTATACATAAATATATTGTGTCTGATCTGTTGCTTTGTATAAATGCTGAATCATCAATACACCTAAATCCTTCAAAAGATCTGTTTAATCCAGTATCAAATACAATATTTTTTATAGAAAATAGCATTCTAGATTCAGGACTGTTTACATTTTTATTTTTTATTAATATAGGAAATTCAATCTCTTCTCCAGGAACTCCTTCTTTTGGAATTATAGATAGTTCTGGAATATTATGTCCTGGTATAGATATTGGTATAATATAATTATAAGACTTCACGGATTTTTCTATTTTTTGTATTCCAAATTCGTTATTTACATATAACCATCTTTTATCTACTGCTAGTGACTTTGCGTTTTCAAATGCTGCTACAGTTTCAAGCGATCCGGATAATTTATCTATTTTTAAAATCTTTCCATATGTTTGATCGTTGATAGCTACAAATATACTGTTGTTATCAATAATAATATTTGATATACCATAGTCTACTCCTGGAAGTTCTCTCACTATAATTAATGAACTGCCAGTTTTTGACATCTTTTTCAAAAGCGTGTTTTCTGAGGTTCTTTCTATCCAATAAATATCGTTCTGGTCATTTGCTATTGTAATTCCTGTTGTAGAAAGCAATGTTTCTGGGGTTTTTGTGTTCAAATTAAATTTAACTAAATTTCTATCAAAAAAGTATACGTAATTTTCATCTGCTGTTATGTTTGATGGAGAAGATATGTTGTACAGTATTTCAGAGTTATATGTAGTTTTATTCATTTTCTTTAGTATATAGTCTGATCCTATTTTCTCTATGTATATGAAATGATTTCTGTTTTCAACCATATCTAATATTTCTCCAAATCTTTTGTTGTATATTATTCCTGGATAAATTATTGAATTTATTGCACCATTAGTTATGTTTACTATTCCTATTCTTTCTTTTTCAGGTGCAATGATATTTGCGAATACTAGAGTATTGTTGTCGTATAATATTTTATTTGAAGATGTCTGTGCAACAAAATCAAATATATCTTCATAAGAATAAACTTCTTTTGTTTTTGCAGGCGTAATTATTATACTTATAGTATTTTTAGATCCTATAGGCGAGACTAAAGCTCTTGCTTCTTTTACATTTCCTGGAGCAATAGAGAGATTTACAAGCGAATGATTTCTTTCATCTAGTATTCTTCCTGACCAAAAATCAGGAGCTTGTATTGCGAAATAATACGATTTATTTTGACATTCTGAATTTTCATTGTTTTTAACTGATATTTTATATTCTTTTTTATTGTCATTTCTTAAAATGTCTGTTATGTTTACAGTAGGCTCGTTATTAGTCATTTGGTAAAATGCTTTTGCTGAATTTTTTATAAATAATGTTTGGTTTTGGAAGTCTAATGTCAAGTTAAAGGTCTTTGATAATCTTTTGTCAGAATCTGTAGGTGTTAATGAAATATATTTTAAAAATTCTTCTCCTATTGTAAGCTGATCTGATGTGTTTTCTGTTGCTAGTTCCCAGTTATCTGGTTTTGTATAGTTATTTTCTGTTGTTATATATGTTCCTGAAAATGGTGGAGCTGATATTGTTCTTATAAATCTGCAGTTGTCTGCTCCTACTACATATACCCAGTATGCTTTTCCAGGCTTTATTTCATCTACAAGTTTTTCTAAAGGATTAAATCCTGACATAGGTGGTGGCTGTGGGTTAACAGTATTTTCAGCTTCTATCACATATATCATTTTCCTTAAATCTGATTTTGGTTCAGGAACATTATTTGTAAAAGTATATCCTACTTGAGGGCAAGAAGGGTATGATACTTCACTTAGTTTGTAGTTGTTTGATAATGATCCTATTAATGCTATGTTTCCTACATTTCCTACATCTTCTAATGTAATAGTTTTTGATATTCCGCTATATTGGTCAATAGCTCCTCCAAAAAATCTTTCTGACTTGAAGAATAAAGTACAGTCATTAGAAGATTTTATGTAATATCCTTTTCCAGGAACTAGTTGAGTTTCAGGTCCTGTTGTTATAAAAGTTCTGGTTGTTTGGTTCCACCATCTTATGCTTTGGAAATTGCATGTAGTACTAAGTTCGGAAAGTGTGATATTATCTACAAGGTTTCTTCCTCTCACTACTTTTCTTGGAACATATGGCATTGAAAAAGGAGTCCACTCATTTGATTTTAATGAGATTACAGGATATCTTACTGTGCTGTTTATTCTTAATAGATAATCTAAAGTTTCTCCTGAACTGCATTGTGTTTGTGGAATAAATTCTCCTGCAATGTTTGGACTTACTACATCTATTTGTTCTCTATATTTTGCATACAGCAACTGTCCATCATAGTTTTCTTGGGCAATTATTTCAAGAGTGTAGTTTGATGGAAATTCAGGAATTCTTACATTATTGAAACGGAAGTTATCAAATCCATCTATGCCTGTTAATGAATTAGTAGTTGTGTTGTATTCTGCAAGAGTTATACCATTGTTTATTATTCTTAGTGTTACAAGAGTGCCGTCTGAAACTGATTGAAAATTTCCATTGCATAAATAATATCCTTGCGCTTCTGTTATAAGAGCTCCGCCTTGAACTTTATAGAATTCTGTTGTTAATAATCCTTGTTTTGGGCAGGATTTTGTATGGAAAATATTTGGCCTAAATATAGGATCTGCGACATATTCTCTTTCACATACTACAGAGTTTCCAGCCTTACCTGCATCCTGAACCTTGCTTCTCAAATATTCTAAAGCTGCTAATCCAACTTCAGTAGTTTCTGATAGCTCTGCTGATTTTGCAAATCCTAATTGCATGACTCCTGATGCTGCTACTTTAAGAGATTTGTATTCTGTAGATAATTGCTTAACATGAATTTCTCCGCTGGATTTTTCAGCAAGTTTTTCATTCATTAATCTATATAAGTCTTGTCGTTCTTCTTCTGGAAGATCTAACGCAAGCCTGTCGTTTATTGTTTTTATTTCTTCATTCAATTTATTTATTTGTTCTGTACGGCTTTTTATTTTTGTGTCTAAGTTTTTCATTCTAGCATTGCTATCTTTGAAAGCTATGTTGCTTATTTGGCTGGCGGCTACTACTCCTGCAAATTGAGTGAGCCAGCTATCGCTGGTAAAGCTTCCAACAATCTTTGATACTACTATTTGTACACCTGCTCTGAGGAGTGTTTCTTTGAAAAAGTCAGCTGTAAATAAAGTAAGTTTTCCTGCAAAAAAATCTGCTCTCAGTGTAGGATCTCCTATAGATGTTCCTACTGCAGCAACAACTCTGATTAGAACCTGCCCTACAAATTGTTCTAGAAAACTTCCGCTGAGGAGGCTGCTTAAGTAATGTTGATATATATAATCTGTTGCATAGTTAATAGCAGCGTTTATTAACACTTGCTGAAAATTGGTAATAACAACACCACCTACACCAAATGATACAATACTTACTAATGTACTGGCGATCCATCCTGGTAAATGGAGTACTTCTGTGAGTAAAACAGTTGCAGTGCCAACATATATTGCATTTAGAGCAGCTACCCAAGTTAGAGCAGCACCTCCAGTAAGCCAAGTTGCCAGTGCTATAATTATTATTTTTCCAATAATTCCTGGCCCGCATTTTGTACGACTACATTGCTGTATTGTTGATGTAAATCCTCCTGGACATTCTGGCTTAAATTCGTTGCATTCCCATAACCAATTTCCTGTTTTATGTTTTGCGCATTGCTCTATTGTTGTGTCATGGCACCATCTTTGAGAACCACATGGACATATATGAGTATCTCTATCTACATGGCCTATTACTGATATTAGTTCTCCTGGAATAAATTGTGAGTATGATTCTAGAAATGGGTCTGATCTTGGCTTTGAACTTACTTCTATTTTAAGATCTGGGACCTTTCCGTTTATTTCTTTAAATCCAAAACGCGCTTTGAAACATACGTTATGTTTACATTTGTCTATACATTCGTCATATGCGTTTCCATATCCAGCTCTACTGCAGCTATTCTGGCATTGTGTCATTATTTCAAAAAAATCACAAGGTACTATATCTGCTGAAAGATCTAGTTCTACAGAACTTCCGTATACTGATGTGTCGTAAAATACAGTTTCTTTTACACCAGGGGTTAGATTTTTTGGACCTATGAATGCTGCATTTCCATTTATTTTTACGTTATCTATTTTCATTGTTTCTGTAGGAATTATTCTAACTCCTTTTAGAAGCTGGGTTGATGTATACGATACTATACAATGTGCTCTTGCAGCTGAGGGTATTGTAGAATTTATATCATGTATTTCTGGAGAAAGAAGAGGTATTCCTCCTATTAATTGATTTCCCTTAAATGACTGAGTGTTTGCATATTTTATTATTGGAATTGCTTTGTATGTTATTCCATTTTTTGTAATTGAAATTATTGGGATTTTTCCTACAAATTGAACAGAATCTGCAAAAGGCATGCCTGAATCTATTGGTATTGTTGCAGATCCTGTTGCAAGTATTGTATCATTTAATACCATAAATCCTTCTATTCTGCTGTCTATAGAATCATAATCAGAAGAAGGCTTTATTTTTATTTCATTGTTTGATGTAAGAATATCTTTTCTTGATCCATCTTGATATGACAGTTGGATTCGCTCTTCTATGCCATCTGTTATGTTTGTTACTGTTATAGTAGGTAATTTTATTTCTCTGTTTGGTGATGCTAATGTTTTGTTGGAAAATCCTATACCAGATGGTATTGTTTTATTTATAAGCCATCCGGTTGAAGGGTCATATACAAACATAGAAGATGTTTCTAAAATAACTCCTGAAGTGTTTATAGGCTCAGAAACGCTTGTAGAAAGGGGAAGATTTCTAATACCTAAACTCAATGTATCATTTTCTTTGATAAGAGCTGATACGTTTAATAGCATATTGTTAGAAATTATTGTATCATTTTGATATACATATTCCAGTGTACCGTTTGAAATTATTGTCAAATATTTTTTCTCTATGTAAAGAGGTATTCCTTCTATTGTTTGTGAATTTACCACAGGTATTATTCCATATGAACTATATGTAACATATCCTAGAGGATTTGTTACTGTGAATGTTAAACCTGTTCCTGAATCCAGATCTGTTATACCAAAGGGATTGTAATCGCCTCCATAATCTGTTGAATAACCATCTCCTCCACAGGATACAGAAGGCGTATCTATAAATGGCTTTGAAAAGTCGCACACTTGGTTTAATACATTAGCTGCATCGTTTGTTTGTGCTTGTGCTGTTGCTGCCAAGGCTAAAGCTACTACTAATAATATCAGGCAGATTTCTCTACCCACCCCAAGTTTCATGTTATAAATTTGGATTTGTTGGGTAAATATAGCTTCTAGAACACTTCTAGAGCTAATTTCAGAGTTCAAAACTCTAAAATATAGTTTAGAAAATCGTTATTTTCTAAACTAATTTCAAGTATTTTGCTTGAAATATACTTTAATTTACTTATAGAATTGGTTAATTTTTTATAAAATTTATGAAAAATATCAGCCTTTAGAAATTGTGACAGCTAATTTTGGCTGATTTTTTGACTGATCTACAAATTCTTGAGGTAGTTCAACTTGGCATTCTAGAAATCTTGCTCCATCTATAAATCCATCTAAATGTTCTGCATAAATTTCTGGTAAAAGTGGATTTACATAAGTATATGATGTTTGATATAGATCTCTTGTATTTCCTGTATAATTGTTAAAGTCAGCTAGTTTGCTCTGATTTAATAAGTCTGTTAATACAAGAGCATTTTTATCTCTTGGTATTTTAAACTCTTGAAAAATATACTTATAAGTATTTGTTGAACCATATTTTAGTTTAAGTTCTCCGTATTTGCATGGAAAATTATATTGTGAATATAATCTTTGTTTTGTCGATACTTGTGATAATGTGCATTGTTCTACAATCCCTTCATATCTGTTTGTTTGCAGACTTATTTCTAGTGTATTATTTTCCTCTGTATATACACCGCTTTTGAATAGCTGCTGGCCGTTTCTTGCGGACTGCAGTTCTGTTGAATTTACTTTTGTTTCATGAGAAGACAATAATCCTAGGCAATAGTTTTCTGTAAATCCTTCTTCTGATTTAATCGGTTTATATAGAAATATGAATGCAGCTATTGCAATTATGGCTATTACAAAGCCTATGCTTATTTCTTTCCAATAATGTTCCATATAGAAATTTGGATTTGACTTATATTTATTGTTTTGATTCTACGTCTTAACTTATAAATAGAGATTAAATATCAATGCAGTGATACTCATAATGTTCCTGTGCATAATCATATGCACCTTTTTCAGCAATTTTCATTTCTTTTAATTGCATTTCAATGCCTTTTTCTTCAAACCACTTTTTTACTACTGGAGAAATAGTTTCTACAATCCCTTGAGGATATTGATCTCTGTTATATACTTAACTTCGCCACTTTGGACATAAAAAATAAGATGAAAGTGAAAAGCTAAGCTTCTTGACAAAAAACGTTACTCAACATATTTTGACAGT
>JGI1358J11329_10002268_pt1 | contig 14997 bp, 18 predicted proteins | sample Subgroupgradi54m_FD_11329 | JGI IMG/M metagenome (IMG submission 11329)
CCAATTACAAAAGACAGCGAGTTAACTCGCTGTCTTTTGTAATTGGTGCCCGAGAGGAAGTGCCCTGCGGCACTTCCGTATAGGAATCGAAGACCTTGGTGATGTTTTGGCTTGGCAAAACCAACAAGGTGTACCGTTCCTGTAGGGAAAGATTCCTATCGAGGGCATACTCACTAAAAAACATCCACGTGGATGTTTTTCTTAAAACCCCAAGCGTTCAAACAGGAGATGGGGGATTGATTCGTAGAGTTCTTTCTCAGGCACATAATGTGCAAGAAATTCATGGAGTTCTTCCTCATCGATTTCGGGGGCAATGGGAATGACAATGAGCGGCATCATGCGACGAGTGGATTCGAGCAGGAGTCTGCGCTCTCCGGTGCGATGATATTCGACGATCGTAAAGCCATCAAGTGTGCTGTAGGGATAGAGAATATTTCCCGCACGGATACCATTTTTGCGAAAATCGACATGAATCATTTCAGGGCGTTGTGCGGCAGTGAGGATGATGGCTACTGTGGCGATAAATGTGAGGACGATTGCAAGATAATTGTGAAATAAAAATTCCACGGCAATCAGTGCGCCGGCAATCAGAATAACCGATGCGTACCAATCGTTGGTTTTTTCCATGTACGAATGCTCAAAAGTATCCCATTCCATATGTGCTTATTATAGTACCATGTGCTCAACTGTACCTCAATCATCTTGTGCACTTTAAATGCGGATAAAAAAAGGCGGAAGTCTTGCGACTCCCGCTCTTGTGGGGCTGATTATTTCTTGCCCCCGCTTTTCTTCTTACTGGATGATCCATGCAGATCTTTCGATCCGCCGGCTCCTTTTTTGGGCCCCGAGCGCTTGGCACGATTTTCTGCTCTGCGTTTTTCACGCAGGGCACGGGCTTTGGCGGCATCGACCGTGCGTTCCTTGTCTGCTACTTGTGGAACTGGGCCGAACATTTGGTTTGCCATTCTCGCCATGTGCTGACGTTCGCGAGCGTCTTGCTGCGCTTTGGCTTCACGGGTGGCGGCTTCAGCTTTGTGAGCTTCAGCTTCCTTTGCGTATTCACTTGGCAAGCGATTTGCCGGAATGGTCCGCGTGGTGGACACGCCAGTTGCGATGGAGGTGAACTCCATCACAACATTCGATCCCCTGTATTCAATCACCTGGTTGGTGAAAATGTTGGGATCCGCCAATTCGGCGAGCGGGACGCTGTCGTAGTTCACCTTCGGAACAGCGGGTTTGGCATGTGTGACTGCTTCTTCACTACTCGTACGACCATATTGAGGTGCTCTCATGATTCACTCCTTAAGTTGAGGTACACGAAATACTGCTAGGATAAATGTTAGCACATCTTGGAATATAAGTCAAGTATTTTTACACACTAAAATCCTTTGCAGTATGGGCATATTTTTGTATAGTGGTGCGACGGAGAGGAGTGACTGAGTGCGAGAAAGATAAGACAGGCAACGGTTGCCGCTCTGGGAATGCGGGTGATGTATCTTTGGGTGTTATGAAAAATAATAGGGAGGAGTGGCTGAGTGGTTTAAGGCAACGGTCTTGAAAACCGTCGGTTCTTTACGGGACCCGTGAGTTCGAATCTCACCTCCTCCGCCTTCGCTCGCCGAAGCGGCGAGCTACGGCGGACGCAGTCCGCAAGTAGCTTGTCGCGAAGGAGAGAAGAATTATGTACATCGTTTATATTTTAAAATGCGATGATGGAAAACCATATACCGGTTGTACAGAAAATCTGGAAGAAAGATTGTATCGACACAACAACGGCCATGTTCCGGCAACAGAAAATCGCCGACCCGTTAAACTTGTTACGCATATAGTGTTCAACGATAAATACAGAGCTTTTGAATTCGAAAAATATTTAAAATCCGGGTCAGGTCGAGCGTTTTTGAGGAGGCATCTTTGTTAGCATGTCAGCAATATTTAGCGTCTAATAAAAATGAAATATCTTGGTATTGATTACGGGACAAAGCGCGTTGGACTTGCAACATCGGATGCCGGTGGGGTGATGGCGTTTCCTTTTTGTGTTATTCCGAATACCAAAACGCTCATTCAGGACATTGTGGCGATTTGCCGGCAAGAAGGTGTGGAGAAGATTGTGCTCGGTGAATCGCATAATTTTCAAAATTTACCGAATCCGCTTATGAAAGAAATTCTCCCCTTCAAAGCATTGCTTGAAAAAGAAACCGCACTTGTTGTCGAATTTATGCCTGAAGTATTGTCTTCGCGTGAGGCGATGCATCTGCAGGGAGACAACGATCAGAACGATGCATCTGCGGCGGCGATCGTACTGCAAAGTTATTTGGACAAGGTAAATCCGCCCCGCGCGGTGAACGATGAAGAAGGGGTGTGATATAGTGAGCATATAATTTAAATTTTTATGGCAACCATTGATGATTTTGCAAAAATTGAAATGAAGATCGGCACCATTTTGGTTGCGGAATATATTGAGGGTGCGGATAAGCTGCTGCGACTTGAAGTTGATTTTGGAATGAAACCCGGAAGTGAGACATCGGAAACTGTCGAAGGAGAGGCCCCCCAAGCAACGCGAGACATTCGCCAAATTCTCTCGGGTATTCGCGAGTACTATGAGCCGGAAGAGCTTATCGGCAAGCAGTGTCCCTTTGTCGTCAATCTCGAACCGCGCACACTCCGCGGGCTCACGAGTCATGGGATGATTCTCGCGATCGGACTTCGTGGTGATGATGGTGTGAAGAGTGGCCTCGCACTGCTTCATCCGGATCATTCCGTCCCCCCGGGAAGTACACTTGGATAGTTATTCAGTTCATGATTTTTCTTTTGGCATGATTTCTCGTCATGTCGTATAATAAGAGTGATGTCTTTTTTTGGCGCACCAAATTTTCTTGCGATGCCTGCGGTCGGGCTTGATATTTCCGCCGATGCGCTTCGGTTTATTGAACTTTCCGAAAAAGGAAAATTTCTTTCGGTTTCACGTTTCGCAAAACATAATTTTCCACTCGGCGTTATTGCCGACGGGCACGTGCAGGATAAGAAAAAGCTGCAAGGCGCGCTTGCCTCGCTTGCGCATGAATATAAACTTTCTTTCGCAAATGTATCGCTTCCCGAAGAACAAGCGTACCTTGCCAATATGCGTCTTCCGCGCGTAGACCTGCGTGAAGTCAGAAGTGCGATTGAGATTCATCTCGAAGAATATGTCCCCATTACTTCCGCAGAAGCTATTTTTGATTACGCACTTATCGATGAGCCGGCGGGTCGCCATCGCGATACGATTGATGTCGTAGTTGCCGCGTTGCCGCGGAGTATTGTCGATGAGTATCTTGATGTATTTGAGGGAACGGGAATCACCCCCAAGGCGTTTGAGTTTGAGTCGCAAGCAATGGCGCGCGCAATCGTTCCTCGCGGCGATAACGGGACATTTCTCGTTGTTGATGTGGGAAAGATGCTCACGGATGTTTTTGTCGTTGCAAACGGAGTTGTCCAGTTTTCCGCATCGCTCGATATTGGAGGCCACATGCTCACACAGGCAATTGAGCATACACTCAATGTCAGCTATGAGGAAGCAGAGGAGATGAAGGTGAAGTACGGGCTTGTTTCGGGAGCAAAGGAGCGCGGCCTCGAGGAGGCAATGCTCCCCATCATTGCCGATTTGCGCATGCGACTGATGCAGCATTATTCTTATTGGCAAACGCATCATACTGATAAAGCCGGAGGAAACATCGAATTCATGTATTTAACGGGAGGAGGCGCAAACTTGAGGGGACTGAGCGAATACCTTTCCGCCGGACTTGATATCAAAGTGGATATCGCCAATCCTTGGGTCAATGTGGCATCATTTGAGCAGTATATTCCACCGCTGCTTATGCGTGATGCACATGGGTATACCGCTGCGATCGGTTTAGCGCTCCGCAATAATATTCCCGAATAATTATTCTATTCTGATATTCTGATATCCTCACACTATGATCAACCTTCTTCCAAAACTAGAAAAGAAAAAACTCCATAAAGAATATCTGATGCGTATCGGGGTAACGGTACTCGCGGTGTTCTTTCTGCTCGAGTTGTTTGCCGGAGTGGTCTTTGCGCCCTCTTATTACAATGTTGCCGCAATGGTAACGGTGCTTACGGATACGCTTGCGCAAAAGAAAAAACTTACCCCGGAAGGAAGTGTCGAGGCGGAACGATCACTTGCTGAAACAAAAGAAGAGATCGCACTGCTTAAGCCGAGCAGCGAATTGCCGATTTCCGTCGCCTTGGAAGAATTGATGGCGCAAAAGCCCGCGGGAATCAGCATTTTGGGATTTTCATTCGGGCGAACAGGAAAGACATTGGCGATCCAATTAAGTGGAATTGCAAAAACACGCGAAGATCTTCTCGCGTTTCAGCAAAATTTAATCGGCAATCCGCACTTTGCCGAAACAAAATATGGCCAAAGCTTTGTTACGCAAAAGACCGACATCAGTTTTACCCTTAACGTTACACTGAAATAATTTTATGTCGCGCATCTTTCAAATTTTTATTGTGCTCCTCGTGCTTGACCTCTCGGGTCTCGGGCTTTTGTGGTACGGCTACTCAAACATGCAGAGCAAGAAAGATGAAGAGACGGCACTGCGCGCTTCAATTGCCAAAGAGGGAGAAAAGGGGCAAAAATTAGCCGCTCTTCGTCGCACACTTGCATTGGCCGAAAAAGATCGCGCATTACTCCGCGGATATCTTTTTGATCCGAGCATTGAAAACCAAATCCGATTTATCTCGATGTTGGAGCAATTCGGAACGTCAACGACGGGGGCATTGGTGGAAACGCGCTCGCTCGACCTTACGCTCAGTGCGCCGCAACTCATCCGGGGAGACTTCACGCTGACGGGTACGTGGAGTCAGTTGTATCATTTTTTGCGTATCGTCGAATCGTTGCCACTGCGGATCAATATTAATCGTTTTGACATGAAGCGCACTGAGGCGCCAACGGTACTGAAGCCTTTTGAAACGTGGAGCGGATCGCTTTCGATGGACATTGTCGGACTTAAGCCGGTGAAATAATATTATGGAAAAAATACGCATTAAATTTTCAATGGCACGTTTTACAAGCTCCCTTCATGCGGTTACTGAAGAGGGGATGAAGCCCGACCTTGTCTGGCGGTTGCTGCTTGGTTGTGCCTCGATTATTGCCGTCGCCATAGGCGTATTCGGATATATTATGTATGTCTGGGCGGAAAATGTGCAGACACCGACTGTTTCCCTCAAAGAAGACAATGGGGGACTCTCCCTCGGAGAGCTGGAAAGCGCTCTTGCGTCGTATGTGGAAAAAGAGGCCAACTTAACGATGCTGAAAGTATCACCCCCAGTTGCCCCGCCGCACCGATTGGGTGAAGGAAAGGAGGTGGCACCTCCCGTGTCGACTCCCGAGACGCAGGTATCAGGAGAGGCTTCATCATCGGCAGGTGTTATGCCACAATAATATAGGACCCACGCAAATAGCGAACTTCTTTGTTGCGGGGCCCCAGATACTCGGTCACCATATAAGAATATGTCTTCCTCGTATCTCTCCCGCGCCGCGAATTTCATCTATTTGCGTGGGCCCTATAATTTCCGGACTATCGATTCGGGTTTCGGACCCACTGTTGTTCACTGAAGAAAGCATCAGATTATGGCACTTTTTGAGGAAAAGGTGTTATTATTTATGTATAGAGGTTTTTTAAAATTCAATATAAATGAATAAAATATTTTTATCGCTTGCCGCGATCGTCGTAATTATCCTGCTCGCAGGAGGGGGGTATCTGTTTTTAAACAAATCAAAAACACTCACTCTGGAGACATCGGAAAAAGATACGACACTGACCGTTTTGTGGGCACAGTGGAGACCTGCCGATTATTTGCAGCAGCTTACTGCAGATTTCACTAAGGAGACCGGTATCAAGGTGGAGATTGTCCAGGACTCTTGGGGTACATGGAATGACACATTCCAGAGTGAAGTAAGTAAAAAGGCGAACGGCAAATACGATATGGTTATTGGCGATTCTCAGTGGCTTGGACGTGGTGCAACTCAGGGCGACTATGTTGAACTCACGAAGTGGATCAAAGACCGTAATATTGCTGAAAAATTTACCGATGCGTCAATGACCGGATATGCCGAATATCCTAAAGGCAGTGCACACTATTGGGCGATACCCGTCGAAGGTGATGCAGCCGGCTTTTCATACCGCAAAGATTTATTCGAAGATCCGAAAGAAAAAGCAGCATTCAAGAAAAAATACGGCTATGAACTCACCCCCCCGGAGACATGGGATCAATTGAAAGACATTGCTGAATTTTTCTACCGCCCGAGTAACGATTTTTACGGCATTCTCGCGTGGACTGAACCAAAATACGACGGCATGACCATGGGCATGGACTCGTTGGTGTGGGCATGGGGTGCCGATCTTGGCGATCCGAAGACGTACAAAGTCAATGGAATATTGAACACCAAGGAAGGTGTTGATGCGCTCAAGTTTTATAAAACACTCAATCAGTACAATAATCCCAAGTGGGTCAATTACTATCTCGACACCAACTCGAGCTCCAATCAACCGATGATTGATGGAAAGGTTGCTATGGCAATGGGGTATTTCTCAATCAACCCCGAGCTTTTGGATAAAGAGCGAAATCCGAACTATTACGACAAGGTCGGATTCTTTGCCATGCCAAAAGGACCGAGCGGGCGCTACGCTTCACTCGGCGGACAAGGTGCATCTATTGTCAGTTACACCAAAAAGAAAGAAGAAGCATTTAAATTTTTGGAGTGGTTTGTAAGAGACGATGTGCAGAAAAAGTGGGCGCAACTCGGGGGGCTGAGCTGCAATAAAACCGTGCTTCAGTCCGAAGAATTTTTGAATGCTTCCCCGATTAATAGACCATTTGTTGAATCAATGGACATGGTCAAAGATTTTTGGGCGGTCCCCGAATATTCACAAATGCTCGCGATCAGTCAGAAGTATTGGTACGCCTATGTGGTGGAAGGAAAAATTACCCCCGAAGAAGCGATGAACAGCATTGCGAAAGAATGGGAAGCGCTTCTCGAGGAGAAGGGTTACTATAAAGAGTAAAAGCGACAATCGTCTTTCATGAAAGATTCTCTTTTTAGCAGCATAAAGTGGAAGTTACTCGTTATCTCTTTTTTCTTGGTAACGATTCCAACGGTCGTGATCGGCATAAAGAGTTACAACACTTTTCAGGAAGAGGCTTTCGTGAATATCGAGAAAAATCTAAAAAATATATCGAAAGACTGGTTCAACATGAGCACGATATATGTTTTGGAAGAAGATCGTATTCTTAAGCGCGAAGAATTTTTGTTCCAAAAGCGGCTTGAGTCGGTTACGTTGGACGCTCAACTGATGCTTGAGATGCTCAACGAACAATACGGTAGTACTCCTCCTTCGGGAGCGATGCAACGGGTGTTGGGTAAAATAAGTGAAATTCAAATAGCAAAAACCGGGAATGTCCTCATTTTTAATTCTCAGGGGGATATTTTGGCAATGGGAAATAAGCTTACGAAAGGTGAAAACTTTTCCACGAGCGCGAATGCGCAATTTTTTTCCGATTCACTCGGGAAAATTTTAACGCAGAAAAAAAACGAAACCATCGCATTAACCTACGACTGGAGTGATGCGGATTCCAAAGAGTCCCGGCCGCGCGTGGGTGTTTTTACCTACTTCAAGCCGCTTGATTTGATCATCGGCGCAAATGCCTATCTGACTGACTTCAAGAGTGATGATCTCAATGAGAAAATAAAAGATGAAATGAAATATTTGATGGCCGATCAAAAAATCGGAGAACACGGTTATGTGTGGGCCATCAATAGCAAGGGTGAATATATTGTTTCAAAGAATATGTACCGCAATGGTGAAAACATCATCAGTGCCAAAGATGAGAACGGAAACTACGTCATTCAAGACATCATCGAAAAAACAAAAGCACTCCCCTCGGGAGAAGCATATATCCGTTACTATTCGTGGCGCGATATTGGAGAAAAAGAAAGCTCAATGACCCTTTCCGCAACTGTGTATGCACCCGAGTGGGACTGGATTATCGGGGTGAGTGCGTATCATAAGGATTTCTTGAAGGGTTTGGATACCATCCGCATGCAAATTATCTATATCGTCGCCATCATGGTCATATTGGGCTCGATCATTGCATATATTTTTGCATTATTTATCTCAAAACCGATCATTAGTCTCGAGCATGTTGCCACCCTTGCCGCAGGAGGGAAGCTTGATGAAAATGTCGATGAAAGTCTTATTAAAAAACCGGGAGAGATTGGCAACCTTGCGCGCTCGTTCAATACCATGATCGTTAATTTGCGAACCAAAATAGATGCGTTAAACACCTCCATGTCCGAGGTCTCACGAATGAATAAATTTATGGTCGGTCGTGAATTGAAAATGGTTGAATTGAAAAAAGAAATCCAAGGATTAAAACAAGTGCTTGGTGTTCCTGATGCGAGTGTCGCCGAGGAGACAGAAGAAAAAAAAGAAGATAAAGAATCAAATACTCCTCACGATGCCCCAACGGTGTAGTATCAAAACGTTTCGCGGTGCATCCTGAGGGATTTGAACCCCCGACCTTCGCTGTGTAAAAGCGCTGCTCTACCAACTGAGCTAAGGATGCGTTGCTCTACAATAAAACATTTTGTCGACATATGCAATTTTTTACGTTACTGTAGGACATAATCGTCCCCGTAGTAGAGCGGAGAGAACGGAAGCCATGAAGCCCGACGCACTCGTGCCTTATCTTCTGGAGGAGCCATGGGAAGAGAGTTTGGTATGTGTTTGAATTAGGTAAGATGAATATGGACGTGCGTCGGTCTTCGGAGTAAATAGTGAAAACAAGTCCCCGTAGTTCAACGGATAGAACGAGAGCCTTCTAAGCTCTAGATCATGGTTCGATTCCATGCGGGGGCATTGAGCGTAGTTTCCTCGAACTCAGTAACAGTTTAAATGTGTCTTCCCAAGGGCGTGAATTTATAATTTAAACTTCGGAACGCCATCCGACTCACCCTTCTTTTTTGTGGTCGTGAAAATCTCCATAAAAAGCGTAATCGGTAGCATTGCGATCCCCATAATGATTCCAAATAAATCTTTCATATCTTTTCATTGTACTCAAGAGTGCATGAGCGTGGGATGAAGATAAAAAATAACAACCGCGTGAGCGGTTGCAAAAGTGTTGAATGCGATGTGGCCTCTGCCTTGGGCCCGACGTTTTTGAGGCGTCTCCCTTCGTGTTCCAAAGGGGGTAAGAGCTGTTCCTCCATCGCAATCAGAACGAGCAAGGATTGTGCGCTCTGATTGCGGTAGCGGCCTATTGAAGAGCATACAGTATTTTTACTAACTTGTCAATATTTTTCTTCCTCACGAGGGAATAGCAAAAAGGTATAATTTTTGAATGAATAAGGCCATACAAAAAACTCGGGAAGTTGATGTGCTCATTGTGGGGGCCGGGATTAGTGGTTTGGCGGCGGCGTACACACTCCGAAAGAAAAATAAACAATTGCGTATTGCTCTGCTTGAGGCGCGTGAGCGTATTGGGGGGCGCGTATGGAGCGCTTCATTGGGCGAGGGACTTATCGGAGAGTATGGCGCTGAATGGATTGGGGTAACCCACAAACATATGCGCAAACTCGCAAAGGAACTTAATATTCCTCTTGAAGTCCATCGCTATGTCGACACGGGGTATATGACAAAAAAATTGCGTATTGATAATGAGGGATATGAAGCGGTTGAGGAAAAATTGAGTGCATTGCTCGATTCATTGAAGCATGGAGATCAGAAGAAGTTTCGCTCAATCGATCGGTTGTCATGGAAAGAGTTTCTTGTGCAGCAAGGCTTTACTCCTTCCGAGCTTGAAATCGTCAACGATGGTGCGAGCGCGGAATACGGCGCAAATATCGATCGGGTAACCGCACTCCTTCCCGTCATGGAGCATCGTGAAAGTGGAAAAAATATGGCGATGGATTTTCATGTGCAAGGCGGCAATACGAAGTTGATGGAGGCACTTGTGAAAAAGATCGGGAAAGAAAATATATTTCTTTCCCACGAAGTGGTTACACTCGCTCAAGATAAAAAAGGTGTCGCAGTTGTTTGTCGCAATGGCGCCGCATGGCATGCTGAAAAAATTATCATGACTCTCCCGATGCCCTTGCTCACGCGAGTAAAGTTTCTCCCCGCGCTTCCTCAAAGGTACACTGCGCTCGCCAAAAGTCTTAAGTACGGCAATATCATTAAAGTGATACTTGTTTTCCCGAAACGCTTTTGGGGCAAAGAAAATTTTGCACAACTCTCGGGAGGCTTGAATCAATATGTGTATCACACCACTCAGTCTCAAAAAGGCAAACGTGGCGCACTCTGTATTTACGCGACTGGTGCGCGTGCGGACAAGCTCGCGCGCATGAGCATGGAGGCGATATGGCGAGCACTCCGAAAAGAACTTTCTCCAACTATGGATACGCAGCACATTGCCCCGATTTCCATGACCCGTCATTTTTGGAAAAAAGATAAATTTTCTCGCGGAGCATATGCATTTTACGCGCCTCTGCAGGGTGAGCGTATTCGTCAAACGTTTGGAAAACCTTTTCGCCATGTCTATTTCTCGGGCGAGTATCTCGGGGAACATCAAGGATTTATGGAGGGCGCGGCGGAGACGGGTATTGCGCGCGCGCATGAAGTGCTTGATAATCTTCAATATCATGACAAGGCGTATTGAATGTAGGGTGCGCGGACGAGTGCAACTCGTGATGTTTCGCGATTTTACGGCGCGCAATGCGCGCGCACTCGGACTTATCGGAACGGTGCAAAATATGGATGACGGTTCGGTTGCCGTTGTTGCGGAGGGGGAAGAAAATGCACTCACCGCGCTTATTCAAAAATTGAAGCGGGGTCCGATTCTTGCCCGCGTGGATGATGTCGATGTCGTCTGGAAAGATGCTCGGGGCGAATTGAGCGATTTTCGCATTCTCTATAAATAATTTTTTCTTGCTGTACTTCTTCCGGTGAACGCGTATGATAATTTCAATGAATGAGGAGAAAATTATTCCCGCCGCAATCGGCGTTATCATGGACGGTAACCGTAGGTGGGCAAAGAAAAATAATCTCCCCACGCTTGAAGGGCATCGTGCAGGGTATGACAAGTTGCGGGATGTAGCGGTATGGTGCAAAGAGTCCGGAATTCGGAATCTTGTCGTCTACGCATTCTCGACGGAAAACTGGAATCGGAGTGTGGAAGAAGTGGGATACCTCATGAATCTTTTTCGGATGATGATTGCGAAATTCGTCAATGAAGCAAAAGCAAATGATACGAAAATAATTTTTCTCGGCGAGCGCAGTCGTTTTGCGCCGGACATCCTCGACGCCATTGTGAATGCGGAAGAGTCAACAAAAGCATGTGCGTCATTTACCTTCGGCATCGCGCTTTCCTATGGCGGGCGCGCGGAAATTCTTGATGCCATCCACCGTATTCCTGAAGGACAGCGGGCGAGTATTTCCGAAACGGAATTTTCCGAACTCCTTTGGACAAAAGATATTCCCGATCCCGACCTCATTATTCGCACGAGCGGGGAAGAGCGACTTTCCAATTTTCTCCCATGGCAGTCGGTCTACAGCGAACTCTTTTTCACCCCAACTCTGTGGCCTGACTTTACGCGCGAGGAGTTCGACCGTATCCTTGATGAATATGGAAAACGCCAACGTCGCTTCGGAGCCTAACTTCCCTGAAGTCCCCATTCTCTATGAAGATGAACACCTGCTTGCAGTGAATAAACCTGCGGGGCTTGTGGTGCACGCGGACGGACGGACAATTGAACCTTCGCTGTCCGACTGGGTACGCGAAAAATATCCAGAGTTGAAAGAGGTGGGTGGAATGCACACGCTCGACTCTGAGCGTTATGCACCGCGTATGGGTATTCTCCATCGCCTCGATCGTGAAACATCCGGAGTCATTCTCATTGCAAAAGATGACGAGACGTTTTATTTTCTTCAACGGCAATTTCTCGATCACACCATCGAAAAGATTTATTATGCCTTTGTGAAGGGGATACCCGAGCCGCGTGAGGGAGTGATTGAGTTTCCGATTGGTCGCAGCAGGAGTGATTTTCGCAGGTGGACGACGGGTTCCGATGCGCGGGGGACGCTGCGCCCGGCCACTACGTTCTATAAAATGATTGGAACCGATGATGCACATGCACTGCTCGAGCTTCGTCCAAAGACTGGACGGACACATCAATTACGTGTACATCTTTTGGCTATAGGTCATCCGATCCTTGCAGACACCCGTTATGGTACTCCTTCAGGTTTGGAGTTTACCCGTCTTGCCCTCCATGCGCGCACGCTGAGTTTCACAACGCCTGATGGTAAGCGGCGGACTATTGATGCCCCGTTTCCCCTTGATTTTGCGTCCCTAGTTGCAAAATTTGGAGGGGTATGTTAAATTTCGGGCTACGTTCAAAACAATCTGAATGTATCTCAACTACTATGAATTCCGCATTACAAAAGAAATTTACGCTTTCTCCCGTTAACATGGAGTCTCGTCAGAAGCTCCAGTTTAGCTCCGGCGATACCGTCCGTGTTTGGGTCAAAGTGCTCGAAGACGCTGCAAAGCAAAAGTATCGCCTTCAAGCGTTTGAAGGGCTCGTGCTTGCACGCAAGCATGGTGCTGAAGCCGGGGCGACATTTACCGTCCGCAAAGTTGCAAGCGGTGTTGGAGTCGAACGCGTCTTCCCTCTGTACTCACCGATGATCGACAAGATCGAACTCGTCAAACGCTCTCGTGTGCGCCGCGCAAAACTCTATTATGTGCGTGAGAAGGCGGTTCGCGATGTGCGCCGCAAGATGAAGCAGACCCGCATGGGCGGAGGCTCCACAAAAGATTTTGAAGCAACGGCAGCCCCTGTCGAAGCCGAAGTCGAAACAAAAACCGAAGAATAAAAAGTTAAAATCCCGCGAGGGATTTTTGCTTTTAGGGAGAGGAGCTTGAAAAAAACAAAGTCCTTGGGTATAGTGTCTCTACTCCGATAATAAGGACAAATGCCCAGGTGGAGAAATTGGTAAACTCACTACCTTGAGGTGGTAGCGCCGTAAGGCTTGCTGGTTCAAGTCCAGTCCTGGGCACAAAAGCGTTTAGAAAATCTCCCCTGCGGGAGATTTTTAGCTTTTGTGAGGCGGAGTATGTTTTGTTCAGCAGAACAAAACAACGAGCCGGGGTCGCGGAAATTTATTTGCGACGGCAAATAAATTATCTGTGACCAAAAGCGCTTTTATAAAAAATCTCCCCGAAAAACAATTCGTGGAGATTTTTTCTTTGCATACTGTGTGGGCACGGGGAGACTTGCCGACCACTTTGGCAGGTACTTTTCGATCTCGAAGACTCGATAACGAAAAGTCTTTCAAGTCCCCCACGCAGGCAAGCAGCTGCCTGCTCTGCCGCAGTTTCGAAGACTCAACTGTGGGCACGGGGAGACTTGAACTCATCCTGATTGCATTCTTGGTGGGCGTGGGGAGACTCGAACTCCCAACCCTTACGGGATACGCTTCTGAGACGTACGCGTATACCAATTCCGCCACACGCCCACCAAAAAAACAAAATCATTTTTGCCACTCCTTACAGGAGCTGTACACCTTTTGGATTTCTCGGAAGAAACCTCAAAAGGTCTTGCGGCTTGGTCCCATCAGAATGGGTTCCCATTAACCAAGCCTCACGCTTCTCTGACCTGCGCGGCTACCAATTCCGCCACATGCCCTTTGTACACGAGCAGTCTATCAAAAAGTTGAGACAAAAGAAAATACCCCGCATATTGCGAGGTATGAAATGCTTTCAATTGTTATTTATCGTCATGGTGGTGGTGTGCATGATGTTCACAATGATGCTCCACCTCTTCATTTCCCTCGCCCCAGCGCTTGAGCGCAAGATAGGGAAGAATGAACCCACCGACAATGATGGCGATCACGTGGTCGATAAATGTGGTATGAAAGAGGAGCATGCACAATCCGGACAGAAATACCGCACCCGATGTTACCATGTCCCAAAACACATGATCGAGGTTGCTTCGGTGGAGCGCATCGTGGTCATGCGTTTCGACCGCGTGCAAGACCTTGTGCATGTGGCGATTTCCCACCCACCCGATAAGTCCCGCCGCCATCACGGAAAGTGGGGAAATTGTTACCACTGCTCCCTCAAAGACAAGATGAACAAATGCTTCGATGGCGATCAAGAATCCGCCAAGTCCGAGCGACCAAACACTGAGCAGAAGACACCAGCGTTTTCTTCGGGTAAAGACTTCTTGATTCGCCCATGCGCGCGCAAAAAGATATGCGGTCGCGGCAAGCGTGATGTTGTCGCCAATGCTGTGCAAGGTGTCCGCCCCGAGCGTGTAACTTTTGCTGATGAATAAAATGGCAATTTGCGTCAGCGAGAGCAATATGCCAATCGCACAGGCTTTTCGATAAATTGCCGCTTTGGTCGGATGTGCATGGTGCATTTCCGCCTCCTTTCGTAAGGTTCGTCTTTGTTCACGCTAGCATGGCTCACCGTTTCGTCAAACCGATGGGCTTGAAATTTTATTATTCTTTGGTATGATGATTCCCATGCACCACGGTGGTGCATTTTTCTATGGTGCCTATAGTGTAATGGTTAGCACTAAAGCTTGTGGAGCTTTCAGTCAGGGTTCGAATCCCTGTAGGCACCCAAAATGACAACCCCGAAAGGGGTTTTGTCATTTTGAGGTGATTACAGAGAAAGTGCCCTGCGGCACTTTCGTGGATTCGAACCGACCACAGTCATGTCGAGGCTTTGCGAGACGGACGAGGTGGGCTCGCGAGCACTTGGATTTTTATGAGCAACGCGAAATAAAAAGCTTAGTGACTCGTGAGTTCGAATAATCCCTATAGTCACCCAGCGAGATTTATTGAGAAGACCCCGAAAGGGGTTTTCTTTTGGGTGAAAATATTTCACCACACAAGTCTCTAAAAAACTATACTCATCCCCGTTTCT
>JGI1358J11329_10002274_pt1 | contig 14973 bp, 10 predicted proteins | sample Subgroupgradi54m_FD_11329 | JGI IMG/M metagenome (IMG submission 11329)
GTCTTCTTTTCGAAGGTCAAGATCGAAGGAATCTTCTTTTCGATGAGGCTTTATTTTTTCATAGCCTTCGATCATTTCATCGAGCAAATCACTCACCGCGCGGCCATGTTCTGCCGAAACGAGAAACATTTTTTGAAAACCCAGCTTATAAAATTCAGATACGGTGCTTTCTTGGGAGAGATTATCTATTTTATTGATAACCAGGATGACTTCTTTTCCAGATTTTCGAAGTTTAAGTGCCATCTCGCGCTCATCTTGATGGAGCCCCGCTCTTCCATCGACAACCAGTAAAATCTTTTCTGCCTCCCGAATGGCGATTTCAACTTGACGCCGCATCTGCTCAAACAAATCAGACTCCGGCTCAAATTCGTAGCCTCCCGTATCCACGAGGCGAAAATGAGCCCCAGACCAATCGGCGCTAGCGTAGTTTCGATCTCTCGTAATGCCGGGCCTGTCATGAACGATCGCTGTTTTTCGACCCATAAGACGATTAAATAAAGTGGATTTTCCTACGTTGGGTCGACCTACGATGGCAATGAGGGGAAGCATCTGTTTATTTCCTATTACAAATACAAACAAAAAGTCCTGAAATGATTTTGAAAAACTTTAAGGTGGGTCTTTTAAACCTAAAGTATCTTTGAAATAAAACAGTAGCGTCTTGAAGTTTTGAAAAATCCGTTTCAGGACTTTTGAAAAATAAATAAATTAAAAAACTGTGGCGGTGCAGGGAGTCGAACCCCGGACACAACGGATATGAGCCGTTTGCTCTAACCACCTGAGCTACACCGCCAGAAGCGTGTCATAAATTTCTTTATGCGGCGTTGCACATTCATTCATGATCCTCACGTAGCATCCAGCTACGCTGCGGTCATTCACTCATGTGCGCCTTGCCTAAAAAAAATTTCTGACACGCTTACAAATTAAATATCAATCACATCTTTTGAACCCGCGGGCCCCATACGCACAAAACATAAATAAACCAGCCAAGCCCTAATAAAAGCAGCAAAGCCACGAATCCCAATAAAACTTTTGCTAAAACGCCCCTTTTGGTGCTTTTAATTTTGCAAATCCCTAAGGCGCATATTGTAAGGATAACAAAAAATAATCCAAATAAAAGGCTTAAATCTTTCATGGATGCTTACAAATCGTAGAGGGCGACGACTGTTTTGAAAGTTCCCATCGCATTCATAAAACCCTTATCGCGCACCCAAAGAAGCGCCAGAAGTTTGGGTTGGCTTTCCCAGGGAAGCTGAACTTTTATGTTATCGGCGAAATATCCATCGATCTTGCGGGTTGAAAAAGTTTCACGCATGCCAATGTCTTCCCAGTGAAGCTTTGTAAACCAAGTATTTTTTACCACGGGGCGAGTGCCTATGATATTTTTTAAAAAATCATCGTTTTTAGGAACAATAATCGAACCGTGGCCATCGCTGCCCGTCCATGAAATGGGTTCCACGTTGAAATAAGTGAACTGGCCTTCTACTTCGTTAAACATATTGGTTTGATTGAGTCGAATGAAGTTTGAAGTACCTCCGTATTTGTCGGAACTCGACCACTTCTTTTTAAATTTTTCTTTTCCATCGGGATCGAAAATTTTTAAATAGCCAGAAGGGGTTAAATACAATATTTGCTCGGGGTCGGAAGAAACTTGTTTAAAGGCTTGCAAACCATAGAGCCCAATCTCTGAAGGGGCTTCGAATTTCCCGACATCTTTGAATCTTCCATTTTCAACTTTCAGTTGATGAATATCGTGGTAATCCACCTTCATGCCAGTAAAGGTTTCCCCTAAGATAATATTTTCTCCCTTCCAGCGAAGCACTTTAATGAGCCAAGGGGAATTTTGAGCCACTTCCTTAAATTGATCTCCATTGAGTTCTAAAGCTAAAGAAGCGGCTTGCCCCCTGTTTACATTGGAGACAAGGATCTCTTCTTTTCCATCTCCATTGACATCATGGGTATATACCCTCACGAATTGATCGTTCGAAGAGCCTTCGTAATCCTTCAATAATCGGATCTGATTTCGAGTGAATTCATAAACGTAAACATGTTTGAGATCGATTAAGACAATTTCTTTTTGACCATCCCCGTTCACATCGCCGTAAGCAACACCTCTTGCTTCGAAAGGCTGGATATTACTTACCCAGGTGTAATCGGGGCTTGCCGGGTTCGAGAAAGTTTCACGAATTTGTTCCTTCGAATGAGCAAGGGGCTCGGCCTCTTTTAGCTTTGGAGTTTTTACTTTGACGGGTTTTGGCTCTGGAGTGGAAATGGCAGGAGTGGGAAGCGAGACTGTCTTTACAGGGGGAGGAGTTTTATTTTCAACAGGTATAGCTGCTAAGGCTGGAACAGAAGTTTTCGAAAGTTCTGTTACAATCAGTTGAGAATGATTTCCCAAAGCCCCTAGTAAGCCATCCATACTGCTTGCCGTGCTTGTCAAAATAACAGGCTGAGAAAGGCTAGCAGAAGTATAAACCCGACTAAAGATTTGAATAGTATTTCCTACTTTTACAATCGAACCCGCGAGTATTGCATCGAGATTCTCTTTTTTAAGTGTGGCGGCAAGACCGCGCTTTTTGATTTCATCTTCCGTAAAAGAAAGATCTACAATGGAGTAGCCCCTTGCTTGAAGGGAGGCTCCCAAAGATTCTTTGGCCACTTTTTTGAGATAATCGACATTCTCCCCACTGGCCACTTCATAAATTGCCAAACCTACCCGACTGGGAGCCGCATTCACGGAGGGAGATAAAAAAATAAAAAAGAGGACAAAGGCCCCTAATGTTTTTCCTATTTTTGCTTTCATAAGCTGGACGAATTATCATTGATAAATCCGAAGGGCAAGGGAGAATTAATAAAGAAGGGGCCGAAGTGTGGGTGGCAGCGACGGGTATTCTTTATGATTTGTTTCGAAAAAAAATTAGTGATACAATCTATTTTTACAATATCACTCTCACCATTGCATGGAAGGTGTTTTTTAGGATGCTGCCGGGAAAAAACAAGGGGAGAATATGATCAAAAAACTAATCGCCATCGTATTTGTTTTAGCAATTTCTCTGATCGCAGACGCCGCAAAATCGTCTTTTGAAGCTGTGTCGAATCCGCCGGACGGCATGGCACTTGTGTACATGTATCGCATCAAAAGTTCGTCTGGAATGAACACACCTAAAATCCTTGTGGACGGCGATGCCATTTCAAAACTCCCCAATAATGGCTACACATGGTTCTACTTGAAGCCAGGCACGCACACGATTAAAACAAAATGGGGATTCTTCTCGGAAATGCCGGAGCTCGAATTTGTTGCCACGATCGTCGCCAAGCAAACCTATTATCTCAAGATGTCCGCATCAATGACCTCATGGGGTTGGGGAGGCACAAAGATGTACAGCGGAATCAAAGAAGTGCCCGAGAGCGAGGCCTTGGCAGAGCTTGAAAAGGCCAAACACTATGTTCCAGCATCGACAACACCGGCTTCTTCTGCCTCAGAAGAAGCGGCCGCGGAGGCACCCCTTGCCACTGCACCCGAAGCAAGTCCGGCACCGCGTGATGGCAACGCGCTTGTTTATATCTATCGCCCCGATTCCCCGCCTATTTTAAAGAGCCCTAAAATTCTTGTCGATGGCAAGGAGACCTTAAAACTCTCCAACAAATCCTACAGCTGGTTTTATGTTCCGGCAGGGAGTCACAGTATCAAAACCGATTGGGGATATTTTGGCAAATCGATGGCCAAGTCGGTTTCGCTGACAGTCGAAAGTGGGGCAACCTATTATGTGAGGGCAGGCGGCACCAAGAGTATGCAAGGGACCTACGATGAATATCACACGAACCTCGATCCCGTTGATGCGACTCTTGCCGTGAAAGAAATTAAAAAATTGAAGAATTATATTCCGGCGAACTAAACTTCTGCTTGACTCATGGAAGGATTTGCCAAAAGAAAGCTTTTTATAAACTCATCTAGATGCTCTCCATCCAGCACCGATTCAGCATCGCCCACTTCAAAACCCGTTCGATGGTCTTTTACCATCTTATAAGGATGAAGCACATAAGAGCGGATTTGGCTCCCCCAGGCATTTTCTTTTTTGGTTTCTTCGATGGCTTTTTGCTTGGCTCGCTTTTTTTCTAATTCTAATTCATACAAACGCGATTTTAAAATTTTCATCGCCACTTCGCGATTTTGATGTTGGCTCCTCTCATTTTGGCATTGAACCACGATTCCACTTGGAAGATGGGTGATTCGAACGGCGGTTTCATTTTTCTGAACATGTTGCCCTCCTGCCCCCCCCGCCCGAAAAGCTTCGAATTTGATATCTTCTGGCTTTATCTCGATCACAATTTCATCGTTGATTAAAGGATGAACAAAAAGAGAGGCAAAAGAGGTGTGGCGGCGCTTGTTGGCATCGAAAGGTGATATTCTCACTAAACGGTGCACCCCCACTTCTGCCTTTAAATATCCAAAAGCATAATTTCCTTCTACGGTCACCGTAACGCTGCGATAGCCGGCGCCATCTCCGTAAGTATAATCCACCAGCTCGGTTTTATAACCCTTCTTTTCGCAGAAACGCAGATACATGCGCAAAAGCATCGCCGCCCAATCGCAGGACTCCGTACCCCCTGCCCCGGCATTGATGGAAATAACAGCCGAGCAGGCATCTTCGGGATCGGCCAGCATGGTTTCAAATTCGGCCTCCTCCACTTCTTCTTGAATTTGAGTGATTTCACTTTGAAGTTCCGCAAAACTCGCCTCATCTCCAGATTCAGAGGCGAGCTCTAAAAGAACCTGGGCGTCTTCAATCCGGCGAAGGCGTATTTGCTGCTTACGGATGGTTTCTTGGAGAAGGTTTAACTCTTTAGAAATTTTTTGGGCATTCTGAGTGTCATTCCAAAAATCGGGCGCTTGAGAAATGTTTTGAAGCTCTGCCAAACGATCCTTTTTGAGCGTAAGGTCAAAGGCGCCTCCCGATGGCATCCATCTTATCTTTAAAAGATTGTAGGGTCGCAGCAAGTTCTTTGGACATAATTTATTTTTTCTTTAAAAAGTGCCGTGTGGAAGCAATTAATACCAATAAAATTGAAAAAGCAAGGCAAGTATATGAAAACAGATCCCCCCACTGCGCGTAAAAGGAAGAAAGGGTGAGCAAAGGAATCTGATCATAAATTATTTTTCTCTCGAATACGGGCGCTCTCTGCCAAATATTGCCTGAGGCATCGAAGCTGGCGCTAATTCCTGTATTAGTGGCTCTCACCAAACTGCGTCGATTTTCGATGGCCCGAAAGGCCGAAAAGCTTAAATGTTGCGGCAAGGCAGAAGAATCTCCATACCAGGCATCGTTTGTAAGATTGACGAGCATATTGGCGCCCGCTTTTACAAGCCTTTGTGCAATTTCAGGAAAAATATCTTCATAGCATATCAGCATGCCCATTCGAGCAGCGCCTGACTCCAAAAGATTATATTCTGTTCCTTGAAGAAATTCCCCCATTTGACCCGTTACCTTTCCCAAAAAAGGAATCACGCTTTTCAAGGGAATGTATTCACCGTAAGGAACCAGATGGTGTTTAAAATAAGCTCCTCCCAATTTGGAGCCCGGTTTGATCAACAAGGCAGAATTATGAACCGGAAAATCAAGGGGCGTGTAAAGCGTGGAGGCGGGAAGCCTACCCTTGTTTTCGTAACTCACCGCCCCGAGCAGGAGATCTCCCGGATAAGACCCCATGGCCTCTAGATCTTCTTCTTCATCTAAAGCCACTTCATAAGGGAAAGCCGCTTCAGGCCAAATGACCAAACTTATTTTTTGCTCCGAAAAAGCCTGATGAGTCATTTCTTGATAGATTCGAAGAATCTCGTCTGATTTCTCTAAGAGCCACTTTTCATCTTGGGGAATATTTCCTTGTAAAAGAGCGAGATTAAAATGAGGAGCTTTCAAGGAAATTTCATCCACTTTTGTTTTTTGCTTCACCCCATAAATCAAGGTAGCCAGCACTAAAAGTAAAACAAAAAATATTTTCAAAGCAGCCTTTTGCCTCCCTTCTTTTTTTTGAATGAAAGAAATTATCTCAAGCACAGCAAGATTAATCCAGATGAGTAAAGCCGTAACCCCATAAACACCCACAAGGTCTGCTACTTGTATGAAGGTTAAATACTTCCATTGGGAATAGCCCGCTTGAGCCCAAGGAAAGCCTCCCAAGGGCCAATGCGTTCTCAGCCACTCTAAGCTTACCCAAAAAAGAGGTAAGGTCCAAAAATGAGAAATGGAGAGCTTACGCTCCATCCAGTAAGAAAAAGCAAAAATGCCCGTGAAATAAGTTGCAAGAATAAGCACCAAAATGAAGAGCACCCCCACTGAAAGAAGAGGATGCAAATGCCCGTAGCCGTTCAAGGCAATGTAGAGCCAGTGCAGAGTGCCCAGGTAAAATAAAATTCCGAATAAGAAAACAAGACGAAAAGGTTTTTTTTCGCCGGCTTGAAAAACGAAATAAAGAAGAGGAAGGTAGGCGATAAAAGCCAGAAATCCCCCGTTAGAAAAGTCGCTTTTCCCCAAAACCATGGGATGAGAAAAAATGGCGAGGAGGGCCGAAATAAACACCCAAAAAAATTTAGTTTTTTTAGACATCATATTATCTAAATTGAATTCTTTCTAGGAAGAAAAACCCGTTGCAAGCATTTTAAAGCTTAGAAAGAATCTCTCGCTCTAATTTTTTCATCTGTTTCGCTTCTCTGGGGGATTTTTCATGGTCATAACCAAGCAAATGGAGCGTGCCATGGATAATCAAAAACAGGAGTTCTCGTTCAAAGGAAACTCCCCGTTCTTTTGCTTGCTTTCGCACCCTTGGAACAGCAATGACAATATCGCCTAAAAAAACGCCCCCTCGCCGCGCCTCTTTCTTTTCATGCAGTGGAAAAGACAATACATCTGTTGTTTTATCTTTTTTTCTAAATTTGCGGTTCAGCGAACGCATGAGCGCATTGCCCACCAAGCTTAAATCTAAATCAATTTGAGGAATTCGGGTGAGGCGAAGGATGAGTTGAGTTTTTTTTTTCAAGAAAGAAAGAGAAATAGAGCTCGAGGTTTTATTTTGGATGATCACTTCTATTTCACCACTTCTAGTTTTTTGATGGGAGCCGCCGCTGCCTTTTCGTTTTCCTGCATTTCAGGATATTCGATGCGTTGATGATAAATGCCAATCAAAACTCTGGCAAAACTATCGGCAATGATTCTTAGGTCTCGGAGTGTTAAATCACATTCTTCCAACTGTTCTTCGGCAAAACTTTTATTGATGATTTTTTGAACCATCCCCTGAATTTTAGCCGCTGTTTTTTCGGGCATCGACCTCACCGCGGCCTCTACCCCATCGGCCAAAAGTAAAATTCCTGCTTCACGGGTTTGGGGCCGTGGGCCTGGGTAGCGATAGTCTTGCTCTTTCACGATCTCCTTATCGGCTTGCTCTTGCTCTTTAGCTTTATTGTAAAAATAAGTAATGAGTTTGGTTCCTTGATGCTGAGGAATCATGTCCGCAATAATTTTGGGAAGCCGATGTTCTTCGGCAAGCTCAACGCCATCTTTCACGTGAGAAGAAATAATGAGAGCGCTCATAGAGGGGTTGAGTTTATCATGCCGGTTTTCTCCGCCCATTTGGTTTTCAATAAAATAAAGAGGCTTTTTCATTTTACCCACGTCATGAAAATAAGCCCCCACCCTGGCCAAAATGGGATTCGCGCCAATGGCTTGCGAAGCCGCCTCCGCAAGAACTGCCACCAATTGACTATGATGGTAGGTGCCAGGGGCCTTCACAATCATCTCCCGCATGAGGGGATGATTCAAATTTCCTAACTCCAAAAGTTTGATGTCGGTGGTGTAGCCAAAAACCATCTCCGCAATGGGAGCATAAAAGAGAACAAACAAAGCACTGTTCATCCCCCCCAAAAAACCCAAAACAAGGTTTGAGCTTAAATCGATGACGGTCCAACGCTCGGTTACCGAAACGACTTCAATCATTTTAATGGTAAAAATCGTGAGCACATTCACGAGCCCCGTATAAACTCCCGCCTTTAAAATAGCGCTTCGCCGATCGACATAAGCAATAGATCCTGCGGCAGCAAAAGAGGAGATGAGAAAGTAAATCGAAAGGTCTGCATCTGTTTTTAAGAAAAGGCCGGCCAAGGCGGAGACAATCACCCCGAAAATGACGGCACTTTCGGCATTTAAAACTAAGCGGGTGAGCATGGCTCCGGCGGCCACCGGAATGGCATAGTAAAGAGCTTGTATTTCAATTTCAAAGGGGAGGCTATCTCTAAAAGCGGCGGCGGCGGCGGCAAAGAGGCGAACGAACACTAAAATTGCAATGAGATTCGCCAGCATGAAAATAGCGTCTAGCTTCGTGGGTTTAAACTTGCGAATGTAGCGAGCGGCAAAACTATAGGTTACGAGCAAAAGCAAGCTTACAAAAATAAAGGTGCCTATGAATTTAATCGCAAAGCTTGTTTCACTTTTTTGTTTTTGAATGCTTTGCAACACCACCAAATGCCAAGGTTCAAAACGATCTCCGCTGCGGATAATCGATTCTCCGGCTTGCATCTTTAAGATGGCTGGCTTCACATTGGCCACTGCCCTCGTCTTGCGAAATTCGGTTTCAGAAACATTGTAGGTAATATTGGATCTTAAAAATTTGCCTGCGAGTTGTGCCAAAGCATTAGGATCAACACTTTTAAGTGCAGTCAGTTGAAGGAAAAAATTTTTCTTTATTCTTTCGGCAAGATCGCTTCGGATGTCTTCGAGGGATTTAATCGCCGCCAAATTTCTTTCTACCCATTCATTGTTCCCACTCGTGATGCGAATGCGCCTGAGAACAATTCCCTTGTCTTCATTTTTTTGCAAAAGATTTGGATCATCCACAATGAGGCCAGACATCGTTCTTTGCACCACATTGCGGATTAATAGTTCTAACTCGATCTTATATTTTGCGGCGGCCAAGAGCCTTGCTTCTTCCTCGCCGAGCGAAAAGCCGGCCCTTTTCTCAAAAATATTCTGCAATTCTTCGGAGCCGCTTGGAGGATGTTCAAGCAGCCAGGCGCGCGTTTTAGAAAAGGCATCTTGAATCTGCTTATCCACTTCATTGCCAAGCGCTTCATCGTAGTCATAAACAGGTAAAACACTCTTCAAGGCATCTTCCCTGTTTTTTTGGGTCGATTTTTCATCGATAATCTCGTAGTTTTGGTCGGCCTTGATATCTTTAGAGGCCACCGAATCCACTCGAACATGGGTGGGAAGGCTTTCCACTTGGAAAGAAAGGAGAAGGGTAATAAGCAAACATCCGCTTAAAAACAAGAGCCAGGCCATGGCAGGCGAATGATAAAAATTGTTTAAAGAAGCAAAATCGTTTTTTTTCCAGGTTCCGAATATGCTTTTCGAATGACTAGAATAGCTTTCCATAGGTGTCCTATTTTTTTGCGGCCCCCTCCCCGCTTGCCAAAATAAAAAACTCCCGTCGGGAAACTTTATCATCAAAATCGAAAAATACTACTTCTTGCCAGGGGCCTATTTGAAGCTTTCCTTCCGCGAAGGGAATTAAAACAGAATGCCCTATGAGCTGTGCCCTCAAGTGGGCTTCATTTTTTCCTGTGCCAGAACGCCTTTCGGGCCTCTTTTCGGTGCTAGGCGGCACTTGTTTTTCGAGCCTTTTTTTTAATTCTTCATAAATTTTTGGATCATTTTCCAAAATAGTGATGCCAGAAGTGGCATTGGGAACAAAAACTTGAATGAATCCAAAGCTTAAATTACATTCTGCCGCCAGTTTTTTTATATCGGGCGTAATCACAATACTATCGGTTTCACTACTCACATTGACATAGCCTTTCCTGAAAAGTCCCATAAACTCAAATGCTAGCCCAAAGGGCTTCGCCTGGCAAGTCATGCTTCATAAATACGCTAAAACCTTGACATCTTTCGCCTCTCTGCTACAATTTTTCAAATTTATCTAAATGGAGGGTACTAACCTATGAAAAAAGTATTATGGAGCGCGGCTGTAGTTTTCACGGTGGGAACTATCAGTCTTGCGGTAAATAAACCTGTTAACGCAAAACATGACCCGAAGGATGATTTTCCTTCTTGTTCTAGAAAGGTTCCCGTCGCGGTAGACCGCTTCAAAACAGAAAATATTTCTGTAGGGTGGTGGAATAACGATGTTGCCTTAAATTCCCGCGAAGTCGCTGTCGATGAATTGGTCAATTCCGGTTGCTTTAGCGTGATGGAAAGGGAAGAAGGCTCGATGGCCCCTGTGGGAGTGATGAATGAAAAGGCCTTGGCTCGTTCAGGTGAAGCCCAACCGGGTGCCCGGGCAGCTCGTAAGCGCCAAATGAAAGTGGCCGAAAACCTTGTCAGCTTTGCCCTTACAGGCTTTAGCAAGGATAATGAAGGTATGAAAATTGGCGGAATTGGCGGAGCGGGCGGTGGATTCGGAGGTCTGGGAGGTGGATTCAAAAAATCAGAATTGAATATGACTTGTAAAGCCTTCAGCACTTCCAGCAGTGAGATTTTGGCTTCTGCTCGCGTAAAAGTAAGCGCTACCGGATTCGATATTAATAGTGGCGGTGGCGGGATTGGCGGAGGCGCTTTCGGTGTAGGTGGCATTGGATATTTCAAGGAATCTAAAGTAGGTAAGATGATGTCTGATGGTATCCATAAATGCGTCGTAGAAATGGCAAAAGCGGTTGCCAGATAGTTTTAAAGTAAATCTTTGATGAAAATCCCCGCTAGCTTTTAAACTGGCGGGGATTTTTTTGTTTTATAAGGTTTTAAGAGAGGTAAATATTTTTCATAGACTTCTACCTCTATTTTAAGCCCCTCTTCCCCATAGCTTTTCGATAGAATTCGGGCATGTTGATGGAGAAAGGCTACCAAGGCTCCCTCGGTATAGGGCACCTGGAGGGTCATCTTTTTGCTTTCCTTCGAAATAACAGCGTCGAGCGTATGCAATAGCTCATCAATGTTGTATCGTTTGCTGGCAGAAACATAGATTTTACCCTTCTCGAGCTTCACGCTGCCGCCTGTCAGATCAATTTTATTAAATACCTCCAGCATATTTTTTTTGGAGAGCCCAATTTCTTTTAAGACTTGCTCCACCATCTTCATTTGCTCCTTTTTTAAAGGATGTGATACGTCGATGACGTGTAAAAGGAGATCGGCGCCTTCAATTTCCTCAAAGGTAGCTTTAAAAGATTCAACCAAGGCATGAGGAAGTTTTCGAATAAAACCCACCGTATCACTCATCAGAATTTCACGGCCACTAGGAAGTTTTACTCGGCGCACGGTGGGATCTAGGGTGGCAAAAAGTTTATCTTCCACCAAAACTTCGGCCTTGGTGAGGGCATGGAAGAGAGTAGACTTCCCCGCATTAGTGTATCCCACCAACGAAATAGTAGGAATGGGCACCGAAAGGCGTTTGGCCCGATGAATCTTTCGAGAAGCTTTGACCCCTTCTAATTCCCTTCGAATTCGAGTGATTTTTTCACGTAAGCGCCGGCGATCGACTTCTAATTGGGTTTCCCCAGGACCCCGAGTGCCGATTCCTCCCGTTTGGCGAGACATGTGAATTCCTTTTCCAACTAAACGGGGAAGTAAATAAAGATATTGGGCCAACTCTACTTGCAACTTTCCTTCTTTGGTGCGGGCGCGTTGGGCAAAAATGTCTAAAATCAATCCCGTACGATCGACCACTTTAAATTCGAGGGCTTCTTCTAAATTGCGGTGCTGAGTCGCCGTTAAATCTTCGTCAAAAAGAATGAGATCGCATTCCTTTTCGGTGGCGACGATCTTGATCTCCTCTACTTTGCCGCTTCCGAGAAAGGTGGCAGGATCGATGCGCTTGAGGTCTTGGCTGACAATAGCCACGGCGTGAGCACCGGCACTATAAGAAAGGTTAGCAAGTTCTTCTAAAGATTCTTGGGCTTCCTCCCGGCTTTGAGTGGGCAATTGCACTCCCACTAGGAGCGCCCTTTCTGCATTTTGATGGCTATGTTGGTAAGGGAGTAGCAAGGGTTCTAAGAGATTACCATAAATGAAATATCATTTCCAAGAAGAGTCTGGATTTCACCCTGAATTTCAGGATTCCACTGGGCCTCCAGTTCTCGAGGAAGGCGCAAGATGGTTTCTTTTTCTTCTCCAATCATTAAATGGAGATAAATGGGCGTGTTTCCCGGATAGCGCGATAAAATTGTACGAAAATCTTTAAGCTTGTTTTCGCTCAACTTCTCGGAAGGCAGTCGAATTCGAATGGGTTGAATTTTAAAACCCGTATGCATTTTGAGAAGGCTTACTTGAGTGGCGAGTAGTTTGACCGATTCTTCGGCTGCGTCTACCTCTCCTTGAATCAGTAAAGGCTCATCCATTTTAAGCAAGTTCGCCGCATTACTATAAACATCGGAAAAAATAACCACCTCTAGGTAGCCTTTTAAATCTTCTAAATTTACAAAAGCCATCCGATTTCCTTTTTTGGTGGTGATTTCCTTTAAAGAACTCACAAGCCCTGCAATGCTCACTTCGCTTTTATCGGGACGCGCTCGAACGCTTTGACTGTCGACGCTCGCCAAATCACTCAAATGGGCCGCGAAGGCGTTTAAAGGATGCCCCGTAATATAAAAGCCAATGGCTTCTCGTTCAAATCGTAGCCTTTGCGTTTCAGGCCATTCTGGAACTTTTGGAATAGCAGGATTCATTGCTTGGGGAGCCAGTTGGTCAAAGAGAGAATTTTGCCCTCGTTCACGATCTCGTTGTTTGCAAGTGGCGTGATCCATTGTTGCATCCAAAATACTCATGGCTTGGGAACGATAAATTCCCAAATTATCAAAGGCGCCACATTTAATGAGCGATTCAATCACTTTGTGGTTTACCCGGCGCAAATCCACCCTCTCACAGAAATCAAAAAAAGATAAAAAGCGCCCGTCTTTTTTGCGAACTTCAATAATGCTGTCAATGGCGGTTTCACCCACATTTTTGACCGCCGCCAAACCAAATCGAATTTCCTTCTCATTGAGAACCGAAAAATAACGAAAAGATTCGTTCACGTCAGGGGGCAAAACAGCAATATGATGATTTTTTAAATCATTGATGTATTCCAAAATATTATCCGTGTTGCCCATTTCATGGGTGAGTAAACTTGCCATGTATTCAGCAGTGTAATGGGTTTTAAGAAAGGCTGTTTGATAGGAAACCAAGGCATAGGCAGCGCTATGAGATTTATTAAAACCATATTCCGCAAACTTCGACATCAAATCAAACATCTTTTGGGCTTTTTTGAGCGAAATTTTATTTTTCAGCGATCCTTCCACAAAGCGTTCGCATTGCTTGGCCATCTCTTCAGGTTTTTTCTTTCCCATGGCTCTTCGCAATAAGTCAGCTTCTCCCAAGGAGTAACTCGCCATCACCGAAGCGATTTGCATCACTTGCTCTTGGTATAAGATAACTCCATAAGTATCTTTTAAAATGGGTTCTAATTCCGGCAATTCGTAAGTGATGGGAGTTCTTCCGTGCTTACGATTAATAAAATCATCTACCATTCCGCTTCCCAAGGGGCCGGGCCGATAAAGAGCAACCAGCGCCACAACATCTTCGAAGCAAGTGGGTTTGAGCTTCATGAGAAGGTCTTTCATGCCCGAAGATTCGAGTTGAAAAATGCCCAGCGAATCGCCAGTGCTGAGTTGCTGGTAAACCTTCTCATCGGCCAAGGGAATGCTCATAATATTGAGCTCTCTATTTCGAGTCCGCTTGATAATCTTTAAAGCATTATCAATCACCGTGAGCGTTTTTAGCCCCAAAAAATCAAACTTCACCAAGCCGATTTTTTCGACGTATTTCATGTCGAATTGAGTGACTGTTTCTTCCTTCGAACCCCGATAAAGAGGCAGAAAGTCAGAAAGCGGCCGGTCAGAAATAACCACCCCCGCGGCGTGAGTGGAGGCATGGCGAGTAGTGCCTTCTAAAGATCGCGCAATCGCCAAAAGTTGTTTTACTCTGGGCTGAGTACTTTCCATTTCTTTGAATTTTGGTTCTTGCTTCATGGCCTCTTCGAGCGTGATATTCAAAGTATTGGGAATGAGTTTGGCAATTTTATCTACTTCGCCATAAGGCATATCCAAAACACGCCCCACATCTCGAATGACTGCTTTTGCTTTCATTTTTCCGTAAGTGATAATTTGCGAAACGTTTCCGTATTTTTTCTGGACGTATTCAATCACTTCATCTCGACGGTTCATGCAGAAATCGATATCCATATCCGGCATGCTAATGCGTTCAGAATTTAAAAAGCGCTCAAAAAGAAGATGATAGGGTATAGGATCTAAATCGGTAATTTTAAGGCAATAAGCCACCAAACTGCCGGCGGCGGATCCACGACCCGGGCCTACGGGAATTTGTTGCGATTTGGCGTAATTAATAAAATCAGCCACGATGAGAAAATAGCCAGCAAAGCCCATTGAATTGATTGTTTTCAGTTCTGTTTCAATTCGATCGAGATATTGAAGACGCATACCTAAAGCCTTCTCCCCCCAATAAGCGGCAATTTGAGGCCAACGTTCTTCAAAGCCTTCGGCACTTTGCGCCTTTAAAAATTCCTCCAAGCTTTTACTCTCAGGGGGTAAAACAAACTTGGGAAAATAATAAGTTTTAAAATCAAAATCAAAATGACAGGCATCTGCTATTTTGCGGGTATTTTCTAAAGCGGCCACGTGGGAAGTAAAAAGTTCCATCATTTCTTGCGGAGTTTTAAAATAAAATTCATCTCCATCGTAAGAGAGGCGGTCTTCTTCTTTTAAGGTTCGCCCCGTTTGAATACATAAAAGAGCTTCGTGGGCCTCGCGATCGCTTTGATTTAAGTAATGAACATTATTAGTGGCCACCAAAGGAAGATGAAGAGAGTGTGAAAATTCGATCAAGGTTTCGTTCACCATTTTTTCATGCGTCAAGCCGTGATCGGTGAGTTCTAAATAAAAAC
>JGI1358J11329_10002276_pt1 | contig 14967 bp, 13 predicted proteins | sample Subgroupgradi54m_FD_11329 | JGI IMG/M metagenome (IMG submission 11329)
AAAGTTCGTCTTTCAAAACTACAGCGTCATCGTATTTTAATCCTTCGATATATCCTTCGGCTAATTCGGGATTGGTTTGGTCTCCCGCTCCGGAAGTATAAACTAAAACCGTCGCTAGCCCCCAAAATCTTTCGCCGACGCTCATTTCAATATCAACGCTCTGGATATTTTTAAAAGGAATATAACTTTCTTTTTTCTGGTAAAAACCCTTAACAACTTTTAATGACCCGTCGCCCAGCTCGTAGTAAAAAGAAAGATATCCGAAAAGAGCGAAGCTTATGGCGGTAAAAACAAGAAATGCTAAAATGACGGAAAATCCGAGAAAAAGCCACTTGTCAATCAATAAGGCGTAATCGTAAACGGTTACCAAATTAAAAGTCAAAAAAGTACCGGAAACATTGCCCAGATTTTTTTGCGGCGTAAAATAAATGAATAAAACTCCGGTGATAAACCAGAAAATAGCAACTGCGATATCGGTTTTATTGGCGAAATTATTAGTAGCCCACATCCAGATTGCTTTTTTGGAAACCCTCTGCATAAAATTTTCAAGCTATATTTTCAAATTGCGCAACGCTTTTATTCTCTCTTCTATTGGCGGGTGGGTCATAAATAATTTGCGCAGCCAAAAAGTTTTTTTTCGGCCTTTGAAAGGATCCTCAAGCCATAAATGAGCCGTCGTGTTGCTGGCGGCGCGCATCGGAGTTGGATCGGAAGAAATTTTTTGGAGGGCCGAAGCTAGCCCTTCCGGATAACGGGTAAGCAAGGCACCAGAAGCGTCGGCCAAGAATTCCCTTTTTCGCGAAATCGCCAGCTGAATCAGCATCGCGGCAATCGGCGCTAAAATTGATAAGACAATACCAACAACCATCAAAATTGCTCCGGCTTGGCCGTCTTCTCTACTATCACGTCTTCCCATGCTACCCCAAAAAGCCGACCTTAAAAAGATATCGGAAATAATTGAAATAAAACCGACCAGCACCACTACGACAGTTGAAAGCAACATATCTCTGTTGCCGACATGCGACAGTTCATGCGCTAAAACCCCTTCAAGCTCGCTTCGGTCTAATTTTTCGAGCAGTCCTTCAGTTACGGCGACAACCGCGTGCTTTGGATTTCTGCCGGTGGCGAAAGCGTTCGGCTGTTTTTCATGAATCAAATAAATCTTTGGCGTCGGCAAGCCGGAGGTAATGCTTAAATTCTCAACAATGTTATAAAGTTCGGGAGCGTTTATTTTTTCAACTGGAACCGCCCGCGCCATTTTCAATACGATTTTATCCGAATACCAGTAAGCGATGACATTCATCAAAACGCTGAAAATAACCGCGAAATATAAAATAGACGGATTGCCATAAATCCATGAAAAAGCCCAGCCGATACCGATAATAACAATAAGAAAAACAGTAAAAAGCAGCCAGGTCTTTCTGATATTAGAATCTCTATTAGTGTAAATAGTTGCCATTTAAAATTTTACTTGCACCGGCTGCCTTTCGGCTTCGTTTTCGATGCCGAAAAACTCTTCTTTCTTAAATCCTAACGCGCCGGCGATTAAATTCGTCGGCAAAACTTCAATTTTGGTGTTGTAATCCATCACGTTGCCATTGTAGAAGCGGCGCGCCGCCTGAATTTTATTTTCGGTATCGGAGAGTTCGCGCTGTAAATCTAAAAAATTGGCATTGGCCTTAAGATCTGGGTAATTTTCTGAAACCGCGAAAAGCGTTTTTAGAGTGCCCGATAAAATATTTTCAGCGCCGAGTTTTTCTTCTTTCGTACTTGCCCCCATGGCTTGGGTTCGCGCTTGCGTCACTTTCTCAAAAACCGTCCGCTCGTGCGCCATATAGCCTTTAACCGTTTCTACCAAATTCGGAATTAAATCGTACCGCCGTTTTAATTGAACTTCTATGTCCGACCAGGCCTCTTTAACCCGATTTCTCATCATAATCAAAGAATTGTACAAAGTAATCAGCCAAATAATAAACACCGCAACAATTAACCAGATATTTATCTGCCAATTAATTGCATTAAGTAAGCCACTCAAAATAAGCGCTATGATAACAAAACCCCAAATAATATTCCAAAACATATGTGTATTTTAATAATTAATTATTTCTGGTGTACTTTACCATAAAAAAACTAAATTTACAACAAATGAAAACCCGCCGTTCGCTTTCTACTAGGCGGGTTTGAGCCCTGTTGGGCTCGGGTTAGGGCTCGAGCACCTTGACCCGTGACTCCAGGTCCGGGCGCTCACCTTCCGGGTAGACCTCGATTGCGATTCGGCTGACGCCGTCGCAGCCCCGGTCTTCCACGGAGATGTATTCCTCCACGACCTCCACAAGCTTGCGCCTGGGACGTCGGAAGGTGGCCTTTCGTAGGTTTCCGCCGGGGCCATACGGGCCGCCGATGTCCACCACCTTCTCGAGCTCTTCCACTTCGGGCTTGACGCCCAGAAGTTCAAGAGCACGAACGAAGGCATCGAACTGCTCGTTGCCCTCGGTCCTGTGGTCGTACGACATGACGCACCTCCTTGTCCCGCTTAGAGCGAGACGGTTGGGGTTGGCCTAGCGAGGACTGATGCGCCATCCGATCATGTTGTTGACCTGGATGGGCTCGACCAGTTCATCGGTGGTGAACCGGAGTCCACCCTTCGGATAGAGATACGAGCTGATCCGCATCGTCGCACCGGATCGGACATCCTCGACGAAGATCTCGTTCGACGGGTTCTTGTAAACCCGCAAGAGACCGTCTTCGAAGAGAATCGGAAAGCCCTCGTTTCCGAACTTGCACTTCGCCTCTGCCGTTGCTTGCTGTGCCATATGGCATCTCCTGTGGTTGGTTTGTTGGTTAGCTTCTGGCGACATAGTAACCCCAAAACATCGTTTTTAAGCTATTATGTCGCAAGAAAACTGACCAAATAAGCGAAAAAAGGTACAAATTGATTACAACTCTACATTATCATAAAATAAGAAAAATGTCAATAGCGAGTTTTAAGATGGCATTTGATCGGTTAGTTTAAGAGAGAAAAGTTTTGAAACGCCGTCGCTACCCATGGTGATGCCGTAAAGAACTTCGGCGGCTTCCATTGTGGCGCGGTTATGGGTAATTAAAACAAACTGGGTATCTCTAGCCAAATCTTTTAAAACTTTGGCAAATCGCACGGCGTTGTTTTCATCGAGCGCCGCGTCAATTTCGTCTAAAACCAGAAACGGCGGTTTGCTCGCGGCGACAATGGCAAAAAGAAGCCCGATTGAAACAAGCGAACGTTCGCCGCCGGAAAGAAGATTCAAATCGCGAATTCTTTTTTGCGGAACGTTGACGCTTACAGAAACGCCGGAAGTCCCGTCTCCCAATGTTTCCGCTACGAGCCGCGCCGAACCGCCGCCAAACATCAGCCGAAAATAATTGTTGAATTCATCGTTGATTTTGACAAGTCCGGTTTTAAAATCAGCATTAATTTTCCCCGATAAATCACCAATTAAACTCTTAAGAGAACCAACGGCGCCCGTTAAATCGGCAAATTCGGTCGTCAGAAACTGATGGCGTTTGCCGGTTTCCTCGTATTCGCGCATTGTTTCACCGTCAACGCTTCCAATGTCGGAAATTTCCCTTCTTAATTTTATGATTTTGTTTTGGAGCTCGGCAATATTTAAAACGTCAGCGCCATTTTCTAAAACGGCTTCAATTATTACCGGACCGGCAGCTGGCGCAAAATGCGTCTTAAAAAATTCACCGTAATCATGCCTAGAACCCCACATTTCTGATTTAATGTCGGCTTCCCGGATTTTTATTTTTTCTTCTTCCAAATCAAACGAGGCCGCCGCTTCAGCCATCCCGATATATTCCCGCCGCGCCAGTTCCAAATCTTTTTGAAGATCAAGATAATCTGTGCGCCACTTGTTTTCTTCGCAGCGAACTGCTGAAATCGAATCGCGCGCCGCTTTCATTTCGCTTTCAAGCTGCGCTGTTTTCAGTCTTAGTTCTTCTTTTTCTTTTTCAAACGCGCTCTGTTCATTATTATAAGTTGCCGCCAAATCAACCATTGCCAGAATGCCATCCGTATTATTACTTTCAAAATAGCTGCTGATAGTCCGGATTTCTTCCGCCAGAGTGATAATAACTTCTTTAATAGCGTTTAAATCACTAAGTTCGGCGAGTGCCCCAAGGCGCTTGCCCCAATATTTAACTTTAATCGCTAAAACCGCTTCCACGGTTTTAATGTTTTTGGAATTGTTTTTTCTAGTGGATTCAATCAGGCCCTCAAGGCGGCCCAATCCCTTCGTTATATTATGCCGCTCGGCATTGAGCCGCTCCAGGTTTATTTCAAACGGCTTGGTTTTTTCACCGGCGGCCAAAACGCTCGTCATTCGGCTTTCAAAAATTTTTTCTTTGGCTTCAAAATTTTCTCTGGCCAGAGCGATAGGCGCGCTCAATTCTGCTTTTGCTTTTTGATTTTTTCCCCTTTCGCTTAGAATTCTTTTAATTTTTAATTTAAAATAATCGCTTTCTAAATTATTTAAATCGCTTATTAAAAATTCCCGTTCTTCCCATTTTTTAACCTGCCGCTTCAAAGATTTTAAGTGGGGCAAAATTTCGTTTAAGAGCCCCTGCGTCTCGCCAAGATTTTGGCCGGTTTCTTCAAGTTTTGTTTCGGCTTCGGATTTTTTAAGCTGAAATTCCCTAAGTCCAAGCGCTTCTTCCAAAATTCCCCGCCGCTCATCCGGATTGGCTTTTAAAATTTCATCGGCCGAGCCCTGATTGACAATTGAATGGCCCCGGAGCCCCATTTTTGAACGCGCCAAAAGTTCGGCGATATCCTTAAGCCGAACTTGGCTGCCACACAAATAATATTCGCTTAAGCCATCGCGATATATCTTGCGCCCAATCACCACTTCCTCAAAATCAATAGGAAAAAATCCGTCGCGGTTGTCAAAATGCAAACTGACGCCGGCTTTTCCCTGCGCTGGCTTCATCTGCGACCCGGCCCAAATCAAATCAACGCCGGATTTGGAACGCAAATTTTTCAAACTCTGCTCGCCCAAAACCCACCGCATCGCGTCAACGACGTTGGATTTGCCGGAGCCATTGGGCCCAACGATGGCGCTGATAGTTACCGGAAATTCGAGCGCGGTTTTGTTGGCAAACGATTTAAATCCGGATATTTCTATTTTCTTTAATCGCATTGAAAGTCTGTTTAAAAACTTTATGACAACCAGTTTTTTACTCTTAAAGCATTTTCCGCCGACTGCTGTTGGGCTTCGCTTTTGGAAGAACCTTCTCCTTGGGCCACTAATTCTTCGTTTAAATAGACTCCGATGACGAACTTTTTGGCGTGATCGGGACCGCTTTCCGATAATACTTCGTAAGTCGGCGTAATCCCCGCTCTTTCCTGCGCCGCTTCTTGAAACAAACTTTTGGCGTCCCGCCAAAGCTTATTTTCTATGATATTTTTAAGTTCCGGAATCAAGTTCGCGTAAATAAAATTTTGAGACGCGCCGTAGCCGAGATCCATATAAAGCGAGCCGGTAAATGACTCAAAAGTATTGGCCAAAATGTATTGCCGCCCCCGTCCGGTTTCTTTAGCTTCGCCTCTTGAAAGATACAAATATTCATTAAAACCGAGCCGGTCGGAAATCTGGGAAAGCATCTGCGCGTTGACTAGGGCCGCTCTTAAATTAGTCATTTCTCCTTCGGCTAAATCCGGATAATTTTTATAAAGATACTCGGTAACGACAAGCTCTAAAACGGCGTCGCCCATAAATTCCAGGCGCTCATTGTGACCAAGTCCGAAAGCCGGATTTTCGTTCAGATAGGAACGGTGAACAAAGGCCTGCCGAAGCAGGTCTTCATTTTTAAATTTTATGCCAAGGTTTTTTTGTAATTCTTTAAAATCCATCCACTATACTTATATTATATTAATGATAATAAATAAATTATTTTCCGATTTTTATAAAATTTAATATCTTTGTTTTCAAAGCGGGTTATGAGTCCGAGCGAGCACGGTATCGAGCGAAGCGAGATGAGCGAGGGCGAATCCCTGAAGCGAGCACGCTGGGCGAGCGAGGAAAGCGTGAAAATAAAGATATTAAATTTTTAATAATTTATTTTTTATCGTTTTCCTCTGGTTTTTCTTTACCTTTCCGCGGTCCTCCTTCTTCCTTGCCCGGTTCGCCAATCGCTCGGTAAATGGTCCCCAAAACGCCATTAACAAACTTACCTGATGTTTCGCCGCCGAAATTTTTACCAAGTTCAATCGCTTCATTAATAGCCACTTTGGGCGGAACTTCCTCGCGGTTGCCAAACAGAAGTTCAAAAATGCCGAGCCGTAAAACATTGCGGTCAACCGCGTTAATCTGGCTAAGCGGCCACTCTGGCGCCGTTTTAGTGATAATGGCATCAATTTTTTCGCGACTCTTCAAAACGCCTTTTATCAGTTCCCTGACGAACTGATCGTCTTCAATCCCCGGACCGAATTCTTGTATATTCCGCTCCAAAATTTCATCAAGTTGAGAATCTTTTAAACCGTTAAAATCCCACTCGTAAAGGGTTTGAAGAGCGATGCTTCTTGATAAGTGCCTGTTTGCCATTACTAAAAATTTATCACAAAAATTAGATTTTTACAAATTTAAAACAAATGACATAATCAAGTTTTTTTAATATGCACGTTAAAAAGCCGCGCCGAATTTATAATCGGGACAAAATCGGTTATAAAATTAAAAGCCGAAGCAAAAGTCGGCAAAATAATAGCCGGAATGAAACCGCTAAAAACTAAGTAGAGACCGACACCGTTGGTAATAGCCCAGATAACAAAATCTTGTTTGGCAACCCTGTTGGTGTATTTGGCAAGCTGCATTATTTCCGGCAATTTGGAAAGATCATCAGCCATCAGGACAATATCGCCCGATTCCACCGTAACATCGGCGCCGATTCCGCCCATCGCGATGCCAATATCGGCGGCATTTAGAAGCGCCGCGTCATTTACCCCGTCGCCGATCGCCATCGTTTTATATTTCTTGCTTAAATATTTTTTAAGATATTTTATCTTATCTTCCGGCAGAAGATTGGCATGATAATCGGTTACGCCTATCGCACCGGCAACTCGCTCTGCAATTTTTTCATTGTCTCCGGTTAGCATCACGACTTTTTCAATCCCCAGATTTTTTAAATCGGAAAGAACATTTTTAACATTACGGCGCACTTCATCGGCTAACGTAAAAAAGCCGACAGGATTACCATCATAACTAATGAGAGTCGTATTGAGACCCTTGTCTTTTTCACGGGCAATATCCCGACGCTGATGTTCAGTAATTTTTATGCCCGATTCCTCAAAGAAAGATAATTTACCGGTTAATATTTTTTTGCCTTTAACCAGAGCCTCGCTTCCTTTGCCGCTATACTCTTCAAATTTTTCCGGTTCAGTCGGCTTGACGCCTTTTTCTTGCGCATAATTTAATATCGCTCTGGCCGAAGGATGATTGGACAAAAGAGCGGCAGAGCCGGCTAAGTAAAGAACATTATCCGATTTTAAATCGCCAAAAATAAAAAAATCCTCAACTTTTAATTTTCCGTAAGTTAAAGTACCGGTTTTATCCGCGATCACGACTTTGGCTTTATTTAGCCCTTCTAAAAAATCGCCGCCTTTTATAATAACGCCTCTTTTTGCCGCGTGGCCGATTGAGGCAAGAAATGCTAAAGGAATGGCTATGGCGATATCATCGGCGCAAACAACCAAAACAACCGCTAATACCAAAACAAGATTTTGAGTTGCCGCGTATAAAATAGCGGAACCGACAAGCATCAGGAGAACATACCAACTGGTAAATTTGTCGGCCATTGTTGTAATTTCCGGTTTATGCGCCGCCGCTTGCTCAACAAGTTCTATAACTTTTTCAAACGTAGTTTCTTTTCCTATTTTTTCTGTTTTTATAAGCAAATTTCCGGAGACCACCATAGTTGAGCTTAGAACTGTGTCGCCGGATTTTTTGTCAACGGGAAGAGATTCTCCGGTAAGCGAAGATTGATCAACCGCCGCTTCCCCTTCTATTACTTTACCATCAATTGGAATTCTTTCGCCCAGCTCCGCCACTACTAAGTCGCCGATTTTTATGTCAGAAATAGGCACTTCTTCAATTCCGCCGGTTTTTTTTATTCTGGCTTTTTTAGGTTTTAATTTTAATAATCCTTCTATCGCCCGCCGCGATCTTTTTTCGGTATAACTGCCTAAAATTCTTGCCGACGCAAGCATCAAATTGATAAACACGGCCGAGGAGTATTCTTTCGCCAGAAGTGAAAATATCAAAGCGATGCTTGCTAAAAGATCAATGGAAACTTTTTTCTCTTTCAAATCCTTCAAAGCGCCGTAGCCGACTTGAAGAGTCGCGATAGCCGCCACTGTTATTAAAATAAGCGAATCAAAGTTGGAAGGCAGAAGATTTACGGCATGAAAAATCAAAACCACCGCCAAAGCGGTAAAAATAATTCTGTCTAAATCCAAAAAGGCAATTAATTCTTTAAAAAGAAATATCATTATCTATAATTCTTTTTTAGAAATATGGGAAACAAGATGCGAAATCAAAATAAATAAAATTAAGCCGAAAAGCAAAGTCAGTTCGGTATAGCGCAGATAATGCTTCATTAAAATGAACGAGGCGCTGGATATGTATCCCAAGCCGCCGATAATAAAAATCCACAGAACGATAGCGATGATGTCGCCTTCAATGAATCTTTTAAACGGTAATCTAAGCATGCCGGCCCTAAACAATATCGGCCGATGAATACCGTAAGCAAACTTGGTGATTAACATCGTCCGGAAAGTCCGCCCTATAAGATGATCGTCAAAAGGTTTGGTCAGACGGGTTATAAAACGGCCAAAAACCGAATTTTCATTTATCATCTCTCCTAAAACATACCACAAATTATCTCCTATAAGCGTTCCCAAAAACACGGCCAAAAGCGCCATGTCAATCGCAAAATACCCCCGATTAACCAAAAAGCCGGCTGTAAAAAGAAAAATATCGCCCTCAATCATCATCCCGAGAAATATTATAATAAGCCCAAGCGTCTGGTATTCAGTTAAATAATGCAAAAACATAGTTTTGATAAATTATATCGCGATTTAAGGCATATTGTCATTAAATTTTCAGATATTGACAAGATATATAGCTCGTGCTAAACTATTTCCCAAGAATGGTATCGGTGACATGCCATCGCGGCATGTACGTGATGCCAGTAGTAACTTAACAATTTTATTTTATTTAGAGGTAAAGGAGGCGGCAATATGATTGTTTTTCTGACACTTGGAATGCTTGGTTTTGGGCTTTTACTTCTTTCACTCTTTGTTGACCATGATTACGATCATGGCGATATGTCATTTGATCATGATATTAGTGGTCACGATGCTGGCACAGCAGGACACGGACCAGGCTGGCTTAATCTCAAAGTCATGGCTTCATTTTTAGCCGCTTTCGGGTTTGGCGGGGCAATTGCCCGCTACTACGACTGGACCTGGATGGTGAGTTCTTTGATCGGCGTCGGGAACGGTTTCGCCCTCGGCTTCGTGATCTACCAGCTACTCCACTTCTTCTACAGTCAGCAGGCATCAAGCCATGTGACGACAAATGAGGTACTCGGTCAGAAAGGCTCCGTCACCGTAAGGATCGCCCCCAACATGCCGGGCGAGGTGATGCTTTCGGTGAAGGGAAGTCAATACTCCTATGTCGCGCGAACCAAGGACGGCAGCGAGATCAAAGAGGGTTCCGCGGTTAAAGTTGTGGAGTTCCTCGGCGAAACTGCCATAGTCAAACCTGTTATCCAGTAAATAAAAAACCAAAGAAAACAAGGGAGGGACAGATGGGAACAACCACGAGTTTGTTAGGCAGTATGTTTATCCCGGTTGCTGTTGTTATTTTGATATTGGTGGCACTCTCCGTTGTCGCCAGATTCGTCAAGAATAACTACATCAAGGTTCCACCTTATCAGGTCGCGGTCATCTCCGGACGCAAGCGCAAGATGTCGGTTCGCAATGCTGACGGCACTCTACAGGAAGTAGTCGTTGGCTATCGCCTGGTCAAGGGTGGAGCAACGCTTGTTATCCCGCTCTTGGAAAGAAAAGACGAGCTCGACTTGCGTGAAATCACCATTTCCGACCTTATCGTCAAGGATGCGATCACCCAAAAAGGCGTAAAGCTAACGATCAAGGCCGTAGCCAACATCAAGATCGGTTCCGAAGATGCTTTACTTTCGAACGCCGTCGAACGTCTACTTGGCAAGATCCCAGACGACATCAGGAAGATGGCCTACGAGACTCTCGAAGCCCATCTCCGGTCCATGCTCGGCTCAATGACTATCGAACAGGTAAACGCAGACCGCGCCGCCTTCCAACAGAAGATGATCTCCGAGTCCCAGACCGACCTGGCCAAACTCGGTCTTAAGATTGACGTTTTGGCGGTTAAAGAGCTTTCCGATGAAGCCGGATATCTGGACGCGCTTGGGAAGCAGCGAACTTCTGAGGTCAAGCGAGATGCCGCGGTTGGCTCTGCCCAAGCTGATCGAGAATCAACAATTAATTCGACGACTGCTGCGCGAGAAGGCGAAGTCGAAAAGCAAAAGAACTTGGCGATTGCGGCTGAGGCCGAAAAAGACAAGAAAGTCAAGGTTGCTGAATACGATGGTAACTCTGCGGCCGCTACAGCCAAGGCCCAGCAGGCGGGGCCTTTGGCCACTGCCGAGGCGCGGCGTGCCGTTGTTGAGCGAGAGCAGGAAGTTATTCTTGCGCAGACCCGAAAAGCCACCGAGGTGGCGCTGGCCGAGGCCGAGCGTAAAGAGAAAGAGCTTCTTGCAACCACAGTGAGGCCCGCCGAAGCCAAGAGAGACGCGGCCATTGCCGAAGCCACTGGTAAGGCACGCGCCATGGAAATCGAAGCTGAAGCAACAAAAAAGAAGACGCAATTGGAAGGCGAAGGCGAAGGCGCGGCAATCCGCGCTAAGATGGTAGCAGAAGCCGACGGCATCAAGGCCAAACTACTTGCCGAGGCCGAAGGTATTCTTAAGAAGGCCGAGGCTTACAAAGAGCTCAATCAGTCTGGTCAGCTTCTCCAGATTTTGGAAGCGGCTCAGACACTTGTGCCGAGCGCCATCAAGGAGTTTGCGGAAGTCATGTCTGCCGCGGCCGCTCCGCTTGCTAACGCCGACAAGATTGTAATCGTCGATGGCGGCGGCAATGGTACCCATGGCGGCGCCGCGCTCGAGCGTTTCGCCCAGACGGCCCCGCAGATGGTCTTCGGTCTTATCCAGAAGGCCATGGCCATGGGAATAGATCTTTCCGGTCTCTTTGCTAAAGCCGGGGTGACAACTGAAAGCGAAACCGCCAGCGCTGGCACCAAGGACGCCGGCACCGAGAAGGACAAGAAGTAAAGCAATATTTTTCAGAATGGGGGTGGCAGTTGCTGCCCCCTATTTTATAAATATTTTTCAGTTTAGCAATAAAAACTTAGGCAAGAAGGAGGATTAATGAGCGAAACATTGTGGTCAACTAAATTAGCGATTGATCCGACGGGCAAAGAAACGCTTGTTATTCACTGCAGTGACTGGCGTTTCGTAGAAGTAACTCGCCGATTCCTTCAGGAAAATTTGAAAGTCCAAAGTTATGATCTTATCGTTGTTCCGGGCGCAATTTACTTCATTGTATCGTATCTTTTCCCGAAATATGTGTGGGTCGCGAGACGTTGGTTAAAGTTCTTTTTCAAACATCATGGCACAAAGCGCGTGATCGCTTTCTCTCATAAGGACTGCGGCTGGTACAAGGCAATGGAACTTGCCGAATCCTGGAGCGAGAAGCTCCGCGAAGTTCAGGCTAAGGACGCACATCAGGTTCCGCAAGCGCTTTCAGAAATCAATGAAAGCGTCTCGTTCGAGCATTACTTTATTGATTTCACCGATACTCAAGCGTTGATAAAAATAGTTTAACTTTTTAAAGGGCAAAATGCCCTTTTTTCTTTTGACTATTCTCCAAAAAAATTCTTAAAAACTATGAAAAATAAAAAATGCCTCAATTACTAATTGAAATATCTAAAAATCACTTAACCCAAACTTTACTATTATTCATGAATTTATTTTATCATTTTTTAAGATGCGGCTCAACGCGCTTTAAAAGCACTGCGTTCGTAGCCACAATAATAGAAGACGCCGACATAAGGAGCGCGGAGATTTCCGGACGAAGCGACCAGCCGAGCGAATTATAAAACACGCCGGCGGCAACCGGGATAGCCAGCAGATTGTAAATCGCGGCCCAAAAAAGATTCTGCTTCATTTTGGTAACCGTCGCTTTGGAGAGTCGAATCGCCGCCACAATGTCATACGGATCGGACTTCATAAGGACGATATTGCCGGTTTCAATGGCAACATCGGTACCGGCGCCGATGGCGATGCCGATATCCGACTGCGCCAGCGCCGGCGCGTCATTGATGCCATCGCCGACCATCGCCACAAACTTTCCCTCGTCCTGCAATTTTTTGACATACTTCGCCTTATCGCCCGGGAGAACTTCGGCAAATACTCTATCAATGCCCAGTTCTTTTCCGATACCTTCCGCCACTTTTGGGTGGTCACCGGTAATCATCACGACCTCTATGCCTAGATTTTTTAGCGCCGCAACGGTCTTTTTAGAATTTACCCGAGGCGGATCTGCGGCGGCAACAACTCCGGCAAAAATTCCATCAACGGCTAACAAACTCAAGGTTTTCCCCTCTCCAGCAAGGAGATCAAGAATGTCTCTCATCGGTTCAGTTGTAACATTATTATCCCGAAGCAGTTTTTCTTTTCCTGCTAAAACGATTTTATCGCCAATCCGCGCCTTGAGTCCGTAACCGGCAATGGACTCAAAATTTTTCATAGGTTTGAGCGGCCCCGCCGTGGCGGAGCGCCTTTCGGTTTCCTCAAGAATTGCCTTTGCTAATGGATGATTAGACCCCGCTTCCAAGCTCGCTTCGTATCGCAAAACTTCATGTTCGCTAAAATTATTGAAGGCGATAACATCGGTGATTTTCGGTTTTCCTTCGGTAAGGGTACCGGTCTTATCCAAAATAATCGCGTTGATTCGCGAAGTGTTTTCCAAAGTGGCGGCGTCTTTAATAAGAATATTATATTTAGCGCCGATGCCGGTACCAACGGCAACGGCAGTGGGAGTGGCAAGTCCCAATGCGTCCGGGCAGGCAATCACTACGGTGGAAATCGCAAAAGTAAGAGCTGTGAGAAGTCCTGTTCCGGCGCCGAAGTACCAGCCCAAAAAAGCTGCGAGTCCCGAGCCGACGGCAACTACGACCAGCCAGCCGGCTGCTTTGTCCGCAATGCGCTGACCGGGAGCTTTAGAATTCTGGGCGGTTTCAACAAGTTTAATGATTTGAGCCAGAACAGTTTCCGATCCGACTTGGATAGCTTTAAATTTAACACTGCCGGTTTGGTTCACCGAGCCGCCTATAACTTTATCGCCAATCGTCTTTGCCACCGGAATTGATTCTCCGGTAACGAGCGACTCGTCAATTGATGACTCTCCTTCGATGATGACACCGTCAACCGGCACTTTGTCGCCGGGACGCAAAACGACAATATCATTATGAATAATTTCGGCGCTGGGAATAGTAATCTCTTTGCCGTCACGGATTACTTTTGCTTGCGGCGGGACAAGATCAAAAAGCGCGCGGAGCGCATCGGAAGTACCGCGCCGAGATTTCATTTCCATCCAATGGCCGAAAAGAACAAAAGTTACCAGAAGCGCCGCCGCTTCGTAGAAAGTTTCTGAATCAGGCCGTGCCACCGTCAGCAAAACGCTAAAAAGATACGCCGCCAAGACACCGGTGGCAATCAAAACCGACATATTGAGCTTCCGGGCTCTTAGCGAATAATAAGTACCGGTTATGAAAATTGAGCCGGTCCAAAATACAATCGGGGTGGTAAGAATCAGAAGCAACCAGTTGATGGGAATAGGAGTTGGAAGATTTAGTTTGAAAAAATTAACGCCGACCGGCGAATAGAGAAAAATCGGAATGGAGAGCAGAAAAGAAATCCAAAATCGGCGGCGCATATCGACTTCCATCTTTTCCGCCATCTGCGGATTAGTCATTGCTTGCCCTGAGTGCATCGAATGGGCCATCTCATGATCCTTATGGCTCAATTCCGAAATGTCATAACCGTCAGTATTATCTTCTTTCGGAATAAGATCCATCCCACAGCCGGGACATTTGCCCGGAGCGTCTTTTATGACCTCCGGATGCATCGGACAGGTATAAATTATTTTTTGGTGGTTGGCATGATTCATGTTTTTTATACACCGCAACCCGCGCCGCTTTTTTGTTGTGGCACAAGACCGAGTTCGCTTACCTTTTGAGCGATGGCGGCAGACCCACTGCCTGTTGAAAAATCTTTACCCATCGCTACTTTAGCATCAACATTTTCCCAATCAATATTTTTGACTGCTTTGAAATAGAGTGCGGTTTGAATATAGTTTTGAGGAAACCAGAAGGAATTGAAAACCAGTGCTTCGCGGTAAAGTTCATCCTCGGTTAATCTTTGACTCGCTCCGAGCTGTAAGAGACCAAGAAGGGCCGAGCCGTGATTGCAATCTTGAAAGAAAGTTGAGTTGTTGCAACAGGGCCTGTAGGTATTCTTGGCAACTTTTATTACCAGCGCTTCTTGCTCGGGTGTTAAATCCACAATTTTTAATTTGTTGAAGTAGGCGCCGCCGTTTTTTTCTTTCCCTAAATTCCAGCCGCCGGTAGAAGCAAAATTGAATAACGATTTGCCGCTGATAGGACTTTCTTTGTTTGAAGACATATAATTTGCAAGACCGACCGGCCACAAGAGGTTCACATAATAATTCGCATTCTTTCGTGTCAGAATGATTGGCTTTGAAGAAGGTTTATCCAGCACATTCTTCAATTCAATGGGGAGACTTCCTCGCTCTTGATAAATCGCCAAGAA
>JGI1358J11329_10002292_pt1 | contig 14915 bp, 12 predicted proteins | sample Subgroupgradi54m_FD_11329 | JGI IMG/M metagenome (IMG submission 11329)
CTGCGGCGATCAATGATTCCCGTTTTGTGGCGATTGGCGAGATCGGGCTGGATTTTTTTGTGCCGGGGCTGGATCGCGACAAGCAGGAATTTTTTTATATCGAACAATTGAAAATCGCTGCTGACTTCAATCTGCCGGTCTTGCTGCATGTGCGGCGTTCGCAGGATGCCTTGCTCAAGCAGCTGCGGCGGATTGCGGTGCCGGGTGGTTTTGCGCATGCCTTTAACGGCAGCTTTCAACAGGCGGAGATGTTTATTGAACGGGGTTTCAAACTCGGCTTTGGGGGCGCGATGACGTATGACCGCGCATTGCAGATTCGTCGTCTGGCGATGCAATTGCCGCTGGAAAGCATGGTGCTGGAAACCGATGCGCCGGACATCGCTCCTGAGTGGCTGCACCATCAACGAAACGAACCAGGCGAGTTGTCACGGATTGCGCAGGTGCTGGCTGATTTGCGCGGCTGCGCGCTGGCTGAGATTGAGCGTGTCACGACGCAAAATGCCTTGCGGACGCTGCCGCGTTTGCAGGCATTCCAGATGGCCGACAGTGGAGCAACGCACTGATGCGATTGTTTGCCTGTGGTTTTGTCGGCGGTGCCTGGTGGCTGCAACAGCAAGCCAGCTTGCCGGCGCATCCGTTTTCGATCTTTGTGTTGGTTGTTGCACTCACGGGCGTACTGCTGTGGCGTTGTCAGGGCAGGTCAGATGATCGGCGTACTCAACGTGTGCTGGCGTATGCGGCATTGCTGCTGTGCGGTTTTGGCAGTGCCTTCTATTGGTCGGCGTGGCGGGCCGAGGCGCGCTTAAGCGATCGTCTATCTCCCGCGCTGGAGCAGCAGGATATGCTGGTGCAAGGTGTGGTGGTGTCACTGCCGAATCCTGTGGAGCGCGGTGTGCGCTTTGTGTTCCGCGTCGAGTGGGCGCAGCTGGATGGGCAGCTTGTGCACTTGCCCTCCCAGCTTGCCATCGGTTGGTACAGCAATTTTCACAGTGATGAATTGCAGACGGTGCCTGAAGTTCAACCCGGCCAGCGCTGGCAATTGAAGCTGCGCATGAAACAGCCGCATGGCAGTGCCAACCCCTATGGTTTCGATTACGAATATTTTTTGCTGGAGCAGGGGATCGGCGCGACCGGCTACGTGCGCCCCGATCCTGAAGGCAAGAGCAATCGTTTATTGAACCCGTTCGTCATCGAGGTGGGCACACTGATCGAACGCGCGCGTTATCAACTGCGTCGGACGATTTATCAACTACTGCCCGACGCCCCTTATGCCGGGGTGATGGTGGCGCTGGTGCTGGGCGATCAAAACGCGATTCCGCAAGCGCAATGGCAGCTGTTCAGCCAGACCGGCATCAGTCATCTGGTCAGTATTTCCGGGCTGCATGTGACGATGGTGGCGGGCATGTTTGCATGGTGCGCCGGGTTTCTTTGGCGCCGCCATGCGCGCCTGCCCTTGTTGCGGCCGGCGCAGAAGGTGGCGGTGTTGACTGGCGCAGTCGCTGCATTGCTCTACTGTTTGCTGGCTGGCTGGGGTGTGCCGGCACAACGTACCTTTGTGATGTTGCTGGTGGTCGCTGCGGCGTTGTGGCTGGATCGGTTGACGCTGTCGAGTCACATTCTGGCGTTGGCGATGCTGGCGGTGATTGCACTTGATCCGTGGGCTGTGATGGCGCCGGGGTTCTGGCTATCCTTTTTCGCGGTGGCCTTGATCATGCTGGTGGTGCAACGTGCGCCGCTGCAAAGCGTCGAACCCGGTTGGCGCAATCAGGTGCTGGAAGCAGGCAAGGTGCAGTTTGCCATTACGCTCGGCTTGGCGCCGCTGACGCTGCTGCTGTTTCAGCAAGTATCCATCATCGGGCCGCTGGCCAACGCGGTGGCGATTCCAGTGGTCAGCTTTCTGGTGACGCCGATTGCACTCGTCGGCGCAGCGCTGGCGACCTGGTTGCCGTTTCCGCAGTTATTGCAATTGGCGCATGCCTTGTTTGCCTGGCTGATGATTTTTCTGGAATGGCTGGCGCATTGGCCATTTGCGCTGTGGACTGCGCCGACACCTTCGGTTGCCGTGTTTGTATTGGCGTTGATCGGCAGCGTGATTGTCGTCATACCGCGCAGTGCGTCATACCCATGGCTATCGCGTTGGCGCTGGCTTGCTTTGCTGGCGTGGCTACCAATGTTTTTCATCCGGCCCAGTCAGCCTGCACCCGGTGAAGTCTGGCTGACTGCATTCGATATCGGGCAGGGCATGGCACTGCTGGTTGAAACCCGTGAACACCGTTTGCTGTATGACACCGGCCCGCAGTACAGCGCGGAGAGTGACAGTGGCAGCCGCGTGTTGCTGCCCTACCTGCGTGCACGCGGGATTCGTGAACTCGATGTGATGATGATTTCGCATCAGGACAACGATCATTCGGGCGGTGCGCTGTCAGTGCTGCGTGGCGTGACGGTGCACAAGACGCTGTCGTCGTTGGGGAATGCGCATCGGATTGCGCAGGCTTCCAGGCTCCATGAAGCCTGCCGTGAAGGTCAGCAGTGGCAGTGGGATGGCGTGACGTTTGCAGTGCTGCACCCGGACGCGACAACCGAGGCGCGCGATAATCTCAAGCCCAACGCGCATAGCTGTGTTTTGCAAATCACCCGTGGCACACAAAAAATTTTGCTGGCAGGCGATATTGAAGCGCCACAGGAAAAACGGCTGGTCGCGGCGTATGGCGAACGTTTGCGCAGCGACATCCTGCTGGCGCCCCATCACGGCAGTGGCACCTCCTCCACGGAGTCCTTTTTGTCTCAGGTGCAGCCGCGCATTGCCTTGTTTCAAGTGGGCTATTTGAATCGCTTCCACCACCCTAAACTCGAAGTGTGGGAACGCTACGCGGAATTCGGAATTGCGCGTGAGCGCACGGATCAATGGGGCGCGCTTGAGCTTCAATTGAGCACTGCGCAGATTGGATTGCAGCGTTACCGGCAAGTGCATGCGCGTTATTGGTATCCGAATGCTCAGGGCAATCAGGGTGTTTCAGAAACCCTGCCCTGAGATTTTTCAGTGCGCCCGCAGGATCGCATCATCGGGCATCTGGTGGCCGGGTGACTTCCATTGCGAATGAAAATTCGACCCGACATGGTTCGGTGCTGCCATGGATCGGTGCAGCACTGCTGGGGATGGGGCCGCATGCCAGCGGGATATGGCCCTCACCGGCCAGCAGGCCGGAGGTGGCGTCCAGCCCGATCCAGCCGGCGCCGGGAATCCAGGCTTCGGCCCAGGCGTGCAGGTCGGCATGATCGGCTTTTACGCTAGGTGTGTCTGGCGCCGATGCCTGATCCTTTTTGAGTTCAATCAGATAGCCGGAAGCGAAGCGGGCGGCGATGCCAAGCTGGCGCAAGGCATGTACCAGCAGCCAGGCGCTGTCGCGGCAGGAACCGGAACCCAGTGCCAGCGTTTCTTCCGGGCTTTGCACACCGGCCAGCATGCGCGTGTTGTAGCGCGTGTGGCTGAAAATTTGCCGGTTCAGACGGACCAGCAGTTCAATCGTGGGCAGGGGCGTGCTGCATTGCTGTTGTTGAAACTGCTTGAGAAATTCCTGTAGCGGTGCACTCTCGCGGTCGTGGGCGAGGAACGGGATCATCTCGCCGGCCTTGTCTGTGCTGTATTGAAATGGCCACCCCCTGGCTTCTGCTGCGATAGCGAAATCGAAAGGATTGATCGGCGACAGATCAGCGACCAGATCGACGTTGACCTGCAGCGCGCTGGCCGGTGTGGCGAAGGTCAGGCGCGTCATGGTGTTGCCGTCGCCATCGGTTTGCCACTGGATCGTTTCGGCGTGCGGCGCAACGTTGAGTGCGTAGGAGACGATTGGGGTGCGGCAGTGCGGCGCGGGATACAAACGGATTTCGTGCGGGCCGAGCCGGACGCTGTGGTCGAATTGGTAGTGCGTGCGATGGGCGAGGGCGATTGTCAGCATCACCCTACTGTACTATACCCAGTCTGGATCCGGCAGCCGTTTGAACAATTCACGCAGGCCGTCGCCCCAGGTGCTGTGGATCATGCGGAAATAGTCGTCGCTTTCGTCGATGCGGCGCTGCGTTTTGATCGCCAGCGCATTGGTTTCCATGATCATCATGTCGATCGGCAAGCCGACCGAGAGATTGGAGCGCATGGTTGAGTCGAACGACACCAGCGTGCATTTTGCAGCATCCGACAGTGCCGTGTTCCTTTTGATGACGCGGTCGATGATCGGTTTGCCGTATTTGATTTCGCCGATCTGGAAATACGGCGTGGCGATCGAGGCTTCGATGAAATTGCCTTCGTTGTAGAGCATGAACAGTCGTGGCCGCTCATCCTTGATCTGACCACCGATGATGAAGCTGGCATTGGCGTCGATATTGTGTGCCATGAACGTGGGGCCGTCGCGGCGCTGTACCTCGCGCAGTGCTTCGCCTAACAGGGTGGCCACGTCGAACATCGAGGTGCAGTTGTAGATATGCTGTTCTGCACCGCTGCGGGACTGCTGTTCCAGCATGCTCAGGCAGTTCTGCGTGATCGATAGGTTACCCGCCGAAAGGATGGTGATGACACGCTCGCCGGGAGCGACAAACTGGTGCATCTTGCAATATCTGGCAACGTTATCCACCCCCGCATTGGTGCGGGAATCAGATGCGAAAATCATTCCCGCATCCAGCAGCATGGCAACACAATAAGTCATTGGTTCGGTTCGTTCGGTGATGAATGAGTTCGATTCTAGCCTATCCTTCTTTGCAGGAGCCGTCGGGAAAGAGGTGGAAAGCGCCTCAATTCAGTGCTGGCCCTGTTTTTGCTAATACAATTTCAATCACCCCATCCTCAGGATGATGCAGATGCCACCTCTTTTCAATGAAATGTATGCGTCGCCCGGCAGCCCACGCGGTCATTACGAACGCTTTGCGCACTGGCTGACCCAGCAGAACGACGACGATCTGCGCAACAAGCGCGCCGAGGCCGATCTGTTCTTTCATCGCGTCGGCATCACCTTTACCGTCTATGGTGATGAAGCGGGCACGGAACGCTTGATTCCGTTCGACATGATTCCGCGCATCATCCCCGCCGCCGAATGGCGCACGCTGGAAAAAGGTTTGCGCCAGCGCGTGCAGGCGCTGAACCTGTTTTTGCACGATATCTATCACGCGCAGAACATCATTCGTGCCGGCATCATTCCGGCTGACCAGATTCTCAACAATGCGCAATATCGTGCCGTGATGCAGGGCATCGACGTGCCGTGCGGCATCTATTCGCACATCGCCGGTATCGACGTGGTGCGCGCCGCCAATGCCAAAGGCGAGGGTGAGTACTACGTGCTGGAAGACAACCTGCGCGTGCCCTCCGGGGTGTCCTACATGCTGCAAAACCGCGTCATGATGATGCGCCTGTTCCCGGAACTGTTCGCGCGCAACAAGGTGGCGCCGGTCGCGCACTATCCCGACCTGTTGCTGGAAAACCTGCGCGCCGTCGCGCCGCACGGCAGCAGCGACCCGACCGTGGTAGTGATGACGCCGGGGCAGTACAACAGCGCTTATTACGAACATGCCTTCCTGGCGCAGCAAATGGGCGTTGAACTGGTGGAAGGCAAGGACCTGTTTGTGGACAAGGAACAGGTCTTCATGCGTACCACTCAGGGGCCGCAGAAAGTCGATGTGATTTACCGCCGTATCGACGACGATTTTCTTGACCCGCGCGTATTCCGTGCCGACTCCACGCTGGGCGTGCCGGGTTTGCTGGCCGCCTATCGCGCCGGCCACGTGACGCTGGCCAATGCGGTCGGTGCGGGCGTGGCTGACGACAAGTCGATCTACCCCTATGTGCCCGATATGGTGAAGTTTTATCTGGGCGAAGAACCACTGCTGAATAACGTGCCGACCTGGCAGTGCCGTAAACCCGACGAGCGCAAACACGTGCTGGCCAATCTGGCGGAACTGGTGGTGAAGGAAACGCATGGCGCGGGCGGCTACGGCATGTTGATCGGGCCGGTGGCGAGCCAGACCGAGATCGAAACCTTTCGCGGCTTGATCACCCAGCACCCCGAACGCTACATCGCCCAGCCCACGTTGTCCCTGTCGGCCTGCCCGACTTTTGTCGAAAGCGGCGTCGCGCCGCGCCACATTGACCTGCGCCCGTTTGTCTTGTCCGGCAAGGAAATTTCCATCGTGCCGGGCGGGTTGACGCGCGTGGCCCTGCGTGAAGGTTCGCTAGTGGTCAATTCGTCGCAGGGGGGTGGCACCAAGGATACCTGGATATTGGAGAACTGAAAAAACTTAACCGCCAAGGAAAAAACTCTTGGAAAACGCAGATTTATTGCCAGAGTGTCATTCCCACGAAAGTGGGAATCCATTTTATTCAACCGCCTACGTGGATTTCCGTGTTCGCGGGAATGACGAAATATCATTCAATCTGCGTTTCGCTTGCTTTGCTTGGCGCGCTTGGCGTCTTGGCGGTTAAATTTTTCCCCAACGAGGATGAAAAATGCTGAGTAGAACTGCCGATCACATGTTCTGGATGGCGCGCCATGTCGAACGCGCCGAAAATACGGCGCGCATGCTTGACGTGACGTACCAGATGTCCCTGTTGCCGCAATCGGACGAACAGGCACAAAACAATTGGGGTGCTGTGCTCAGCATTACCGAACTGCGCCCTCTGTTCGATCACTATTACGATGCGCTCAATCAGCAGAATGTGCTGGAGTTCATGATCTGGGACAGGAATAATCCTTCCAGCATTTTTTCCTGCCTGAAATCGGCGCGCGAGAATGCGCATGCGGTGCGCGGACAGCTGACCACCGAAGTGTGGGAAACCCAGAACGCCACCTGGCTGGAGTTTCAGCAAATGGCGAAGACGCGGCGCAAGAATTACGATGCCGGGCAGTGCCTCGACTGGGTGAAATTCCGCTCCCATCTTTCGCGTGGCGTGACGATCGGCACTACGCTCAAGGACGAGGCGTTCTACTTCATCCGTCTGGGAACCTTCCTGGAACGGGCCGACAACACCGCACGTATTCTCGATGTCAAATTCCATGCGGCGCGCGAATCGCAGATGCTGAAGATCAACGGCCATGCTGCGCCTCTCGAAGATCTGCAGAGCGCAAATCCGCATGACGATTTTTATCACTGGAATGCATTGCTGCGCTCTGTGTCGGGCTTCGAGATTTACCGCCGCGTCTATCGCGACGTCATCGTTCCCGCGCGNGTCGCNGAACTGCTGATTCTGCGCGACGANATGCCGCGCTCACTGGCGAACTGTCTGAATGAAGTGGTCAGTAATCTGAAGATGGTGCAGAACCAGCATTCCGCCGAAACCCAGCGCCGCGCCGGCCTGCTCAAATCCGANCTCGATTTNGGCCGCATCAGCGANATCCTCGACACCGGNNTGCACCTCTACCTGACCCGTTTTCTCGAACGCGTGAATGATCTGGGCGGGCGGATCAGCAAAGACTTTTTGATGCCNGCTTGAAGGCGGTGACAGGTGACAGTGCGTAGGATGGGTGGAGCGTAGCGATACCCATCGCTTTTCACAGCCGCTGATGATGGGTATCGCTACGCTCCACCCATCCTACATTTAGCTGCGGTTAAGTTGTTTGCTTAAAGTGGGACAATCTCACTGCGCTGCCCACCCCCCATCCATATTCCACGCGGCGCCACGCAATTGGCTGGCGGCATCGGAGCAGATGAACAAAGTCAGTTGGCCGAGCTGTTCCGGAGTGACGAATTCCATCGACGGTTGTTTTTCGCCGAGCAGGCGTTTCTTCGCTTCGTCCCAGGAAACATTTTCCTTGGCAGCGCGTGTGTCGATTTGCTTGGACACCAGCGGCGTCAGGACCCAGCCGGGGCAGATGGCGTTGCAGGTGACGCCGGTCAATGCGGTTTCCAGTGCCACCACCTTGGTCAGGCCGATCACGCCATGCTTGGCAGCGACGTAGGCGGATTTCTGCGTGGAGGCGACCAGGCCGTGTACCGAGGCGATATTGACGATGCGGCCCCAGTTGTTGGCTTTCATTTTGGGCAATGCGCAGCGCATGGTGTGAAAAGCGGAAGACAGGTTGATGGCGAGAATGGCATCCCAGCGTTCCACCGGAAAATCCTCGACCAGGGCGACATGCTGAATCCCGGCATTGTTGACTAGAATGTCGATGTGGCCGAAATGCTGTTCGGCCGTGCGGATCATGTCTTCGATCTCGCCGGGCTTGCTCATATCGGCGCCGTGATAGATGACTTCGACGCCGCATTGGGCAATGTCTTGTTGCACCTGCTTGAGCGTGGCTTCATCGCCGAAACCATTGAGGACGATATGCGCACCCTGTTGCGCCAGGGTTTTTGCAATCCCCTGGCCAATGCCACTGGTGGAGCCGGTCACCAGCGCGATTTTGTTTTTCAACATGAGAGACTCCTTTCGAAATGAACCCGCAATCCGATTTCGTACAGTGTATATCACCCTCCGGTTTACATCGGATGGTGTATCGGCAATGGGGTGATCCGGCCAATCCGCGCGTGCTGGTCTGCGTGCATGGACTGACGCGTAGTGCGCGCGATCTCGACACCCTGGCGCAACACTTGTGCGACGACTATCGCGTGATCTGCCCCGATGTGGTGGGACGTGGCGATTCCGACTGGTTGCGCGATCCGCAGTATTACACCGTGCCCCAGTATGTGTCCGATATGGTGACCTTGCTGGCGCGCTTGCAGGCGGAGACGGTGCACTGGTTTGGTACCTCGATGGGCGGGTTGATCGGTATGGGGCTGGCCTCGTTGCCTGAATCGCCGATCAGCAAACTGGTGCTCAATGATGTCGGTCCGGTGCTCAATGGTGGTGCCCTGAAACGGATTGCCGATTTCGTCGGTACCCAGATGACCTTCGACAGCTTTGTACAGGCGGAGCAGATGGTACGTACAGTATCGGCCTCTTTTGGTCCGCATAGCGATGCAGAGTGGCGCCAGCTTACCGAAAGTGTGGTGCGGCAGAAGAACGGGCAATGGACTTTTCACTATGATCCGGCCATCGGCCTGAATGCCCGCGCGCAGGCGGCCAGCACGCCCGATACACTCGAATTCTGGTGGGGTTATGACCCGATTACCTGCCCGGTATTGGCGGTGCGTGGTGAACTATCCGATTTGTTGTCGCGCGACACGCACCGGCAAATGGGGCTGCGCGGGCCAAAGGCGCAGTTGGTGGAAATTCCCGGGGTCGGTCATGCGCCGACCTTCATGCACGACGATCAGATCAGGCTGGTGCGTGATTTTCTGCTGGCTTGACGTATTTCGCTCCCGAAAATCGACAACTCACGCCATCGCTACGTCATTCGTCGCATGCCTCTGTCGGTGGGTGATCTGCGTTGCTATCGTGTTCATACCTTAACCCTTTCAAGGAGAATGAACATGGAAAATCAATGCAGAAAATATCAATGCACGCGTGGTCTGCTGGCTCCGGTGGTTTTATTTATCGTTGGCACCACTTTGCTGCTGCAGAAAACCGGTTTCATTGATCGTCAATTACTGGCGCAATGGTGGCCCGCAGTGCTGATTTTCGTTGGTGGATGGTTGCTGATCAAACGCCTGGACAGAAAAGACGATTGAACCAGGCAGGCGAGGCGCCAAGCGTTGGGGGACTGCTTGATTTCAGCCGCAAATCCGGTTGCGTCCCTGATGCTTGGCGGCGTAGAGTTTTTCATCGGCGCGCGCAAACAGTGTGTCGATCTCTTCGCCGGGATGGCGTGCTGCCACGCCTCCGCTGACGGTCACGTGCAGGCTGGTCTGGCAATGCCGGATTTCCAGGGCTTCCAATCCTTTGCGGATGCGTTCCGCAAATTGCACGGCAGTGCCGTCGTGCACGGTACGTACAAATACGGCCAGTTCTTCGCCGCCAAAACGCACGGCCAGATCGCCGGCGCGGATCGAATCGGCAATCAGTTGTCCCACCTGCTTGAGTACGGCATCGCCGACCAGGTGGCCGTGCGTATCGTTGATTTTCTTGAAATGATCGAGGTCGAACAGCACCAGTGAAAAACCGCGCTGCGGATCACGTTCGTGCTCCTTCTCCGCCGCGTGCAGCCATTCGTTCATGTAGAGCCGCGTGTGCAGGCCGGTGAGCGGGTCGCGGATCGCGGCTTCCAGCAAGCGCGTCTGATAGCGCAGGCGTTGCAGGATGGCGATGGCCGTCAGCAGGAACACCAGCGCCAGCAGCGCGGCCACGACCGTATAAGTCGCCACGGTTTTCCAGTAGTGCGCGGCGTCGATGTGCAAATAAATGCGCCCGCCGAATTGCGGTAGTTCAAAGGCTTTCTGGATAAAGCTGCGTCCCGGCAGATCCTTGAATCGCACCAGTCGCATGTCCGTGTCCAGGCTGTCGGTGACGGTAATCGCCAGAGGCAACAATGCCTGATCCTTGTATTGCTTGCTGGCATCGATTGCTGCACGCGCTGCGGCGGACAGTGGCGTGATGGTGTGGTAGAGCCAGGGCTCAATCGGGCTGGTGAATATCACGCCGTTGGTGTCGGTGACCAAGGCGATTTCCGACTGCTCGGACCAGTAGCGGCTCACCAGAACTTGAAAAGCCTCGCGCGAGATGGGCACCCGCAGCGCGACCACGCCACGGACCTGTCCCGCGATGAGCACCGGCCGTGCGACGTAGTAGCTGGCGATTCGGCTGGTCATCGCGATGCCGATGAAATGACCGGTGTGGCCCGCCAGAGCTTGCTGAAAATAGGGGCGAAAACGGTAATTCTGACCAATGATGGCGACTCCATCAGGACCCTTGTCAGCCGCCAGTGTGGTGCCGTTTTCATCCATCACGAAAATCCGCGCCGCTTGTACCTTGCGTGCAATCTCTTCGAGAAACTGCGAAGTGTTGCGCACGTGTTCCGGGTCTGGGTGGGTCAGCAGGGCGCGCACCTGCGGCGCAGTCGCGACGATTTCCGGGATCAGCTCGAATTTACCGAGCGCTTCCAGAAAATAGTGGTCATGAACCTTGACGCGTTCATCCAGCAAACTTTTGATTTCAATCAGCGCCGTCCGCTGACCTTGCTGCCAGGCCGCGAATACCCCACCCAGCAGCATCAGTGACAGGAGCAGAATGAAAGCCAGTGGCTTGCGCAAGATGCGCGAAACAAAAGAGTGTGATGCTGGATTCATCGGAACGATGGGCCGAGTGACATCCTGCTATATCGGACGGATATTGCCGTGGCTGAACCGTGACTCTAGAAAATTCCCGCTGCCAACCCCTCAGCAAAGGCGGCGCCCAGGTCGGCGCAGCGCATCTGGTCTTCCGGGCCGATATGCTTGTAGGCCAGGATCGCCTCACGGGTCTGGGCATGGGTGAGGACGATCAGTGCCGGGGCGATTGGTTTCAGGCGCAGCCCGGTGGCGATGCGTTCGACTTGCCGCAGGGCGCCGGTACCGTCGCTGCCGGCGCAAACCATCAGGGCGTAGGGGCGGCCGTTGAGGTGGCCTTCGACGTCGTAGTACACGCGGTCGAAAAAATCTTTCATCTTGCCCGCCATGCCTGCAAGATTTTCCGGGGTGACGAATAAATAGGCATCTGCTTGCAGCACGTCTTCGGCCGTTGTGGCCGCCGCCGCTTGCACGCGCACGTTGACGCGTTCACCGGCGGCGCAGGCAGCGACGCTGGCCATTTGCGCACTGCCGCCGGTCATGCTGGCGTAAACAATCAAGAGTTTATTCATGTGGTCATCCTTGCGATGGGATCCTGGCGATAGAACTGCGCCAGCAGTTGGTACATGACCGGGTAGTTATGCTGTAGCTGTGCCGGTACGGTGAAAAAAGTTTCAGAGCAAATGGCAAAGAATTCGCTGATGTCTTCGGCTGCATAGGCATCCAGCGGCAAGGCTTCGTAGTAGGGATCGGCCTGCTCGGAATCGGGGTCGATCTCTGGCGGAATGGAATTTTCAATCACTTCGACGCGCTGGCGAAAATCGGTGTAGCAGTTATGAATATGGGTCAGCCAGTCGCGCACGGTCAGGGTGGGGTGGAGCCGGGGCTTGAGCAGCGGTACGCCATCGGCGGCACCGTTGCGCAAGTCGATCTTGTGAGCGAATTCGTGAATCACGACGTTGAAGGCCGGATTCAGGGCGCTCAGATCGGAGCTGTTCCAGGCCAGTACCACCGGCCCGCTATGCCAGGCTTCGCCCGCGAGCAGATCGAAATACTCGTGCACTACGCCATCATCATCCATGGACTCGTTGTACACCAGGAATTCGTTGGGATAGATGATGACTTCCTGCCAGCCTGAGTAGTAATCCAGGCCCAGATGCAGAATCGGCAGGCACGCCTGGGCAGCAATCGAGACGCGAATTTCATCGCTCAATTCCATGCCGCCAGCGGCACTGATCGCCTTGCGCGCGAGGAACTGGCCGGTCAGTTCGCGAATGCGCAGCTTCTCTTCTTCCTCCAACCAGGAATACCAGGGCAAATGCCGCACCACCTGGAGCCAGAGGGCATCCGGGATACGTACCACGCGTGCCGATCGTTTGAACAGTTTGTTGAGCATGGGTCTTGCTGCCGATGGAGCCTCCCGGTGCATCTTATAATCGTTTTACGACAGATGCTACGAAATTCATAGCCATGCAACAGCGTACACCCCCCGTGACTCAGGAAGATACTGCCAGACTATGGCTGGCCGAGGTGATTGACTATGCCCGGCCGCTATTGGCTGACAAGCACTTGCCGACCGGTGAAGCTGCGGCAGCGCATGCGCAAGCCGCAGCAGATCTGCTAGAGGCGTTGGGGGCCGACACGGTCACGCAGGGCGCGGCCTGGTTGTTCCTGGTTGATTTTTTTCAGCCTGCGGCGGGGCAAGCGAGTCTGATGGCGCAACTAGGAGAACGTTTCGGTAGCGAAGTGGTGCAGTTGATCGTACCGCTACGCCAATTGCTGCGCCTGCGCGAACTCACCAAGGCGCAGTTGCACGAAACCGAAACCACCGGCAAGGATGCCCGCGAAGTTTCCAATCAGATCGAAGTGTTGCGCAAGATGGTGCTGGCACTGGCGGCGGATATGCGTGTGGTGTTGCTGCGCCTCGCCTCGCGGCTGCAGACCCTGCGATATTTTGCCGCTGACAAATCCGCTCGGACGTCTGCGGCAGCACGCGAATTCGCCAGCGAGACAATGCAAATCTATGCGCCGCTGGCCAATCGGCTGGGGATCTGGCAACTCAAGTGGGAGTTGGAAGATTTGGCATTCCGTTTTCTCGAACCCGAAACCTACCAGCAGATTGCCAGACTGCTGGATGAAAAGCGCGTCGAGCGCGAACAATTCATTCGCGCCGCCATCGCGCGTCTGCATGCCGAGTTGGCGAGCCTGAAAATTGACGCCGACATCAGCGGGCGGCCCAAACATATCTACAGCATCGTCAGCAAGATGCGCGGCAAAGCGTTGCAATTCGAACAACTTTACGATGTGCGCGCCTTGCGCGTGATCTGTCCCGAAGTCAAGGATTGCTACACCGTGCTGGGTCTGCTGCACCATATATGGAAGCCGATTGCGCAGGAGTTCGATGATTATATTTCGCGTCCCAAGTCGAATGGCTATCAGTCGCTGCACACCGTGTTGGTGGCTGAAGATGGGCGTCCGTTTGAGGTGCAGATTCGCACCCGCGACATGCATCAGTTTGCCGAGTATGGTGTCGCCGCTCATTGGCGCTACAAGGAAGCTGGCAACACTCAGGCGAATCAGGACTACGACGCCAAAATCGCTTGGCTGCGGCAACTGCTGGCATGGAAAAACGAAGTGACCGACAGTGTCGTCGATACCCAGCAATGGGCGGAGCAACTCAAGGCGGCGGCGCTCGATGAGCGGATCTATGTGCTCACACCGGATGCCCGGGTGATCGACTTGCCCAGCGGCGCAACGCCGATCGACTTTGCCTATCACCTGCACAGTGAACTCGGACATCGCTGCCGTGGTGCCAAGGTCGATGGCGTGATGGTGCCGCTCACGACGCCGCTGCAAAATGGCCAGACCGTCGAGATCACTGCGGCCAAGCAGGGGGGGCCCTCGCGCGACTGGCTCAACCCACAGCTCGGCTTTCTACGCAGCACACGCTCTCGTGCCAAGGTGCGCCAATGGTTCAATGCGATTGAACTGGAAGAAACTCTGGCGCACGGGCGCAGCGTGGTGGCTAGGGAGTTGCAGCGCCTGGGCAAGACTGCCGCCAATCTGGAAGAACTGGCGCAAGCACTGGGCTTTGAAAAAGCCGATGACTTGTTCATAGCGGTCGGTCGCGAAGTGGTGCGCCCGCGCCAGATTGCAGAAGTGCTGGGTTTGGCGCCGCAGGTCGAACTGGCGGATCTGGAAACGACCATGCTCACCCGCTCCGCCAGTGCCAGCAGCGTCGAACGCGGAGCCAAGAGTGGCGTGCTGGTGGTCGGTGTTGATGCGCTGATGACGCAACTGGCACGTTGCTGCCGCCCCGCGCCGCCCGACCCCATCATCGGCTTCGTCACGCGTGGGCGCGGCGTGTCGATCCATCGGCTTGGTTGCAGCAACCTCACTGCCATGCTGCGCCGCGCGCCTGAACGCAGTATCGAAGTGACCTGGGGGCAACGTTCCGACGCGCTCTACCCGGTCGATATCGTCGTGCTCGCCAACGACCGTCAGGGTTTGCTGCGCGATATTTCCGAAGTACTGGCGCGCGAAAAAATCAACGTCACCGGTGTCAACACCCAGTCGGAACGGGATCAGGCACGCATGCGCTTCACCACGGAAGTATCCAGCACGGAACATCTGCAGCGCGCGCTGGCATTGATTCGCGAAGTGCCGGGAGTGTTTGAAGTGCGCCGGAAATGAAGTGGTGGTGGGTGACGGGTGACGGGTGACGGGTGACGGGTGACGGGTGACGGGTGACGGGTGANGNGNGATCTACTCCCCTCTCCCCTCGCGGGAGAGGG
>JGI1358J11329_10002297_pt1 | contig 14905 bp, 10 predicted proteins | sample Subgroupgradi54m_FD_11329 | JGI IMG/M metagenome (IMG submission 11329)
AGATCTCGTAGTCCTTGGTCGCTAAGCAGAGTAAAGTCAAACCCTTCCTTTAGGACTGATGTATCCAAGATGTGTTTGTCATTGCTTGCTGTCATCAATTCTGTATTTTGTAGAGTTTCTGTCTTGTCATCTGTTATACTTGCTGCAGATCTTTGCGGAGACTCTCCAAGTTTTCTACCTTCTTCTGTTGGTACAAAATATTCCTGCCTTTTGGTCTCTGTTATTTTCTTTCCTGATACAAGATCATGCTCTGTCTTCTTTGTCTCAACATAGCCGCGTTCAGCCACTTCTTTTTGTTCAAGCTTCCATAGGATTCCCATAACATCATATGATGAAAAACGTGTTTTTTCTGTAATCCATCGTGCCGTTCCTCCCTCTTTTAGAACGTTGTATACTTCAAATTCCTCTCTTGTGAGATGGGTAACAGAGTTGTTCTGTACGTTGGAGAGGCGTTCTACTGATTCTGGCGGAACAAGTATTATGTTGTAGAACTGTTGATCAATTCCGTTTTTGTTCATCGAATCTATGATGTACTGTTTGTGCTTTTGAAAAAATACTACAAACCATACGTCGTAACCCAACTCAAAGTTTTTTCTAAAATTTTCAACTAGCTGTGATTCATGTTTTGTTGGGTCTGTCTCTACTTCCACTGCAACTATTTTTTCAGACCAGTACAGGGGATCATATGATATTGTCTTGTCCACATCCTGTGTCTGTTGTGGCTCAAAGATCAAAAGATCTGGCCTTTGTGCACCTTTGTCTCCAAGGTCTGGAATGCAGAACTTGAAGGCCTTTTGCTGCATTCTCATTATCATAAATATTGTGGCAAGGTGTAGAGGAGATCCTGCGCGTCTTCCCATTGCAGCCTGCGAGAAAAAGCTATTGTATGCAAGACGTGATAGCATGTAGCGTGTAGCAAGTTTTTCATCGCCATCAAATACAGTAACATTTTTGCGTTCAACCAATCGCAGTTGGTTTACCAAAATGTCGTCAAGCTTTTCAAATACATCTCGCTTGTCTACTTGAAACATTGTAGAAACAAAATCATAGATCTCATCTTTTGTCATGTCCCTATTTTCGTTATACAACAAAAGCAAGATTACAGCTTCAAGAGGTGTTACTTGCGGTACATCATTTTTTGTCTTTGTTGGCATGATATATTTTTGAAGTGATGTAGACTCGCCATACTTTTCTATACTGTATCTTGCAAGTTCCATCCAGTCTCTTTTTCTGTCAACTATTGGATATGACTTGAGAAGGCCAGACAACGGTGTTTGTCCCTGCGAGTAAAATGCAAATCTCCCATGCGTCATAGATGTCAGAGTTTCTACAGATACAGGCATCACAGTCTTGAACATGTTTGCCGTTTCCATGTCAACCTTAAAGCAGACAATCGTTCTTACAAGCGCAGATATCTCTTTTGCAAACTCTCTTGGAAATGTATTGATTGTCTGCGCTGTGATTGTGACCTTGACGTTTGCCTTTCTCATAGTGTTTAGCAGTTCACGCAATGCAAATGGTGCAAAAAGATGAGCCTCATCAATATACATGAAAAAAGGCTTTGGGACAATGTCTGTCCTGCTAAATCTTTTTCTTGCCTCTACATAGACCATGTTGATTAGAATAGTTCCTACAAACGATATCACATCATCAGAGCCTCCACTTGATAGATCGATTACCACCCATTTGCCTGACTGTATCACATCAGCAAAATCAATTGTAGACTGGGATGTATCCAGCATTGCTGCAACCTGCGGAGTTGACAGGATCTTGTCGAGCTTGTTGTATGCCGAGCGTCCTGCATCCCTTTGGTACTGTTGTGGAAAGAGTACATTCCAAAAGTGTCTTACATCACGGTTTGCTACCTTGGTAAGATATATCGAGCGCATCCTGTCATCGGTTATTATCTTGACAAGATCTCTGAGGGTGGAACCTTCTATCTCAACTAGAGCATTTGCACCATTTCTTAGGAGGGCTTCAAGCTGCGGACCCCAAGAATCTCGATAAAGGTTTCTAAGTGCATTTACAAGATTCATGACAACAACATATCTGTCGTCTCCTCCCTTGACCTCAAGTGGGTTTATCTTTACTGTCTTGCTCCACTGTCTTACAGCGTCAAGACTGATGTAGATTACACGATCCTTTTTGGATTGAGGAATCATCCGCAAAACGTCCTGGGCAAGTGAGCCGTGCGGATCAAGTACAAGAAAACCTTCTTCTCGGTTTATGTTTTGGTTTATCATGATGGTATCAACAGTACTCTTTCCTGAACCCACCTCGCCAAAGATTCCTGTGTGAATTTGTTCTTCTCTTGGTATGCCTACAGCCTTGCCGTTGTCATCAAACCCAAGTACTGTAATGGTAGACCTTCCTGAGTTCATGGCTTGAAATGAAATGTATCTTAAAAAGAAGTGGGAAGTAGCGAGTCCGATGGTTTTTGGACTGACAGTGGCGCGAGAACTCGGAAATTTGTGAAAATAATTTTACAAAAAATGTGCATATTTAATCAAATCTTAAATGCCCTGTTCTTAAGTTCATAATAGTATGAAACATGCCAAAAAAATACCAAAAAAGGCAAAAAAACCAATCATTACTGCAAAAGACATATCTAAAGGAGCAAAAACACATGCAAACTATCAATTTCAATACAGTTGTACAGCAATAATAGCAATCAACATGTATACTGGACATTACAAATTCAAAGAAATATTTTGTGAGATATCTGAAGATGTTTTAGGAATTAAGAATAATAACCATCTAGTTGGAATACAAATTAAACATAGAGAAAGTAAATACGGGGCATTTCCCATTACAGATCCGGCAATAGTACAAACAATAAAAAAATTTCATCAGCTTGACGAGCAATTTTCTGATAATTGTGATGAATTTATTTTCATGTCTAATATGGAAATTGTTTTTGATGGTAAAAAGTCATTAGAAGATTTGAGTAAAGAATGCAAAGACAATCCGAAAAAACTTCCTAGCAACATATGGAAAATTATTGAAGATCTAGGAGAAAAAACGGAGATGAATACCGACCAAGTTATACATACACTGTCAAAGATGAAATATGTACTTGTTCCAGATAGAGATCACATACAAGATACAATAGTGAATAAACATCTGTCAACAGTTAGTGAATGCAAAACATTACATCAAACTAAACTTAATGATATTGTAGTTTCGTTAATAGAAATGATTGACAAGAAATCCACCTTTATTCAGGATTCACTAATTCTATATTCTGCATTTCTTAATGAAGTAAACAAAGATAATCAAATTGTGAACACTAAACGAATTACACCTGATGATGTAAAAGATGTAATTAAAAAAGGAGCAACGTATGTTTACTTAGATTCTAAGCAAACATCAGCAATTACCGTTGGAAGTTACGGTTTGATTGATAGAAAAATGACAATGGGTAGAATAAATCAGTCGGAAATAGAAAATATGAAAAGTCTCACAAAATCAGCACAAAGCTTCATTTTAGAAAGATATCATGAGGAGGAAGAATCTGAACAGATTTTGAAAGATTATCAAGACGTCCAAACTAGGCTATTGACCATGCAGGCAGAATGTGAAACAGCAGCAAGAAATACCGATGTTTCTTTTGGCAGTAAGAAATTGGAACTTTTAGAAAAGAGACTCCATACAGAAGTAGAAGAAACGCCAGAAAAATTCCATTATTTTCAATATGAACATCTCAAAGGAATCATAGGTATGTTGATGACAAAATGCTCTGTTCCCTTCAGTGATAAGCCCAAAGGAGGATGGATTTGAGTTCTAATACAATTGAAGAGATCATAAGATTAGATGAATCAAATTATTTCCATCTTGCACGAATACTTATTCTGTTAGATGAAATGTCTAAAAAATCATATGGAGAATTTATTGAAGGAATTACAAAACTTGTAAAACTAGATTTTCTTCTACGTTATCCTACAGTTTTAGAAAAAGCATTAATTAAGAAAGGAAAATCCGCAAAATTTGTTGATGTAAAGGAACATGAGAGGGAAAATGTTGAATCAAAAATGATTCGGTATAAGTTTGGACCATGGGATAAAAGATATTACGAGTTTTTACGAATTTTGGAAGGATTGGGGTTGATAAGAATTGGAAATGAGAATGGTACTACTTTATTCCAAATTACAGAAGAGGGAAAACAGACTTGTAAAAATTTGAACAATATAGAAATTTTTAAAGACTATGTCAAAAGATCAAAAATCATAACATCAGCATTTGGAGAAAACAAGGCAAATTATTTGGTAAAAATGTCATACAGTCTAAGACCTGAATTGTCTGAAATGAAACTTGGAGAGGTCATAGAACCATGATTATAAAAATAGAGGAAATGATATTGCAAGCCAGAGAGCAACAAGTAAAAATCTCATTTGATAGAATAAATTATTTTTTTGGTCCAATAAGTAGTGGTAAATCCACTATAGCACGATTAATTATGTATTGTTTTGGCAGTGAATTTGCATTTACTCCTGCGTTACAAAAAGAATTTGTCTCGCTTCAATTAAAATTAAAAATTGGAAAATACAACACAATAATTGAGAGAGATCGAGGGAACAATATCGTAGTTCATTATAATGATGAAACAAATAATCCCAAAAGTCTCATTGTATCTGCGTCTGCAAATGCAACCGAGTCTCTAATACCAGAAGAACATGTTTTCAATATATCCGATCTTATTTTTTATTTAGGCGGAGTAGAACCTCCAAAAGTATTACAAAGCAAATTGAAGGAAGATACAAAGAGAATCCGATTAGGAATAAAGGATTTGATGTGGTATTGCTATTTGTCGCAAGCAGATATGGATAGTTCATTTTTTTATTTGGTAAAAGGGGAAGATCCATTTAGACAACTAAAAAGTCGGGATGCTATAAGATACGTACTTGGCTATTATCAAGAAGAAGTTTCAAAATTAGAAGAAGAAATAGTAAACACCCGAGAAGAAAAAACATCCACTAAACAATCTGCTGAACAAATACGAAAAATTTTAGAGGAAAATAAAATTGAAAATACAGAAAAAATGATGATGGATAAAGGAAAATATGAAAAAGAATTAATTATTGTGAATAAGGAAATTTCTAAAATTCATAATAAAATAAAAAGAGAAAACGAGGACTTGATTCAAAAAATTCTTGAAGAACGAAATATCACAAGAGATTCAATATTTGAATTAGAAAACACAATTAAAACAATAGATAAGCAAATTGACAAGCAGACAAAGTTAAAATTTGAATTCCTTACAGCAAATATTAAACATGATAAGAATTTTTCAGCTAGTAAAATTTTCAGAGAAATACCATGGAAGAAATGTCCTGAATGTGGAAACCTAATTGATATCGTAAAAAATTCTCATACATGTCCATTATGCAAAAAAGAAAAACATCTCGAATCAGATTTTGCACTGACTACTGAATTAGTAAATAGAGCAAAAGAATTAGACATTTCGCTGAACAATCTGAAAGAAGAGAAGAAAAAACTAGCGCATAAAATTTACGAGAAAGAAAATAGATTAAATGAAATAAACAATCAAATCAATTCTTTGACTGAAGATGACGATAGTCAATTCTTAACAAATGCCAAGAATCTACTAACCCAAAAAGGTATTCTAGAAGGTCATATAGCTCTTATTGAAAAATTATTACCACTTCCAAAAACCGCAGATGATTTGGAGAATCAATCCTTTTCACTTGAATCAAAGTTAGCTGAGTTGCAAGACAAGTACAAGAAAGCAAAGACTAGTGCTGAAAAAGATAAAGAAAATATAGATTTGTTGAAAGCATTTTTCTTAGAAAATCTCATAAAAGCCAAATTCCCAAAGATGAATGAAAATTATGAGGTAATCTTAAACACATTGGATTTCATTCCATATGTGAAACCAATAGAAGGTGGAGACGTCTCAATTGAACAATTTTCGAATCTAGGTAGTGGTGGAAAACAAACTCTCTTTAAAACATGTTTTGCGTTAGCATTACACAGGGTATCTATGAGATCTCACAGACTATTACCATCATTTTTGATAATAGATTCACCTATGAAAAATATAGAGACTACTCAAGACCAAGAAATTTTTGATGGTTTTCATGATCTCATATACGAATTGGCATCCAATGAATTAAAGGAATTACAAATAATTTTGATTGGCTCTGAATACAAAGCTCCTAAGGCAGAATATCGTTTGAATCCAATGTTAAAAGAAATGACTAGAGACATAAGATCTACATCCCCTCCACTAATTCCATATTATGATGAACAATAAGGACACATTACCTCATCAGTTTCTTTTTTGGCAACTTTGGTATAAACCGAATTATTTTATCTTCCAATTCTTTCACATGCCACGTAATGGTATTACGTTTTTTTAGAACAAAAAATCCAGTGACCGGTCCAGCAATTACAAGCATCAGAAATGTAGAATCTTGTTTGTAAACGGCAGTTGCAAAGAGATTGTCTTTTACAACAAAGCTTACATCGTTTGTTCTAGAATCAAATGGAAGATTATTTCCTTCCCAGTGGTCAAAGACTTGGCGTACAAGAAATGAGATTTCCCATTTATCTGGTGCATGCAGTGTTGCCGTTGCTCCATAGGAGTAGAGACCTCCTCCATCTGCATATGTTGCATTGACTTTTAGCACACGATCATAGATTGCCTGGATCTTTGAATCGTCTGCAAGAAATAGATCTATTTTTCCATTTGAGAATTTCTGTCCAGAAATATCCACATTATCTAGAGCATAGTTGTTGTCTCCGATGCTAAATTGTGGTGGTATCTCGATGTGAACCTGTCCTGCGCCTGTGCTTTGCTCAAACGGTGTGTTTGAGATAATGGATTGATTGTTTACCGTAATCAATGGGACAAGATGAAGTACAACACCATCGTTTCCTGTTGCGGTAACTGAAATATCGATTATCTTCTTTGAGATAAAGTGCAAAATTTCGGCTAGTGGTTTGAAGCCGTCCTTGTGTGCAAATATGGTAACATCAAAGGTCCCTTCGCTGTCAGGTGAGATGGAGAACTGACCAGGAGCTGTCTGAGTTACAGGAAATATCGATTGAAGGTCATAACTTGCATTTTCAACATCCGCAGTTACCTTGAATGTGTTTGGTTTTCCCACTTTGAATATTGTATTATTTGCATCTGTGCTAAGATGCATCTCGTTGTAAAAGGAGTCGACCTCTTTTGTTATTGCTCCAGTATCAGCAAGTATTGCTACGGTGACCTTGCCTTCCTTGTTTATTGTCATGTATTGCCCCAAAGGATCGACTGTGACTCCATTTGCTGCTGACAGATCCTGTGGTACGAGTTGTTGTAATGGAACTCCAAAGGAATCTACCTTGTGAGCTACAAACGGAAATTTCTCACCGACATGAATTCTTGATGGTAGATCAAACTCTACATTTGTTGCAATGTCAAGTGGGAATATTGTCACAGATGCAGAAGAGAGTCCTGGTATGGATGCCGAGATGTCTGCCTTGTCTGATAGAGTTCCTGTGATTGCCATGTTTGTTGACGTAAACTGGAGTTTCTTTGGAACATCTTTTATTATCGTCTTTATTTCAACATCTGGAGGTTCTGAAAATACCGAGGATGGTTCTACCATCGCACCAGAACCATCTGAGATGTACATGATGCCAAGGTCTTGAGTGATTCCCGTCTTTGCTGGAAGTGAAGTAATTGCAACATTGTAAGAGTCAAAGTATCTTGGTATGATACTGGCAGGTGCAATTCCAAATATCTTGCCAGCACCAGATGCAGTGATGGTATAGTTTCCTTCTTCACCTGCTGCAATAGGAAACTCTACTGCAGCTGCAACTCCTATTTCTTGATTTGTTCCCGGAATGCGCGCTGGAATCATCTCTATCTCTTTGTCATATTGTAGGTCTTGGCTGTTAGATGAGATCTGGACTATGCTGCTGTCTGCAGCAAGTGGAACCACAATGTTCTGGTTTGTGTTGTTTGTAAAATGGTACAAACTGACGATGCCGTAGCTCTTATCATCAAAGACAGACGGATAAACCCAGACTTTGACCAGATTAGGTTTGCACGAAGATAGTTTACCACAAAATGATGATGCTGTTGTCTCGTCTGCAGACAAAACAGGATTACTAACTGTATTGCTCGTCAGAGCAACATTATTGAAAAGTGCAGGACCTGCGATTAGTAAAGCTGTGGCAGAACCGACACCTTCAACACTGACTGAGATTGTAGAGTTTCCAAAGTTTCTTGTGTATATGATTCCTTTTGCAATTCCGTCTTTGAGTTTGGTTGAATATGTAATATCATTAAAGTGGGTTACGTCATATGTATTGCCAAATCTTGCAACGTCTGTATTGCTTGACGATAAAACTGCATTGATGGTGTATGGTGGTTTGAAGGGTTTGCCTTCTTTTTCTAACCAGACATAATAGTATACAGCAGAATTGGGGACTGCAATATCTGGCGCTATTGCTAGTCTTACTTTGATGTCATCATGCACTTTGATTATCTTTGCTGTTGCAAGACCAAGTCCTGCTGCTGCAACTGAAACAGTCCCACTACCTTTTGTGATAAGAGGGAGTTGAGCATCATACTGGCCTTTTGGTATCGTAATTGTAGCTGGCGCTTCTATTGTCGATGTTGTTGTAACAAATAACTCGCTATCCGAGTTTACAGGAGCTGGCAATCCAAACTGGTCTTGTGAGAAAACATATGCTAACATGTTTTGGGCTTTGGTGATATTGGTTGGAAGTATGATCCTAAGTGATGCTGGTTGTGTATTGGATTGGTATATTGTGGTGTCAGCTTGTACAAGATTTCCTTGAAGTGCAGCAAAGACTGTTGCATTTCCGTTTTTTAATGGCTTTATCTGAAAGATTCCGTGATTTGTAAATGGGGAAATGTTGATTGATTGAGGAACATCAAGTTTTGATTTGTCACTAGTAGATAGGAAGAGCAGACTGTTATCACTTGATGGCCTGTCAAGTACTATGANTCCTTGATAATCTTGTCCTACGATCATCTTTTTTGGAATCCACACAGAATAACCTGAAGATACTTCTCCTGATGACTGACCAAAAGCCGACAACATTGGTACCATCCCAACAAACAAGAGAAACAATAATGACACAAGCGTTTTTTCAGTCACGCAAATCAATGACACACTGCATTTAAGTCAAGTTTTGAAAAATCAACTTGTACGTATAAAAGAGTGTGTCCGATGGTTTTTGAACTGACAGTTGGTACGACTCTAAGAGATTTTGAAGAAAAAAATTGTGCAGTAAAGCTGAATCAGCGTAGCTACAAAACTCCTTTCAAATTTTTATTTTTTGTTTTCTAATGATCACATCGGAGGTTCTTCCACTTTTAATGATCTTTTCTTTAACATGAAGTATATTGGAGTACCAATACAAATAGAAGAATATGTACCACATATCAAGCCAAAAAGTATTGCCAGCGCAAAATTATGCAGGGGCTCTGCACCAAACAGATACACACAAACAGCAGCAATTACAACAGTGATGACAGTGTTAATTGATCTTGTCATCATCTGCCATATGCTGTGATTAATAATTACATGTAGTTCTTCATGATTTCTTACTGTGTGAAGTTTGAGATTCTCACGTATCCTATCAAAGATTACAATTGTGTTGTATGTTGCAAATCCTATTACTGTCAGTATTGCAGCGATGAAGGTTACATCTATCTCCAATTTGAATATGGCAAACATGGCCAAGACAAAGAACGCCGAGTTTAATACAGAGATTGCACTAGCAATAGAAAATCTCCACGAGAACCTTATTGCAACAAACACTACAATTGCAGCAATGGCAGTAAGTATGACGTAAACTGCTTTTGTCTCCAAATCTCGCGCTACTGCTGGATCATATGTGTTCTCCTCATACACAACATTTTTTGTATAATTCTCTTTGAATGCATTGATGATATTATTTACATCATCTCCCTTTAGGACATTATCGAATCTAGCTGCAATCTGATTATTGTTTTGACCTCCTATTGCAACTGTGGCTGGCGGAACTCCTGCATTTTCCATAATACTTGTTGCATCATCTTGTGTGATTGACTTGTCCAGTGTAATGTCAAGAGCAGTTCCTGCCTTGAAATCAATGTCATAGTTTAATTCCGTTGTAAATAGCATAAACGCACCTATTGCACCAATGACAGCAGAAATTGCAAAAAACTTGTAACGATGTTTTACAAAGCTAAAATGTTTTAGTGATTCTGAAGACTGTTTTATCCTCATACCAAAAAAGGATGGTTTTTTTACAATGTCACTTTTGACAAGCAAGTTCAACAACAGCCTAGACAAAAAGACATTGCTTACTATGCTCGCTATTATGCTAAGTATCAGAGTAAATGCAAATCCTTTGATCGGTCCTATGCCTGCAAAGAAAAGCACTATGGCAGCAATGGCAGTTGTAATGTTAGCATGCATGATTATGTGAAAGGCATTATGTTCGCCTTTTTTTAGTGAATCTGCAATTGATTTGCCTTTTCTTAATTCTTCTTTGATTCTTTCGTAGGCTATGATATTTGCATCCACTGCTATTCCCATTCCAAGAACAAAAGTTACCACTGCTGCAAGTGATAAGACTCCATGAAACACGTTAAAGGTAAGAAGAAGGAGCCATAGATAGGTCACAACAGTGAAACTTGCAATAAGGCCTACGCCGCGATAAAATATCATCATAAACGACAAAACGATACCTAGTGCAATTATTCCAGCCCAGAATGTGGCTTGTAGATCTGATTTGCCTAGTACACCGCCAACAGTCTCTGAATATTTTTCTGTTAATTTTAGCGGCAAATTGTTTTGTGCATCCATTATTGATCTTACCTGTGCATTGCTTGATACGCCAGCAAGGTCTACTCTTATCTCATGATCTCCCTCTATGCTCACCTGAGGTTCAGAGACTCCAAGCGAGTTTGCACGTGCAGCCAAGATATTAGCTGTGGCAAGTAATGTATCCTTGTCAACAGGTTTTCCAGATTGAAATGAATCTGCGGTGTAGAGTATTTCGTAACCTCCTTTGAATTCTAGTCCTATTGTAGTATGAGATATCAAATATGGTGTACTGTAAGCTATAACACCTGAAACACCAAGTATTATCAAAATGAAAAGTGAAAATGGCTTTTTTAGCATAATTAAAAACGATTCCTAATTTGTGTCACATATTTTGATATATATAACATCAGGTGCAATCAGCTAAATTCTATTCAATACCTTAGATTTACTGACTGGATCAAAATTTGGAATCTCTGAAATTCTTGAAAGAATCTAATTCCTTTTTCTGTAATAATGAAAATATGGTTTCTATTACCTTTTATCGATTTTATTAGTCCTGCATCTGTTAGCTTCTTACATTTGTCTAGCACTGCATAGTGTGAGAGATTTGCTCTTCTAGATATAGAAGATATTATTGCACCTTGTGCACCACAATCCATAGCTACGCACAAAATGTCTGCAATAATACCCATTTCTGAACGATATTGTTTTGATGGGTTTGTTTTTTGTCTGAATACATTAAACATCGAGTTCATCTAAAAAAAGAATGATTTTGTATATTATACTTGAGGTACGGTTGTCTAATTAAGATCATTTTTCCCATCTCAAGAATTAATTCAAATAATTATATTGAAAGATTTTTTTCTTTATGATTTTTGCTTTTTTACTATTGCCAAAAAGAAAAGTCCCAATATTACAAATCCAGTTATTGATAATATGGTTTCAATACTTGCAGATAAATCCAAGTCTGGAAGAAACAGATCTAATCTAGGAATTATTGCCCTAAACGCAAAAAGCCCAAAGGCTGCAGAGACAAAAAGTAGCCTTTTCATCTTAGTACGCTTGTATGCCAGTAGTGACAGAGCTAGCAAAAAGGCTGCAAATATTCCACTTGCAAAATCTAATGATGCTGGAAGAATAGGCTGTTCTCCTCCTTCAGATATACTATTGAACATTAACAGAATATTTCCTAACATCATTTCTTGTCCTTCTCCTCTGTCCTAGAGGCAAGCTCCAAGAACATTTCTGCAAGACTGTTGGAGAGCTTGTCCCAAATGTTTGGATGATAGATCTTTACTAATGCAGCCACGCTCTTAACATCTATTACATCATATTTGATAATTTTACCGTCTCTTCTTGACGAAACAATACCAGATTCTACGAGTCTTGACATGTGCCAGCTTATGGTTGGGAGTGAAAAATTCTTGAAATTTGCAATATCTGTTTGTGTTGAACTTGGGTGTTCTATCAAGTACATCAGAATATCTTTAGCTGTTTCCTGTCTCAAAAATGCAAGTAGTGTATGTTGCACATCTAGTACGTCAGATGCGTAATAATGTCGGTGCAAATTAATCCTCTTTGATTTTATCCTACTCGATTTTTCCAGTATAGCAAGATGATGTTGTGTAGCACCCATCGCTAATTCCAGTTCTCGGCAAATCATTCTAAGATGAGCCCCTGGATTGTTTTTAATGAATTCATAAATGCGTTGTCTATTTTCGGAAGTCTCTTCATCATTATCTCTTGCATTTCGCAATCTACTTTCTCCTTCTTTTCCACCAAAAAGCTTCACTCATAAAGGTTAATCATGCTATTGGTGCAATCATCTAATGTTAGTATCATAATGGTTGTATTCTCAAGCAAATTTATTGATCTCATTTAGCCTAGTGCCCCTCAAGTATAATATACAAAAAACCATCATCATATTTTTAAGAGGTGAAATGAAACAACATGAAAAACCAGAAAAAGCTCTTAGCAATTCCGCTGATGGCTATTGCAGTAATAGCCATAGGATTTGGGATGACAAATAATGTATTTGCACAACCAACCACACCAACCACATCAACAGCAGTTGACCCACAAGACGGTCCAAACGAAGTACAGACTGCCGATAATGGCGCAGACAACCAGAAAGACGGAGAAACAAACGACGATCATAACAGTGCAAGTGAAGGACCAAACGGAGACGGTGACGGAGAACAAAAAGCCAGTACTGAATCAGGAAAGTAGTACTTTCCACCTCTTTTTTCTAAATCTAATATTTATCAAAATTTTTTATTTAGCTGATTGGTTTGAGTCCTGTTAGTCTAGTAAGACATACCTGTAATTATTGTGCCAGAGTAAATGTTGGCAGTTGCAGCTGCGGCGCTAGTTGTACTTCCGAGTTTTACGACTCCACCTGTTACTGCATATGGTTTGATTGTTATCGGTTGGCCATCCGCATGAACTGTGGTACGAATAATAAATTGGACCATATCGCCAGCATTTACGTTCACAAATTCATTACCAATAGTTGTAGTCTGCTTAAACTTGTAATTCTCAGCTTGCAGATATGTCAGGCCGTTCATTGCCTGCAATGGAGAAAATATTGGATCAGAGTCATAGTAAATCAAATCTGACTTTACAAATTGTCCATTCACGTATACATCAACATAGACACTTAGAGGGTCTCTGGGTCTTGGCGGGGGCGGCGGATTTGGTACAAAGTACATGCTAACATCACTTGTAAGCGAAGACTCACCTGATACTCGCAGTGCTGCTGTCGCAAACATTCTTCCAGTGTTTGGTGCAATTGCAAATGCACTTGTTACCGTGTTAACATCAATACTTGTTATCTGACCTGTCGACGAATATTGCGCATTGGTGTTTGTTATCACAGGTATTGCTTTGAGGCCAACAGGATTCTCAATAGCGTTCAATGGAATAGATAGCGTTTGACCGTTTGCTGTAATTTCCACCTTTTTTTGTTCATGAATCTCAAGGATCAAAAGAGTTGGTAGCAATGTCATACATCTTGTTTTAAAAAATTAGATGTTGTGAAAAATCCACATTGTTCTATTGTATCATAATAGAAAATTTTGCTGCGAGCAGATATTTTTGTTAGTTGATGTTTACCCAAAAAGATGGGCAATTTAACATTACAGAATTCTGTAATAATCATATGTCAAATCAGTGCAGAGTTGTATTGTTTGTTGGATGTGGATTAAAAAAATGAAAAGAGATTCTAGAATTGGTGGCTATGTTGCCAAATGACATATGCGGAGTTTTTGTTTGTAAGCTGGTGTTGCTTGTGCATAAAATGTATTTTATTTATAAGGAGTTACAGACTGGACCGTCTTGTTCATGCTCAAGGTGTACATCTTTGTGTCACATGAATTGCTAAGTTTTTTCTCAGAGATTACAGAATTCTGTAATGTTTTTCCTGACCAAAAAACAAGGTACACTGACATCCAATTATGATTCAGCGTTTTGTTGCGCGCATTATTTGAGGATTTCAAGCAGATGCTAACCTGTTTAAAAATTTCACCATTGTACAATAACATGAGTGAGACAATATCTGTACCAAGAGAAGTAATCCTCAAGCTTAAAGAAAAGATGGACTAGTACAAAAAAGGATAGAAAAACTAGAAAGGTTGATAAAAACAAAAAACTCTTAGCCTTTCTTTTTATCAATTATATTGGTAAACATCTCTTTTAGTTCTACATATTCTTGCTTTAGTGCTGCTAAATCCTTGGAATATTTATTTCCCAATTTTAGTTCTTCATGTCTTCTTGTTTGTAGGATTTGAGCCAATTTCTTTGATAGTATGTTACCACATTTGATACAGTGTGACTTGTCAGAACTATTTCTTTCCTTACAAGACGGGCAAATCTTTGAGAACAGAATCGATTCGGAATCATCCTGTTTTTTGAGTCCATGTAGTTTCAAAATAGCATCTTTTTGGTCACTAGCTGCCAGGTGTTCGTATCTTACTAACATGTGACTTGAGTTACCCCAATTTCCATAAACTTTGGCTATATTGCCAAGCTTCTTCGAATACATTGTAAGTGATGTGTGTCTGAAAAGATATGGCCATACACGTTTTTTGATTCCAGATATCTTTTGT
>JGI1358J11329_10002299_pt1 | contig 14901 bp, 16 predicted proteins | sample Subgroupgradi54m_FD_11329 | JGI IMG/M metagenome (IMG submission 11329)
GGCTTCGTCGGGAAGCTGCTCCTCTTCCGCTCGGCGCTGGAGGCGCACCTGCCGGTCCTCGCGGTCGCGGCGGCGGTCAACAGCGCCGCGGCGCTCTACTACTACGTCAACCTCATCCGCCTGATGTATTTCAATCCGCCGGCCGAGTCCGCCCCGCTGCGCGCAGCACCCGCGCTGGGTCTGGCGCTGGGGGTGTGCGCGGCCGCCACGTTCTTCCTCGGGCTCTTTCCCGGCTCGCTGCTCACCCTGCTGCGCGCGGGTGTTGCGGCGAATCTCCTCTAGGCCGCCGCGGGTCGCTGTGCTATAATGCGCGGCTGTGGCGACGCGCCCTGAGCATTCTGATCGCCGCGCTGTCTGGCTGAAACAGGCCGGGTTGTTGACGGCCATCCCCTTCGTGCTGCTCGTCGGCCCCGCGTTCGGCTACGTCCTCGGCAACGCCGTTGACCATCGGTGGCCGTCGGTGTCGCCGTGGGGCCTGGCGCTTGGGATCTTCGCGGGCCTCACGGCCGGCGGGCGGGTGACGGCACAGCTCATTCGCCAGGCGCGCGACGTCCAATCCGATGCCTGAACGCACCTTCAGACAGTTGGAACTCTCCGCCGCCGTCGTCGCGGCGCTTGTGGCCGCGCTCGCGTGGGGGCCGAACCCTTCGCTTGCCCTGGGCATCGCCATTGGGAGTGCCTGGAACCTCGCCAGCCTCTGGTGCCTCGCGCGGCTCCTACAGGCCTGGCTCGGACCGCAACGCTCGACCCGCCGGGTCGTCGGATGGCTGCTGGCGAAGTTCTCGCTCCTCTTTCTCCTCGCGCTCGCCTGTTTCCGCCTGCCCGTGGTCTCGATGACGGGGATTAGCGTCGGATTGACGATGGTGCTCGTCGTTGTGATCAGCGGGTTTGCGCTGCAGGCGCGCCGCGCTCAGCAGGTCCAGACGCATGGCCGCTGACGTCGTCCCCCACGCCGTTGAGCACGCCGTGTCGCACTCCAGCGAGGCCGCCGCGCACCTGCCTGCCGCGCACGGCGCGGCGCATGCAGGTAGTGGCATTCCCGAACTCCCGAACGTCATCACCCTCCTCAGCAACCGCTGGCACGACCAGCCGTTCATCAGTTGGCTCCACCGCTGGGAGAACCTCGTCTTCGCGCTCATCATTGCCGCACTCCTCTCGGCCGTTGCCTGGCGCTACGGCCGCAAGCCTGCGACGATCCCGCAGGGCTGGCAGAACCTCCTCGAGCTCCTCGTCGAGGGCACCGACCGCTTCGTCCAGAGCATCGCAGGACCCAGCGGCCGCCGCCACACGCCGTTCATCGGGACGCTCTTTCTGTACATTTGGCTGATGAACCTCTCATCGCTGCTGCCCGGCATGAAGCCGGCGACCTCGAGCCTCAACACGACGATCGGCCTCGCGCTCGTCGTCTTCGGCTACGTCCAGTGGACGCGCATCCGGGAGCTCGGGCTCGGGACGTACCTGGACCACATGGCCGGCTCGCCCCGCTTTGAGGACGTAGCGGCAGCCCCCCTCCCGCTCAAGCTCGTGCTGCTGCCCATCAAGCTCTTCGTCGCGGTGCTGCTCGTCCTGCTGGAGCTCTTGGGGGAGCTCATCAAGCCGATCAGCTTGAGCTTGCGTCTCGGCTTCAACGTCTTCGCGGAGGAGGTCTTGCTGGCGGTGCTGGTGGGGCTGGGGATCAGCGCCGGCGCCGTCCTCCATCTGCCCGCCGGGCTGCCTCTCCAGCTCTTCGTCGTCCCGCTCGTCTTGATTTTCAGCACGGTGCAGGCGCTGGTGTTCAGCCTGCTCAGCATGGTGTACATCGCTTTGCTGTCGCCCCACGGAGCCGAACACCGCCACTAACGACAGGAGGAGCAATGCCGTATCAGTCGATTTTGGCTTGGGCCGTCCCGCTCTCGCTGGGCATGGCCGCGGTCGCATCGGCGTTCGGGCTGGGCCGCGCGGTGAGCGCCGCCATGGACGCGATTGCTCGGCAGCCCGAGGCGGGCGGCCAGATTCAGACGGCGATGATCATCGGGTGCGCGCTCATCGAGGCGCTCACGATCTACGTCCTGGTCATTGCCTTCGTCCTGCAGGGGAAGATCGCCGGCTAAGGCGCAGGCGCTCGATGCCCTCGTTCCTGCAGCCGGACCTCCAGCAGGTGCTCTCGCAGGCGGTCAGCTTTCTGCTGCTGCTCTGGCTCCTGCGCCGGTTCGCTTGGCGGCCCCTGTTGACGATTCTCGACCAGCGGAGAGCTCGCATCGAGGAGGAGTTCCGCCAAGTCGCGCAGACGAAGAGCGAACTCATCCGGCTCCAGGAGGAGTACGGCCGGCGCGTGTCCGCCATCGAGGAGGAGGCCCGCACGAAGATCCAGCAGGCGATCCTCGAGGGCAAGCGGATCGGCGGCGAGATCCAGGAGCAGGCGCGGGAGCAGGGTGCTGCGATCCTGGCGAAGTCCAAGGAGGCGGTGGAGCTGGAGCTCGCGAAGGCACGGGTCACGCTGCGCGACCAGGTGGCGCAGATGACGCTCGAGGCGGTGGAACGCGTCCTCCGCGGCACGCTCGACGCGAAGGCCGACCGCCACCTCGTGGACCAGATCCTCGACGAGCTCGAACGGAACCAGACGCGCGCGTAGGCTGGGACGGCCGATATCAGATACCATGTTCAGGAGGTATGCCGAAGAGGGTAGCTGATATCGGAAGGACACACCAAGCAACGGGCTGAACGGGCACATCGGCTAACGGGCTCAACAGATATGGCACACGATGCGGTCGCGGCGCGCTACGCCGAGTCGCTCTTCGGGGTGGCCAAGGCCCAGGGCCACCTGGATGAGACGCTCGAGCAGATGACGTTCCTGCGGTGGCTGCTGGAGGACCACCAGCCGCTGCGGGAGCTCCTGTTCAATCCCGACGTGGACCCGGACGACAAGATGGGGGTCCTCGGGCGCGTCCTCACGGGCCGCTGGTCCGACCTGGTGCAGGCGTTCGTGCGCATGGTGATGGCCATGGACCGCGTCGACTCGCTGCCCGGCATCGCGGAGGCGTTCCAGGAAGCCGTGGACCGGGAGCAGGGTCGCCTGCGGGTACTGGTACGCTCCGCGCGGGCGCTGCCGGAAGCGGTCCTGGCGCGGCTGCGCGAGGGTCTTGAGCGGCGCGAGCGCAAGACCATCCAATTGGAGACCGCCATCGATCCCCAGCTGCTCGGCGGGCTGCAGGTGCAGCTCGACGACCGGCTCATTGACGGCTCAGTGCGCCGCGCGCTCGACGAACTGCGGGAGCGGCTGACATCTGCTAGGGTTTCCTGATGAAGAATGCGGAATGCGGAATGGGGAATGCGGAATCGGAGCGGGTCATTCCGAACTCCGCATTCCGCATTCCGAATTGAACATATGGCACGTCTTCGTCCTGAGGAAGTCTCGCTCGCGCTCCAGCAGGAGCTCGAGCGCTACCGCAGCCAAGTCCAGCTCGACTCCACCGGCCGCGTCATCCAGGTCGGCGACGGGATCGCCCGGCTCTACGGCCTCAACGATGCGATGGCCGGGGAGCTGCTCGAGCTCCCGGGCCAGACGATGGGCCTGGTCTTCAACCTCGAGGAACACCACATCGGCGTGGTCATCCTCGGCTCCGACCGGCACATCAAGGATGGCGACCTGGTCAAACGGACCGGCCGCATTGCCTCGGTGCCCGTTGGGCCGGCCCTGCTCGGCCGCGTGGTGGATGCGCTGGGCCGCCCGCTCGACAACAAGGGCCCCATCGTCACCGACACCTTCCGCCCCATCGAGAACCGTCCGCCTAACGTCATCCAGCGCCAGCCGGTGAAGGAGCCGGTGCAGACCGGCATCAAGGCGGTCGACGCCATGATCCCCATCGGCCGCGGCCAGCGCGAGCTCATCCTCGGCGATCGGCAGATCGGCAAGACCGCCCTCCTCGTGGACACCATCCTCAACCAGAAGGGCAAGGACCTCTTCTGCATCTACGTCGCCATCGGGCAGAAGCTCTCCAGCGTCGTCGCCGTCGTCGAGACGCTGGAGCAGCACGGCGCCATGGACTATACCGTGGTCGTGGTCGCCTCGGCCGAGGACCCGGCCTCCCTCCAGTACCTAGCACCCTACGCCGGCTGCGCCATCGGCGAAGCGTTCATGTACAGCGGTCAGCATGCGCTCTGCTGCTACGACGACCTCTCGAAGCACGCGGTCGCCTACCGCCAGCTCTCGCTACTCCTCCGGCGCCCGCCGGGACGCGAGGCGTACCCCGGGGACGTCTTCTACCTCCACTCCCGCCTGCTTGAGCGCGCAGCGTCGATGCGCGCGGACCTGGGCGGCGGCAGCCTCTCGGCCCTGCCGGTCATCGAGACGCAGGCCGGTGACGTGTCGGCGTACATCCCGACGAACGTCATCTCCATCACCGATGGGCAGATCTATCTGGAAGGCGATCTGTTCTACGCCGGCACGCGGCCGGCGGTCAACGTCGGCCTCTCCGTGTCGCGCGTCGGCGGCAACGCCCAGACGAAGGCGATGAAGAAGGTCGCCGGCCGGCTGCGCCTGGACTTGGCGCAGTACCGGGAGCTCGTCGCGTTCACCCAGTTCGGCTCGGAGCTTGATCGGGCCACGCAGGCCCAGCTCACGCGCGGCGAGCGATGGGTCGAGGTCCTCAAGCAGGGTCAGTGCCAGCCGATGGGACTCGCCCACCAGGTCGCGATCCTCTACGCGGCGGGGCAGGGCCATCTCGACGAGGTGCCGCTTGCGCGGGTCACGCCCTTCGAGCACGCCTACCACGCGTTCCTCGACTCACGCTATGCGGACGCCCTGTACGAGATCGAGCGCTCCAAGGACCTGCCTGCCTCCGTGGCGAAGAAGCTCGACGACGCCGCGAAGGAGTTCAAAGCGACGTTCCTGGCGCTGGAGCCCGCCCGCGTCTAAGGCCATGCATCCGTTCCGAGCCCCGATCCCCGCCCGCCTCGGCCGACAGCATTGTGGTCGGTGGGCCGGGGAGCCCCGAGCCGAGTAATGGCGTCGCTTCGTCAGATCCGGAGAAGGATCCGCAGCATCCAGAGCACCAAGCAGATCATGCGCGCGATGCAGATGGTCTCCGGCTCGAAGTTCAAGCGCGCGCAGAACCGACTCCTTCAGGCGCGCGCGGTGCTCGAGTTCCTCGACGGGCTGCTGATGCGCGTGCTCGCGTCCACGCCAGGCCTGGAACATCCTTTGGCTACGGTGAAGGACGGCCCGAGCACCGTCGCAATCTTTACTTCCGACACGGGGCTGTGCGGCTCCTACAACGCGAACCTCATTCGTGTGGCGGAGTCCGATCTTTGGAAGCGCGACGGCATAACGCAAGACGGACAGGTTTATCTCCTCAAGAGAGACAGGACGCCAGTCATCTACATTGGTAAAAGAGGCTACCGCTACTTCACTAACCGCGGCTGGGAAGCCGTAAAGTTCTATTTGGACCTCGCGGGCCGGCCGAATGCGTCCAAGGCGGAGGCGATCGGCCGTGAGCTGATGGCGCGGTTCCTCTCGGGCGGCGCCTCGTCGGTCCATCTGATCTACTCGCAGTTTCGCTCTTTGACGACGTATCGCCCGACGGTGCTGCAATGGCTTCCCATTCAGCCTCAGCCGACCACTGGGCCACTCGGCCACTCAGCCACTGCCACGTCGCTTGAGTATATCTTTGAGCCGTCGGCGGAGCGGGTGTTCGAAGACCTCCTGCCGCGGTGGGCGATGGTCAAGTTCCAGCTCGTGATGCTCGAGGCCTTCACCTCGGAGCACGGCGCGCGCATGATCGCCATGAAGAACGCCACCGACAACGCGGAGGATCTTCTCGGCCGCCTGACACGCCAACGCAATAAGATCCGCCAGGCGACCATCACCCGCGAGCTGAGCGAAATCGTGGGCACGGTCGAAGCGCTGAAATGATGCCGGTACGCCGAAGAAGCGCTTGCTGTGCGCCACTATTGGTGGTGAGTCTGACGCTGGCGCAATCGAGTGGGGCTGAAGAAGAGGTTCAGCGAATACCAGACGAGTCAACCGCATCGGGCGGGACATAATCGGGGCTGCGGAAGGAGCCACCACCCTATGACGAGCGTATCAGCAAGCCATGGCACCATCGTGCAGATCATCGGCCCCAGCGTCGATATCCGCTTCGATGCGGACCAGCTGCCCGAGCTCCTCAACGCCCTCGTCCTCACCGACGAGGCGAAGCAGATCCACCTGACCCTTGAGGTCGCCCAGCACGTCGGCAACAACACCGTCCGCTGCATCGCGCTGGACTCGACTGAGGGCCTCGTGCGGGGCATGAAGGCGCTCGACACAGGTTCGCCGATCACCGTCCCGGTGGGCAAGCAGACGCTCGGCCGCATCTTCAACCTCCTCGGCGAGCCGCTCGATGAGAAGGGGAGTCTGGCCGAACCCACGCGGCGCCGCCCCATCCACCGGCCGCCCCCCTCGTTCGAGGAGCAGCTGCCGGTGCGCGCTATCTTCGAGACCGGCATCAAGGTCATCGACCTGTTGGCCCCCTATCCGAAGGGGGGCAAAGTCGGCCTCTTCGGGGGTGCTGGGGTGGGCAAGACCGTCATCCTCATGGAGCTCATCCGCAACATCGCCACCGAGCATGGCGGGGTGTCCGTCTTCGCCGGCGTCGGCGAGCGCACCCGCGAGGGCAACGACCTGTGGCTCGAGCTCAACGAGTCCGGCGTCATCAACAAGACCGCACTCGTCTTCGGGCAAATGAACGAGCCGCCCGGGGCGCGGCTGCGCGTCGCACTCAGCGCCCTCACGATGGCCGAGCACTTCCGCGACGAGGAGGGACAGGACGTGCTCCTCTTCGTGGACAACATCTTCCGCTACGTGCAGGCCGGCGCCGAGGTGTCGACGCTCCTCGGCCGCATGCCCTCCGCCGTCGGCTACCAGCCCAACCTCAGCACGGAGCTGGCCCAGCTGCAGGAGCGCATCACCTCGACGAAGCGCGGCGCCATCACCTCGGTCCAGGCGATCTACGTGCCCGCCGACGACCTCACCGACCCCGCCCCGGCGACGACCTTCTCGCACCTCGACGCGACGACCGTCCTCTCGCGGCAGATTTCCGAACTGGGCATCTACCCGGCGGTGGATCCGCTCGAATCCACCTCGCGTATTCTCGACCCGCACATCGTCGGGGAGGAGCACTACCAGACGGCGCGCGCCGTCCAGCAGACGCTCCAGCGCTACAAAGACCTGCGCGACATCATCGCCATCCTCGGTATGGACGAGCTCTCGGACGAGGACAAGCTGACCGTCAACCGCGCGCGCAAGATCCAGCGCTTCCTCTCCCAGCCCTTCTTCGTCGCCGAGCCCTTCACCGGACGAGCCGGCAAATACGTCAAGCGCCAGGACACGGTGAAGGCGTTCAAGCAGATCATGGAGGGCCAGCTCGACCACGTGCCCGAGCAGGCGTTCTACATGCAGGGCACTCTCGACGATGTGCTCGCCGAAGCGGAGCGTGTGAAGAAGGGATAAAGCACTCTAAACATGAGCGTTGAACGTACGATCACTCTAACAGTCCTCACCGCGGAGGGGCTTGCCTTCGAGGACGAGGCGGTGTCGGTGACGGCGCGCGGCGAGCGCGGCTACGTGGGCTTCCTGTCCCGCCACGCCCCACTCGTGACGACGCTCAGCCCCGGCAAGCTCTCCTGGCGCCGGCTCGACGGCGTGCGCCGGAGTGCCGCGCTCGGGAGCGGCCTGCTGGAGATCGTCAAGAACCGGCTCACCATCCTGACCGACACCGCCGCCGCACCCAACGAGGAGGCGTCCCGGTCATGAGCTCGGGTGCCGGCGCTACGGCGCGCATCTGGGGCTGGTACGGGCTGGCGGTGCTGCTGACGCCGCTCCTCCTCAGCCGCCTCGGCCTCTCAGCCCAACAGACGCTGGCGGTCGGCGGCTTCTGCGTCGTGCTCTTCGGTGCCATTCTCTTCTGGGAGTACCGGCTTGCCTTCGCCTGCTTCGGGACCGCCCTCCTCCTCGCCACCGGCCTGCTCGACGTGGCGCACCTCATCGAGTTCGCCGGGCTGGACATCATCCTCTTCCTCATCGCGATGATGACGATCGTCGGCTTCATGGAGGAGCGGTTCTTCTTCGAGTACCTAATCGAGCGGCTGCTTGAGATCGTCGGCCCCCACCCGAAGCGCATCATGGTGGTCATGATGGTCATGGCGACCGTCTCGGCGGCGCTGGTGGACGAGGTGACCTCCATCCTCTTCATGTCGACGGCGATGCTCAACCTCCTCGGCCGCGCCGCCATCAACCCGGCGCCCTACATCTTGATGCTGGTCCTCACCACCAACATCGGCTCCAGCGCCACCGCGGTCGGCAATCCGGTCGGCGTCATCATCGCCCTGCGCAGCGGCCTGACCTTCCTGGACTTCCTGCGTTGGGCCGCGCCCATCTCCATCGTGTGTCTGGCCGTCACGATCCCCCTCTGCCTCCAGCTCTTCAAGAAAGACATCGCCGCCCTCAAGGGGGTGCTGACCGGCAAGCGCGGCGAGGAGCATATCGAGCACGTCGTGCTCCCCACGGACGCCCGGACCGCTCGGCGCGGCGTGCGCCAGAGCGGGTGGCTCTTCGCTGGCGTGGTGGGCGGGCTCGTTCTCCACCACCCCGTCGAGCACTGGCTCCACCTGCCCGGCAACACGATGCTGCTGGGGGTCTCGCTCTTCGGAGCGGGGGTGGCGCTGGCGCTGAGCCGCCACGAAGCGCGCGCCCTCGTCGAGAAGCGGGTGGACTGGTGGACGCTCGCGTTCTTCCTCCTCCTCTTCGCCTCGGTGGGCACGCTCAAGTTCACCGGCGTCACCAGCGTGCTGGCCCAGCGGCTCGTCGAGCTCTCCGGCGGCAGCGTGCCGGCGCTGACGTCGCTCTTCGGGTGGAGCGCCTGGCTCCTGACCTCGATCATGGACAACGTCCTGGCGGTGGCGACCTTCGTCCCGATCGTCGCCGATGTCGCGAAGGCCGGCCTCAACACCTTCCCGCTCTGGTGGGCCATGCTCATGGGCGGCACGCTCGGGGGCAACGCCACGCTCATCGGCTCCACGGCCAACATCGTGGCGGTGGGCCTGCTCGAGCGGCGCAAGCTCGGCACCATCACCTTCCGCCAGTGGCTGCGGCCCGGCCTCATCGTGGCGATCACCACCATGGTCATTGCCAACCTCCTCGTGCTGGCCCAGCTCCACCTCATGCCCCGGCTGGCGGAGGCCCCGGCGGTGTCGGCCGACCCCGCCCATCACTGAGCTTGGGGGAGCGATGCCGCAGTGTGACGAGTGATGAGACGATGACACGGATGTTGGATCGATTTTACCGATTGGGGATCTGTGTCATCGCTTCGTCATCTGTGCAATCACGCCAAATTGAGACGACTGAGCTTGGCGGCCCCCCCGCCGTCGGGTATAATAAGAGTGCCTTCGCCGGCGGGCGGGTAGCTCAGCTGGTCAGAGCGCCTCTCTTACACAGAGGAGGCCGAAGGTTCGAGCCCTTCTCCGCCCATGTCTTCTGGAAGGACTCGAAGGCCGGCGGCGGCTGATGAACGAGGAGGGAGGCGGGATGGCGGAGCAGGGCAAGTCATCGACCGGCATGCAGGCGAACCTCGCTGGCCTGCTCGCGTACGTGCTGGGGCTGGTGACCGGCCTGGTGTTCTTCCTGATTGAGAAAGAGAACAAGTTCGTCAAGTTCCACGCGATGCAGTCCATCGCCTTCTCGCTCGTGATGTTCGCCGCGGGGCTCATCATGGGCCTCATTCCGTTCGTCGGCCAAGTGGGCACGGCCCTCCTCAACCTGGCCGGCCTGGTCGTCTGGATCCTCTGCATGGTCAAGGCCTACCAGGGTGAGTGGTTCAAGCTGCCAGTCCTCGGCGACATCGCCGAGAAGCAAGTCGGCGGGATCCCCGCCGCGTAAGACCCAGTTTCGTGCCGCGTGAAACGTGGCACGGCTCTTTGGGGGCGTAGCTCAATTGGTTAGAGTGGCGGCCTGTCGAGCCGTAGGTTGCGGGTTCGAGCCCCGTCGCCCCCGTTTTCTTAACCCCTTGTCCTGAAAAGGATAAGGGGTTTTGATTTTTCAGAAGACTCATCAACTGTAACCAGATTGTAACCGCCGACGTCGATCATCTGACACCTCGTGCAACATTCTGCAATATTGTGCTCTGGCTTAAGCGCTGTGAGCGGGTTCCGACCCCGTCGCCCCCCGTTTCTTACCAGCAAGCCCCTCTCGCTAAAGCGGAAGGGGCTTTTGGTTTGGCAGACCTTGGACTCGACGGCGTGGAAGATCTTCGAGGAGAAACCTGCGTCTCACACGTGGACCGCGCGGGGGATCAGAGGGCTCCGATTGATCAACTCGGTCCACTGTTGGCGGGCGCGCTTGAAGGCACGGCGGTGCTCCTTGGCGGCGAGGCGGATCGGCTCGAGATAACTCTGTGAGCGCAGCTTGACGGTCTCGCCGATGCGCCGCGACTCCTTCTCCCAGCGCTCCCATTCATACAGCGCATGCTTCACGCTTGCATAGCACTCCCTGACTGTCTGCACGAAATGTCCGATGTCACCATCCCCAGCTCGTTTCGCCAGCACTCGTTCAACCCTCAGTTGCTTCGCCGCTAGCCTTGCCGCCAGAATAGCGTGGGGCGAGGCGCGGTAGAGTTTTTCTGCCAACCCCACCCAGCTCAAGGTCGCGATCAGCCACTTGCTCGGATCCCACTGATACCAGCGGACCCCGTTTCGGTAATCGCTCGCGAAGCGGTGGTGAAAATTGTGATAACCTTCGCCGAAGGTGATGAGTGCGACGAGCCAGTGGTCACGGGCGGTAGAGTCGATGTCATAGGTGGCCCGCCCAAACGTATGGCAGACCGAGTTAATGCAAAAGGTGGAGTGGTGCACAAAGGTCAGCCGTGCAGCGACGATCACGATGAGCGCCCCGAGAAGGTAGCCGGTTGCCGCCCCGATCACCAACGGCAAGAGGATGCCGGCCGTGATCGCCCAGGGGATATAGTACCGGTGCTGGTGCATGATGAGCGGGTCCGCCGCCAAATCGCGGACATTACTATAATCCGTCTGTTGGCGCCAAAAGAGGAGCCACCCCATGTGCGCATACCAAAACCCTTGCTTGATGTTATAGGGATCCATGGGGGTATCGACGTAGCGGTGATGATCACGGTGCTGGGAGGCCCACATGAGCGCGGATTGCTCAAAGGCCGCCGCGCCGAAGAAGAGGCTGAGGAAGGTGATGAGCCGGCTGGCCTTGAAGGCGCGATGGGCGAAGAGCCGGTGATACCCGATCGTAATACTCAAGCCGGTGGCGAATACAAACCAGGCAAAGAGCACCCACTCCACTCGTGAAATTCCAACCTGCGTCCAATACCAGGGCAACCCGATGACGGCGAGCAGCGTGATGATCGAAAAGAACGTCAAGTTCACGACATTGACTTTTCGAAACGACCGACACGGCGACATGAACGGCTCCTCAGGGCTGCATGCGTGCAATCAGTTTGCGCTTTGAGCCGCGGAGCGTCCATGATCTACATCATACAACCGTCCGGTCATGTGACTCCTGCCGAAGATCTAGGTTGCCTTAGTGGTCTTCATCGGCTCCTCCGACCCACACCACGCCCTGAACTCCGCCAAGAAGTGTTGCCAGGCCTCCGAATCAGTTCCAAGAACGCCCCGTCGCCCCCTGCACACCCCTCACCGTTCAGCGGCAAGAACGTTGACCTTAGATAGGTCGAAAGCTAGACTAAATAGCATCGAGGGAAGATGATGGAACGCTTTCTTACTTCTATTGAGCCCTTCAAGCGACTGCCCGCTGGAGAGCGACAACGCCTCGCTCAGGTAGCGCAAGCGAAAAAGTACGCCAAGGGCGAGACGATCTTTCGGGAGGGCCAGCCATCTGATGCGGTCTGGGTTGTAAAGACGGGGCGAGTGCACCTCATGAAGTTTCTGGCCGATGGCAAAGTCTCCACGACCTGCGTCATGGGGAACGGCGAGACGTTCTGCTGCTTGCCAGCCCTCGACAGAAAACCCTACCCAGCCGACGCGGTGGCGGCAGAAGAGAGCACGGTCGTGCGCATTCCCATCGATGCGTTCCACCAGGCAATGGCGCGTTCACCAACCTTTACCCAAGAGACCCTGTGCCTCTTCTGCGACCGGCTCAGGCAAGTGGAGCATAAAAGCTGTAGGGTCTATGAGCGCGCTGAGACGAGGCTTGCGCAAGTCCTGCTAGGTCTTTCAAAGAAATTTGGCCCCACGATCCCACTCACCCGTCAAGAGTTGGCCGAAATCGCTGGCACCACCCACGAAACCACGATTCGGACCCTCAGCCACTTCAAACAACAGGGTTTCGTTCGCTCCATTCGTGGCCAGACCACAATCCTCAAAGCCGACGGTCTGCATGCCCTCCTCAAGTAGTTCGCTACATCCCTGACGTGCGTCATAGAACTCCCCTAGCCCCTTAGGTATCGTTGCGTGTAGCGAAGCCTCAAGAAGGGGCGACATGGATGGCGTGCTGACGCGCATTCCACTGTTTCAAACACTCCCCACCATGGAACTGAAGACGCTGGCAGCCGCCTGCGAGTTGCGCCGCTTTCGCAAGGGCGCGACCATCTTCCAGGAGGGTCAGCCAGCTAAGGCGGTGTGGGTGGTCACGCGGGGGTGGGTCTATCTTGTGAAGGGCACGCCGCAAGGTAGGCTGACGACCATCTTTGCCATGACGCCCTCCGAGCCGCTGTGCGGGATCTCAGCTTTTGATCACGGTGCGTATTCGGCCAGCGCGGTAGCCGCTACAGAGACCCAGCTCATCACCGTACCAGCAGAGGTCTTTGCCGGTCTGCTAGACCGCCATCCGGCCTTCGCCCGCCACGTTCTGCTGACGTGTTGCGATCGGATCCGACGCATGGCGGAGACAATCAGCTTGGCGCAGGCGCCAGTGGAGCAGCGGATTGCCTATGTCCTCTTGCGGTTGAAACGGTCGTTCGGCAACACCATCCCGGTAACGCATCAGGAGCTCGCTGGCATGGTAGGGACTCGCTGGGAAACCTCTATCCGCACCCTTTCGGCCATGAAGCGCTCCGGATGGGTTGCCTCTTCACGGGGGCGGATCACCCTGCTTAGGCCTCGTAGACTTCGCGCCCTCCTCAGTCACGAGGAGTCCTCACCGACGAATGGGAACGGCCAGAAGTAAGGTGCGTTTGGTGATAGAGATCATAGAAGGCGAGGTGCGCTTCGCGTAAGCTTCTAGCTGGGAATGGGAGAGAAGGCTGGACGGGGCTCCCTCGAGGCCCAGCGGCAAACCTGGGCGCCCGGATTGAGCTGGGTATATGCGGAGCAGCGCCGTGGCGAACGACGATCCCGGACCCACCAGGTGAAGTGGAGGTGACGCATGACCCTGGGATGTGACGACCCGGACTCGCTGAGGACATGACATGATCAAGTCAGCGGGTCCGGTTGCTTTAATGAGGGCAACTGAGATGGAGAATGCTTCGCTGTCAGAGTATCAAGAAGCGCTGCGCGACTTGCTGTTGCGCGTCATGCACCAACCCGGGCCGCACCGGGGGGACCAGCGTGGAGCAGGGTGCCACGTTCTGCGGTTTCTGCCGCAGCTGGTTGACGTAGTGGCTAAAACACAGAGCGATCCATCGGCGGACGAGCGCGAGGCCATTCGCACGCACATCTGCTCGACGTGCGAATATCAAGACGCCAACGGGTATTGCCCGCTCCGGATGAGTGGGCAATGTTGCTTATCGCGTGAGGAGGGACAGGTGATTGCCGTGATCAGACGCATCATTCAACACCAGGACGTCGTGTCAGACACCGCAGTCTAGCCCCTCTCCACCCCAGCGCTACTTCCTCAGTTTTCTCGAGGCACTCACCGCGCCACGTTTCACTTGGTGCACGCACTATGACCTACGTCATAGAAGCCAGTCTACGCTTCCCCCTAAACTTGAAGTGGCTCTGATGATCAAAGAGAAAGGAGGTGCGTGATGAACGCCATCGATCGTCTGAAACGGGATCACAAGATTCTGCGTGCAAAGCTGGATGTCTTGGAAAGCGCCCTCCAGATGGGTCCGGAGACATGGTTTGTGCTCCGCGACGTTTGCTACACGCTCTCGCGCCAGCTCCAGGATCATATCAAACGCGAAGAAGAGTTGGTCCGAGTGTGCAAAGAGGCCTTGACGGAGGACGCGTTGAACCATCTCACCGTGGAACACAAAGATGAGCCTCAGTTGCTGCGAACGGTCAATCGGCTCTTCGTCGAGGAGCGGGGCCATTCCCTCGCGGCGGTCAAGCCGGCCCTGACCACGCTTATTCAGGGCCTGCGCACGCACATGGCGGAGGAAGAGGTTGAACTGTTTCCAGTGCTCGAGCGAGTCCTTACATCCAAGGAAGCTTCAATCGCACAGGAGCCACGGGCCACGTCGCATGTCACGGAGGTGATGGCGGTCAATCGAGTCCTGCGAGAATTTCCTGCCACGAGACGGGTCTTTGACAATCTGTTCGTGAACGTTCCCTTCGAGGGCGGCGATTGCCTCGATGAAGTCGCCTGGCGGCGGGGGTTGGACGCTCAAGAGCTCATCGAGAGGCTGGAAGATGTCATCAAGTCGTGTGCATGCACAGACTCCGCGAGGCCCAAACAAACCGGATCCACGGCTGCTCCTAACTAAAAGAGGAGGTCTATCATATGAGAAGAGCTGTGTGCGGCGTTGCAGTATGCGTCACGTTTCTCACCATGAATGCTGCGGCGTTCGGCCAGCAGCCTGCCGAGGAGGAAGCATCCGGACAGTACGTGCCTCGATCAGAATATGAACGGCTGAAAAAGGACTTCGAGGCGCTGAAGGCACAGGTGCAGCAGATCCAGCAGCACACGTCCACGGCCACAGGGCAGCAATCCGTCCAAGCGCGCGAGCCGGGCTTAAGGGAAGCTAA
>JGI1358J11329_10002309_pt1 | contig 14854 bp, 14 predicted proteins | sample Subgroupgradi54m_FD_11329 | JGI IMG/M metagenome (IMG submission 11329)
TTTGATCTGAAAATAAGCTTTTTTTACATTCCTTTTTTTGGAGTCTTTAAAATAGGCTTGTGGTTCATTCCTATCGCAACTTTTATAATCGTATCTTTTGCCAATGCAGTAAATATTGCCGACGGTCTTGATGGGCTGGCTAGCGGTGTAATGGCAATTGCCTTAATCAGTTTTTGGGTTATCTCGCGCTCAATTTTGGATGTTCCTACGTCTCTTTTTATTAGTGCTTGGTTGGGTGGTTTGATTGCCTTCCTCTATTTTAATATTCCGCCTGCAAGGCTATTTTTGGGCGATACGGGAGCTTTGTCGTTTGGCGCAACGTTTGCGGTTATAGGGTTGGTGTTGGGTAAATCTTTTTCGTTGACAATTATTGGAGGGATATTCGTAATTGAAATTTTTACTTCATTGGTACAACTTCTGGGGAAAAAGTTTTTACACCGAAAAATCTTTCCTGTCGCACCACTTCACTTGTGGCTGCAAGCTAGAGGTTGGGAGGAGTCAAAGATCGTGATGCGCTTTTGGGTCATATCCATTCTCTTTGCCTTCCTTGGTCTGTTGATAGCCTTCCTTAAGTAGTTAAAGATACTTTTCATCCACCTCTATTGTAGTCATATCTCGCCATTCTCTAGAGCGTCTGTCAAGTATTCCACCTCTTATATGCTTGCGTTTCTTAATGGGTTTACCATCCTCACTCTCCAATATATGAAAAGAATAAATTCCTCCGATACAATGAGGAGTCAAGAAAGCCTCTTTTCTAACATCTCTTTCCATAATTCGTAGCAGGGAAACTTATTTAATAATTAACATCGTGGCAGCCAGGGCTGCCATTCCAAAGTCTTCTATTAATGTCACTTTTGTAAGTGGAACTTTAAGTAGAGTTCCCAGACATACACATTGGAATTTCTCTCTCTTTGCAAGTTTTAACGCAACCCCTAGACCGCTTAAACTCATAACGATGACTTCCATCCAAAGGAGAGACTTTGATTGGAATGCGACTATCATTGCCAACCCGAAAAAAAGCTCGATAAACGGGTAGACATACCCATATCCGAACCAATTTTGAGCCAAAAGGTCGTATGTAGAATAACCCTCGGCAAAACCCTTTAAATCAATTAGTTTAAAGCCTGAAAATATTAGAAAGAACCCGATCATGAAGTAAGATATACTCTTTTGTAGCGAATAGGCTCCTGATTGGAAATCAGTATATGTCAGAGTTAGCGACGTCAATAGAATTAGAGCGATGATAACGATCAGAGGTAGATAGTCTTTCCAAGTGGCTTTCATTGAACCGTTCATCTCATGTTGAACCACTTCTCCTTTTTCTACTAGTCTCATCCCACACTTTGGGCAATTCCCAGGTTTATTCTGAATAATTTCCGGGTGCATCGGACAGGTATATGTTCTCATAGTTACTTATTATACCCCCAATATTCATTTTTCTCTTGCCCCGTTTCGATAGCTTTGTCGCATATGCTCCATTGTGAACTTTTTTCATCGGATTTAATATTGGCGTCCGATGAAAAAAACAATATTGGTATTTTTTGAAACAATATTATTGCTTCTTATCGTTTTTCCGACAAAAGTATATTCTTTTGATGAGTTTGTGAAAAGCGACTCTTATCAGCAGCATGTCATTTATCTACCTGATTACGATTCTATGCTTCACACACATATTTTCAAGCAAGGAAACTCATTAAAGGGAATTTTTACTGCTAAAGACAAGAATGGCCTCTATGTGCTTGTTCTAGTAGAAGAGACAAGTTCAAATGAATGGGCGATGAAAAAAAAGATTTTTGAAGATGGTCAGGAAATTTCCAACCCACGAGTTCTTTTTATTGATTCGAATCATTTACGGCTCTTCTACACTAAACTTGAGGGCCATTACAAAATTTACTCAATTGATTGTGACTCAAACTTCAATTGCTACGGTAGGCCAAATTTAGTTCTTGATGTAACTGAGAATTGGGAATATAGAGGTGTAGGCTCGAGTTTTCCCTATTTTAAAGATGGAGTCTACTATCTTTTTTATGGTGGGTGGGGAAATATATTCCAAATAGGGATGGCTACTTCAACCGACGGAATGCATTGGACAAAATGTCCAAGGAACCCAATTATTGAATATGGAGATGGGTCCTTTTTATTTGAGAAAGATGGGAAATTTTATCTTTTCTTTCACGCTCCCGCTGGAGAGGGAATTAGGTTAGCTGAATCCGCAGATCCTTTATCGTGTACTATGAAGTGGGGACCTTATAAGACGATTATTTTTCCTGATAAAAGTTACGATCACAATCACTTGATCTCTCCAAGCATAATCGAAAAAGATGGCGGTTTATATTTATACTATTCAGGTAAGGGGGAAGATCAGCTTTGGAGACTCAATTTAGCAGTATCAGCTAAACCAACTCTTCCAAAAGAAAACGTTCTCTATCTTATAATCCCCGGTTTTTTTGCTTCCTGGAATAAAGACGCTATCTTACATAACAGATTGGTTTCTATTTTTGACTGGAAACTCTCCTCGCACATAAAAGAATACACAGGTCTGAAGCAGTCCTTAATAAATTTAGGATTGGTTGAGAATCAAGATTTCATGGTTTTTCCTTATGATTGGCGAAAATCTGTAGATAATACTGTCGACGATCTGGACAATTTTTTACAAAATAAAGTTTGGAGCAAAGATCCAACAAAAAAAATAAAAATAATCGGCCATTCGTTAGGAGGCCTGATTGGCAGAATATATCTGCAAAAATATTCAGACAGAAATATAGATAAAGTCGTTACTGTTGGAACACCTCATAAAGGAGTGGTTCAGGTTTATGAACCTCTGACGACAGGCGACATTGAGAGAGAAAATACTTTTCTATGGTTAATTGAAAAAATAATGGTCTTTATTAATAAAAGTAAAGGGGAAGAGGATAAAGAAACGATTATTAAGTCACTCCCTGTTTTATATGATTTCTTGCCGACTTTCAACTTCTTAAAAAAGCCAAATGGTGAGGAAATAAATATTGATGACATGTTAACAAATAATACTACGTTACGCAGATACAATAATTCCTTGCCGAGATTTTTCTCTAAATTTGTCGCTATTTATGGAGAGAAAGGCGCGTATACACCTGCAGGTTATCTCGTAAATGAACCGGTTCTAAATACTCAAGGAGTTTTTAGTGAAGATCCTCGCCCGCTAAGTAAATTTTTTGGTGTGGGAGATTATGCTGTTCTTTCTCAAAGTGGAAAAGATGAGCGAGATCCTGATTATCAACAGTTGCCCTTTGACCATAATGAGTTGCTATATAAGAAAGAAGGGATAAAAAGAATACTCGATGATGTAGGGATCAATTACAATGAGTCGTCAATTGTTGAGGGAAGTAAAACCGATATTTCACCTGCTCTAATATTTATGATTCAATCTCCTGCGGAAATGGAAGTGGTTTTTGGTGATAAAATTTATAAAGAAGAAGACGGAATTGTTTTTATTCCGGGAGCAGAATCTGGACAATACACTCTCAAGGTCAAGGGTCTGGATGTTGGCAGATATACTGTGACGGTTGGTGAAATAAGCAAAAATAATGATTTTTGGGACAAAATTGAAGGCGCAATAAGCCAAGATCCGCCCAGCGGTCAAGTCGACAATTACACGATTAATTTTGATAAGGAAAATATAGCTGTTCAGACACCGACAAATACGCCAACTCTTGAACCGAAAATAACAGTCACCGCTATTCCTAGAATTACTTCAACACCTACAGAGACTATTATCGCTCATGCTCAACCCTCGGTCACCCCAACGAGCACGCTTTCTCCTTCTTCAACACCAACTCCTGCTCAAGCCCAACAATCAGAACCTAGAGAAGCGGTCTCAAATAATACAGTTAAAAAATCAACTAACAATAAACAAGGAGATATTCTAGGAAAAAATAAAAAAGCGTCGAATGTAATTGTTTCTCAATCAAACAATTCTTCCAATAAAATCATTTATTTACTTTTAATAGTGTTTCTTATTGTTTCTGCTGGAACATATTTGTTTTATAGAAAGTATTCGAAAGTGNGTTTCAGTCCGAAGTTCAGGAAATTATGAGGTTTGAGGAGGTCGTCCATCTGAGAGAAGAGATCTTTTGTAAAGGGAGAGACCTAAGGCTAGAAAATCCATTGCCCTTCCATCTATTCCTAAAGACTGAATTTGCTTCTGTATTCTCAAGAAATGATAGTTTTCTTCTCTGTTATTTAGAGGTATCTTACTCCACATTTCCACTGCTTGTGCTGTATCAAAGTCTGGAGCGCTTAAGAACCCCTTCAAAGTAGAGAGTGAAACGGTATTATAATCTGNCTCCTTGCCATATAAGGCAGGTTCGATACTTTCTAAAGTTCCTTCAAACATTCTTGATCGATAATCAAATTCCTCTATTCCTTCTTCTCCAGAAGAGTCTTGAGCTTTATTAATCACCATTTGAGAGTTAACAATCACTCTTAAAACCTCCTCCGAGATAACTGAAAGAGTATTTATCTGTTCTTCTTCGAGTCTTTCGGGCATTTTGTTATTATACTAAAATTTTGTGGTAAGTCAAACTATAGGCCCTTTGTGGCCGTTGGAGGACTTGAACCCCCGACCTTTCGAATGTGAATCGAACGCTCTAGCCAGCTGAGCTAAACGGCCTTGACTTATTATACAAAATATAGCTTGAATTCTGCCTAAAATATTCATAAAATTATTACTTATGAACTTTCTCAAAAAGGCAATTGATTTCGTCATGGATATTCTTGAAACCGTTACCTTCGTCGCTTCGATTTTTATAGTGATTTACCTTTTTATTATGCAACCAAACCAAGTAAAAGGAGCATCGATGGAGCCGAGCCTTTATTCCGGCGAATATATCTTCACCAGTAAAATAACCTATAAATTTCGTCCAATAGAAAGAGGGGATATCATTGTTTTCAAATCTCCGCAAAATCCGGACATCGATTATATTAAGCGCGTCATAGGTGTGCCGAGAGATAGTGTTCTTTTCCAAAATGGAACGGTCGCGGTCAATGGTGTTGTTTTAAATGAAGGGTATATTTCAGCGAAAACAACTCTTTGGGAAGGCGGTTATATCAAAGAAGGTGAACCGGTGATTGTTCCTGATGGCGAACTTTTGGTTTTGGGAGACAATCGCCCTCGCTCTTCGGATTCACGTGAGTTTGGTCCTATCCAAATTTCAAGCATAATCGGACAAGTTTTCTATAGATACTTTCCGCCCAACAAAATGGGGGGATTTGAGAATCCACTCCCGAAAGGCTTAAGAGTGTTTTCGCAGAAGATTCATTATCTTCCTTAGTTCTTGGCTGGTTTTTTCGAGATTACCTTTTATCTCAATGATTAATTTGCCTTTAAGTCTTGATTGAATAATTTGTGTACGAATGGGATCGGTTCCGCCGTAATTCTCTGAAAACTCGTCTCGTTCTTTTTGATTTAAATATTCGCCTCGGTCTTTGAGTTGATAAAGAATCTCCCGAACCAATGATTCTGTTTGTTGAGTAGTCAGATTATCGCCCAAAATTCTCTCATAGACTTCGATTATTTCCTTGTCGGTTTTCAATCGTGAAATAATAAACAGATGCGATATCGAAACCAGTTTTGAATAATAACCGTCTTTAATCAATTCAGGCAAGTGATTGAGTCTTAGTATATGACTGACGTAGGAAGGCTTAAGTCCAATCTTCTTTCCAATTTCGCCGACTCTTAACTCCTTATCACGTTTCAAAAAAAGAATAAGCTTGGCTTTCTGGAAGTAATCTTGGGAGGCCTTAATTTGTGCGAATATCGAATCAATTTCCTGGTCCATACCAGTCACTCTCTGATGAAAACGTATTTTTTACCTTGTCTGATTTTGAATTCCACAAATCCTTCCTTAAGAGCAATAATAGTGTAATCTTTAGAGATTAGAGTACCGGACCCAGCTCTAAATTTTGATCCTTTCTGTCTTATGATAATATTACCCGGCATTGCTTTTTGACCGCCAGAAAGTTTGACTCCAAGGCGCTTAGAACGAGAGTCTCTGTTGCCTGCCGCTGCCTTTTGCGATTTTGTATGTGCCATAATATTTAGATTTTTACAATTTGAATTCGAGACAGACTTGGTCTAAAACCCTTAACCTTACGATACCTGACTTTTGCTTTAAATCGAGCAACTCTTATTTTATCCCCTTTAAACTGTTCCATTATTTTAGCCTGAGCCTTTTCCTTAAGAGCAGGTTTTCCGAGCGTAACAGATTTTTTTTCGTCATCAAATGTCGCCAAAACTTCAAGATCAATTACATCATTCTGTTTTACCTTGAGATGATCAACAACTAAATCCTGATTCTCTTTTACTAAATATTGTTTTCCACCGGTTTTGATCACTGCCAATTTTGACATAAGAAATTATACAAAATTTATAGTATCAGAGCAAGGCCAAGCATAAAACTAACCAGGGAGGATCCACCATACGAGATCAGCGGCAAGGCTACGCCCGTGATTGGGAGAAGACCTAGGTTCATCCCAATATTGATAAATACTTGAAATACAAAATAAGCAAAAAAACCAAGCATAAAAAGCCGCCTAAACAAACTATCTTCATCTGTCGATTTAAGTAAAACTGCCAGCCTTCTGATCAGGTCAATTGAGATTACAAAATAGAGAATGAGAATGAAGAATCCTCCAAAAAAACCAAACTGTTCAACCAAGGACGAAAAAGCAAAATCTGTATGATTTTCCGGCAGGAAGAAGAGTTTTGATTGCGTGCCGTAACCTAATCCCCGGCCGAAAAATTTACCCGAGCCGACAGTTATCACCGCTTGAATCATATTGTAGTTTATTCCCTGTTGATCGACCTCCGGATTAATAAAACTGGTTATTCTGTTTCTTTGATAGTCCTTGAGCGTTAACCAGCCAACAGGAATAATTAAGAATAATACCAAAAAAGAGTAGAGAACGTATTTTTTGGGTGTCTGAGAGAATAAAACAACTACCGTATAGATAAAAACAAGAACCATTGCATTACCAAGATCAGGCTGCTTAAAAATTATCAGTAAAGGAAGCATAAGATAACCTAGGCTTTTCAGAAAAGTGGAAAACTCATCAATATCTTTACGATGCTTTACGAAAAAGTCTGCTAGAAACAGAGCGAAAAATATCTTGAAAAACTCCGATGGCTGAAAATTAAAAAAATATAGATCAATCCAGCGTCTTGAGCCTTTGACTTCTATACCGATGACAAAGGTAGTGATTAAAAGAAAAATAAATAGCCAGTAAAAAAATTTCGCATTATTCCTAAAAAAATTAATACCTAATTTTCTGACTAGGAGAAAAATGCCGATTCCGATTAAAGTATAAATAATTTGATTTTGAAGCAGATCCTTTCTTATCCCTAATAGATTGAAAAAAGCAAAAACATTCAAAAATAAAGAAGAAAAAAGAATAGAGGACATAACCTATTTTCTAATAACTTTAAACTCGTCGCCTTTTGTCAATTTTCCAACGAGTGCTTTTCTCTTGATTTCATCTTCATAATCTCTTGGCCAATCTGGAAGTTGCACTTCAATTTTCTCATCGAGCTTAGTGCCTATTTTTTTCCTCTCCGCCTGAATCTGACGTATTAAGTCACGTGCTTGACCTTCAGCCTTTAAAGCGGAGGTTATAGTTATGTCCAGTTTAGTAATTTTGATTTGATCTCCATGTGTGATATCTATTTTCTTTATATTAACTTCTTTTGCGATCAAATCTCCAAATTGCTTTATTGATAGAGGATTCGTAAGGCTAACGGAACCCAATGGTTGTCTAAGCTTAATTCCCAATCTTTTTCTTTCAGCGTGAATTTTTTCGACTATCAGTCGAACTGTTTTCATCTCTTCGATTAACTTTTTATTTATAAGCTTTTCGTCTGCTTGCGGCCAATTCGCAAGATGTACTGATTCTTCATCGGTTAGATTTTTATAAACACTTTCAGTAGCAAAAGGAATGATAGGCGCAAGCAGTTTTGTGAGGAAAATTAGAGCGGAATAAGTAGTTTGGTAAAATGCAGCTTTATCATTATTATCATCAGTAGAATGACCGACTCTATCTCTGCTACGACGGATGTACCAGGTGGATAGATTTTGAACAAAGTCAAATGCCTGACCAATTGCTTTTGCGGAGTCGTATTTTTCCAGAGAAGCGCTGAAATCTTTTGACAGTTGATTGATCAATGAGACGATCCATTTATCGAGAATGCTTTCGGATGCAACTTTGGTACTTTTGCTGTTCCACATATCGGAATTTGCGTTAGTGATAAAAAAGCGATAGACGTTCCAGTAGATAAGTAAAAGACCTCTGACTTGATGTCTATAGTGATCTTCTGAAATCAAAATATCTTGCCCGTTCATGACAGGACTTCCCATAAGATATAAGCGTAGAGCGTCTCCTCCATACTTCTGGAGCATTTTTTTTGGGTCGGGATAGTTTCCGTAATTTTTACTCATTTTTCTGCCGTCTGTTCCCAAAATGACTCCTTCAACCAGAACATTTTTAAATGCAGGAGAGTCATACAGAGCTGTTCCTATAACGTGCAATACATAGAACCAAGCGCGAATTTGCCCAGTGTATTCCGCTATGAAATCCGGTGGGAAGAAATCATCAAGTTTATATTGCTTATCAAAAGGGAAATGTCTTTCTGCAAAGGATGCTGATCCTGCCTCGATCCAACTGTCCAGAACTTCCGAAACCCTTTTCGCCTTTTTTCCACATTTTTTGCATGTGACCGTCACCTTATCTATTTCAGGTTTATGTAGATCCAGAACTTTTTGACCAGAGACGTCTTCGAGTTCCCGGATGGAACCAGGAACAAATCTTTCACCGCATTCACATTCCCAGACAGGAACGGGCGATCCCCAATAGCGACTGCGCGAGATATTCCAATCAGGCGCGTGTTCAAGGCTTTTGAGAAACCTGCCATACTTAAAATGTTCGGGAAACCAGTTGATTTTTTCATTATTCTTTTTTAACCTATTTTTTAATTGTTTTACATCAACGTACCAGGCGTCTTGAGGATTGAAAAAGAGTCTCGTGCTACATCTCCAGCAATGTGCAACCGAATGAGTATATTTCTCATCTTTGTACAAAAGTCCTCTTTTTTCTAAATCCTTGTTGACCTCATTATTGGCTTTTAGGTAATACATGCCTCCAAACAAAGGAACCTCTTTTTTAATGATACCCTCGTCATCAACGTGAAAAACAAGCTGGATGTCTTCTTTGGTCATTATTTCTAAGTCTTCTTCTCCATAAACTGCAAGGGTTACGATTCCTGTACCTTCTTCTGCAGTAACAAAATCACCGCCGACAACGACAAACGCTTTTTTCCCTTTATCTATTTTGTAGTACCTGTAGTGAGGTTCAAACGCCATTCCTACAAGTTTTGATCCAAGAAACTCATCGACTATCTTATAGGCGGGTTTTTTGTTAAGGATTTTCAATGTAGATTTAGCCAGAATGTATTGTTCTTCTCCTTGTTGTACTTTGACATAGAGCAATTTTGGATTTACAGCAAGAGCGGGAGTAACAATTTTGTTCCAGGGCGTTGTTGACCAAGCCAGAAAATAAATATTTTTTTGATTCTCAACTTTGTATTTATAAGTTGTAGCGGATTCGGTGATATCCTTATGATTTTCGGCATCCATAGCGACTTCAAAATTGGAAATGGGAGTAGAACAATGTGGACAAAAAAGTGAAACTCTAAGACCCTTATAGATATATCCTTTATCATACATTTGCTTGAAAACCCACATGACCGACTCCATATAGTTTCGATCCCATGTCTTGTAGGAATTTTTGAAATCTACCCATCTGCCAATGTGATCAACATACCATTCCCATTCTTCGGAAACATCTTCGACATATTGACGGCACTTTTCAATGAATTTTTTTATTCCGACTTTTTCCTCGATGTCTTTTTTTCGCTTTATACCCAGGGCATTCTCTACTTTATTCTCGATTGGTAAGCCGTGGCCGTCCCAGCCCCAGACTCTTCTTACCTGATAGCCCTTCATCGTCCAATAACGGCCGAAAAGATCCTTAGGAAGACTCGAAAGTAGAGATCCATAATGGGGTGTTCCGGTAACAAAAGGAGGGCCATCAAGGAAAGTCCATTGCTTATCCGAAGATCTGCTTGTAATAGATTTTTCAAATATCTTGTTTTTCTTCCAGAATTCAATGATGTCTTCTTCTATCTGAGGAAAGTTCGGGACAGCATCAACAGGTTTGAACATAAGAAATAATTATAGCAGTTTTATTTCCTTCTAAGAAAAGCGGGAATATCGAATTCTGAGTCCTCTTCCTCCAAAAATTCTTCTTCGTCGAGTTCATCCGACTTATCATTTAAAGTCTTATCGCCTTTCAAATCGTTCAATGTCACAGGGGGATTTTCTTTTTGCTGGTCATGACTTTTCTTAAATCTAAAGAGTTTTAACTTACTTTCGTCGAACTTTGTTGCAATCATGGTGATTTTAATTTGATCGATCATTCTTTCGTCAATCACAGCACCAAAAATTATATCTGCGTCAGGATCAACTGTTTTGGCAATGATAGAAACTGCTTCGTCGACCTCATTCATTGATAGATCTGGTCCCCCAATAATATTAAAAAGGATCCCTTTTGCTCCCTCAATTGAAACGTCCAGTAAAGGAGAGGAGATAGCCTGTTTGATTGCCACCATAGCTCTTTTTTCTCCACTTCCCACACCCATTCCCATCAAGGCAGTTCCAGCATTGCTCATTACAGTTTTAACATCGGCAAAATCAACATTGATCAATCCAGGCGTAGTTACGAGTTCTGCTATTCCTCTAACTCCCTGATGGAGGATCGAGTCAATCTTTTTAAAAGCTTCAAGAATTGGTGTTTTTTTGTCAACGACTTGTAAAATCTTTTGATTCGGAACAATGATTAATGTATCAACTTTTTCCCTCAATCTCTGGATGCCGTCCTCTGCAATAATTTTTCGTTTAGCTCCTTCGAAGTCAAATGGTTTAGTCACCACAGCCACAGTCAAAGCTCCTGATTCCTTGGCGATTTCTGCTATGATCGGTGCTGCACCAGTTCCTGTACCGCCACCTTCGCCTGCAGTTATAAAGACCATATCAGCGCCAGCAATCTCCTCCTTAAGTTTCTCACGTGATTCTTCCGCGGCTTTATAACCCGTATCAGGATCGCCTCCCGATCCAAGACCCTTACTAAGATTTTCACCAATCTGAATTTTGACAGGAGCTTTATTGTGAAGAAGAGCCTGGGAGTCAGTATTAACCACGACAAATTCAACTCCTGGAATCCCACCGTCATCAATCATTGAATTCAAAGAGTTGCTTCCTCCTCCTCCTACTCCGATTACTTTTATTCTGGCCGGCTGGCCGGCTCGCGGTTTGACTAACATATAAATAAAATCCTTATGGGATAAACTGTTTAATCATATCTTTGATCTTGTTAAAAGAATTGCCCAGAGAAAAATCCTTAACGATCTTGCTAAATTTCTTCACGCCAGTTTCCTGGTTAATTATATTTTTTCTTCCCTGTAAAATCAATCCTACAGTTGTAGCATATTGAGGATCAATAATTTCATCAAGTAGACCTGTAACGTTTGATGGAGTGCCGACTCTTAGCGGGAGACCGACTACTTTTCTACCTGTTTCTACGATTCCCACCGTGAGAGCTCCACCTCCGGTGACAACCAATCCAGAAGGGACGGACTGCCCAAATCCGCTTTTTTCAATTTCCTCGGCAATCAGCTTATACATTTCTTCCAATCGCGCACCGATGATTCCGTCAACGACTGTTTTAACAGAGACGTCATTAAGACTTTCCGGAAGGTTTAATTCGGAAAAATCCAAATCCTCCGCTTTTCTCTTATCATCTCTGCGACCGCGAAGATTTCGGCTCAAAAACAATTTAATTTTTTCCGCGGATTCTAAAGAAATTCTCAATCCAACGGCAATATCGTTGGTGATGTGTTTGGCACCAATAGGGATTGAGGCAGAGTAGGAAAGTGCGCCGTCAGCATATAGGCACATATCTATTTTTCCGCCGCCAATATCGACGAGCACTGCTCCCAACTCCTTTTCCGTATCGGTTAACACTGCTTCGGCCGAAGCCAAGCCTGAAAATACAAATCCGTCGTTATCAATGCCCAGATCGGAAAGACAGCGATCAACATTTTTAAGGTTTGTCAACGAAGCGGTAATAATATGAGTATCAACTTCAAGCCGGATACCGCTCATCCCAATCGGATTTTTAATTCCTTCCTGGCCATCTACTATGAATTCCCGTGCAGAAACGTCGATTATCTGCCTGGTTGTTGATAGAGAGATTGCTCTAGCCGCCTCTACAACCCTTTCTACGTCATCATCTTCGATTTCACCTTGAGGATTGGTGATCGCAACGACACCGTGCGAATTAAGTGAGGAGATATGAGGCCCGCCCACAGACGTTACAGCGCTATTAACCTTCTGACCGACCATTCTTTCGGCTTTCTCTATACTTTCCTCCACAGCTGCGGTTACTTGGTCAATGTCGACAATCAGGCCTTTTTTCACACCGCGAGAAACAGTAGTATTGAAGCCTATAATTCTCATCTCTTCTTCTTCGTTGGATTTTATGGCAATCGCGGTGGCTATTTTTGTACTTCCAATATCAATTCCGGAAACTAGATTATCAGGCATAGATTATTTTAACTTAATTATTGGTTTATCAAAGCGAAAGTCCAGCGATTCAAAATCCCTACCTTCGATTTTGAATTGCCGGATTAATTTTTCAAATTGATAATCTTGAATATCTATATTTTTATCTGGCGAAAAAATAAGAGTTTTTTTAGCTTGCAAGTTTAATCGTATCATATCCACTCCTCCAATATCAATACTAAGAACCGGCAATTCCATATCCACGGTTTTTTTGACAAAGTGAAGAGAAGCGACAATATCCTGTAAATCGATTTGATCGCCTATGTTATAAGCGTTGTAGTTTAGCTGTTGATAATAATTTATTATCGGAAGTTGAGTGGAATTATTTTTATCCTTAATCATAATTTTGCCGGAAGGATTGAGCAAGAAGTAGCCTTGATTTACTTTTAAAGAGGCAACGCTGCTATCAGCTTCAACTCTGATAATTAATTGATCGGGATACTTTTTTTCTACACCGATATTCTTCAGCTGCGGATTATTCTGTTTAACAGTCTGTATGATCTCCTCGTCAGTGGTAAGAAAAGTATTTCTTTGCTGTAAATTTTCAAGTCCGTTAACAATTATTTTTCCATGAGGTGAAATTATTTCTATACGCCGGATTGTAAAATATTGATCTAATAAGTAAAGAGACAAGAATCCCAGAGCGCAAAAGATTAGGATGATGAGATAGTATTTAAATCCTGAGTAGTTCTTTGGCGATTGTTTCTGCCGCATCTTTTTTATACAAAAATTTTAATTTCTGAAAATTTCTTCTATATTTTGTCACATTGTGTTGGATTTCAGCTATTAGTTGGATTAATCGGGAGCTCTTTTCAGTTTGTAAAAAAACTTCACCAACGCTGTTTTGCTTGAAGATATCTGCCTGCTTCTGTTGCTCTTTGTGTCCAGACCACGGCAATGGAATGAAGATGGTTGGTTTCTCGAGCGCGAGAAGTTCGAAGAAAGTATTGGCGCCCGCTCGGCCAATAACTATATCAGTCAGAGAATATATATAGCCAATTTCCTCTTCAAAAAAATGTCTGCTCAAGATGTAATTGTCTTTCACTGCTTCAGGCAACTGTTTTCTGAACTTTTCTAACTCTTCAAAATCCCGATATTCTTTAGTGTCACCTGTCTGGTGAATGATGATGAAGTCTTTAAGCAGTTTGGGTAATATATTTTTGACATGCATATTAATGCTGTGTGAGCCAAGTGAACCGCCTGTGATATATAGTACGGGTTTATCTTTTTCGATAACAAAAGGTTTTTTTTGTATTTTAAAGATAGATTGTCGGATAGGATTTCCTGTTAGAACCGTTTTCTGCTTAGGAAAATATTGGAGCGTTTCTTCAAAAGAAACAAATACTTTTTTTGAGAACAGAGCTATGAAACGATTTGATAAACCAGGCTGGATTGTCTGTTCATGACTGAATACAGGAATTCTGAAAAACCACGCCCAAAAAGCCACTGGGGCTGCTAAATAGCTTCCGAAAGAGAGCACACGATCAGGTTTCTCATTCCTTATAATTTTGAATCCTTGATAAAATCCTAAGGGGATACGCAGAATGCTCAAAAAATCCCTCAGCGAAACAGAGCGGTTTATTCTGCCTGTAGTCAGATCGATAAATTTGATATTTCGCTTGGTTATTTCTTTGTATTCAAGAGAAAGCGTCTGTTCATGCTCAAGGGCATACTTGCGGCCCACAAAGACAATCTCGTGGTTTTTGAGCTTATCTATCAAAGCCAGAGCAGGCGTGAGGTGTCCGCCAGTCACCAAAATTCTCATCTAGCTAATATTGTATCATCTGGGTCATACGTGCGGCCACGAGTTTTTATCGGGAGAAGGGAGTTCAATATCCCTATATAAGAAGCCAAGTCGTATATCTTTTATTCCTTTTACCGGAGCAATCAGTGCGTCATTTTTTCCACAAATCATATACCACTCCTCATCGTTAATTAACCCTGAAGCGTCAACAGAAACAAGTCTTTCTCCCAAGATTAATCCTCCAAAAGGTTGAGTAATACTAGGGGTTGCAACTACAACGTCTAAAGGAGAAGCATTCGTAATGTAGAGTTTGTTTCTTATTTGAAATCTTTGTGAGCCTTCCGCATAATCGGCCGTCATTTTTTCTCCGCCCTCTACGCTTCTAATACCGATTTTTCCC